>Ga0068863_100000109_pt1 | contig 86619 bp, 94 predicted proteins | sample KBSSwiS62_FD_66596 | JGI IMG/M metagenome (GOLD analysis project Ga0068863, IMG submission 66596) | Switchgrass rhizosphere microbial communities from Kellogg Biological Station, Michigan, USA - KBS Switchgrass S6-2 | ecosystem: Host-associated > Plants > Roots > Rhizosphere > Soil ... | reverse complement strand
CGGCTTCGGCGGTGGCGACCGCTTCGGCGGCGGCGGTGGCGGCGGCTTTGGTGGCGGCGGCGGTTTCCGCGGCGGCGGCGGTGGCGGTGGGCGCGGAATGCCTGCTCAGGTCATTGGCGAAGGCAAGGGCGTCGTAAAGTTCTTCAACGGACAAAAGGGCTTCGGCTTCATCGTCCGTGACGATGGCGGTGAGGATGTGTTCGTGCACATCTCCGCTGTCGAGCAAGCGGGGCTGACCGGCCTCGCCGAAGGCCAGCCGCTTGAATTCACGCTGGTGGATCGCGGTGGCCGCATCTCCGCGACCGATCTCAAGATCGAGGGCGAGCCGCTTCCGGTCGAAGATCGCGGCCCCCCGCGCAACGAGCGTGGCGGCGGCGCTGAGCGGGGCGGCCCGCAGCGGCAGCTCACCGGTGAGAAGGCAAGCGGCACGGTCAAGTTCTTCAATGCGATGAAGGGCTTCGGCTTCATTCAGCGTGATGACGGGCAGCCCGATGCATTCGTGCATATCTCGGCGGTCGAGCGCGCCGGCATGACCAACCTCAACGAAGGCGACAGGCTCGAGTTCGAGCTTGAGGTTGACCGGCGCGGCAAATATGCCGCGGTGAACCTGCAGCCCATGTCCTGATCCTCAGCTTGCGGAAATCCCGGCCCGACCGGGATTTCTGCGGGTTGGCCTTTCTCGCAGCGAGCCGCCCAAGCGTGCTCGCGGCGGGGGGTCAGTTACTCCAGACGGCAAAGCCGGGGCGTGCTTCGCTCCATTCGCTGTCAAGGCGATCGATGTCGCTTGCCTTCAGCGGCTCTACGAGATGCAGTCCAAAGCGATCGCCGCGCACCCATTTCACGACTGCGCTGAACTCTCCAAGCTTGTCACTGATCACAACGACCGTCTCACCGACGGCCGGAGGCTGCTGCTGTGCGCGGGCCCCGATGCCCTGCGCTGAAACGTTGCGGACAATAATGCCCTGACCTGGCGTGCGATCGCCCGTCATCTGCGCAAGCGAGATGCTGGTCGTCCGGTGTTCGCGGGGCTGCCACCTGTTTGCAGGCCTATGCTCGGCGGGATTGGCCATGGGTACACCTTGTTCGATACGCTGCCCGCCTTTTAGGCCCGGATCGTAAATCAGAGGTTAGCCGGCCATCGATTCGTGGTCAGCCGGTGGCTTTGGCGGGCACATTGAACCTTGTCCTGGATCATCCGTTTCTCAAACAGATCAAAATGATAAGGATCAGGAGTTTGAGAGCGCATCTGTTTTTGCCAGCCATGCTGTTGCTTGCAACTGGCGAGATCGCTGTCAGCAATAGCAACGGAAATTCCGCCAAGGCGGCCGCCGCCGATCAAGCGGCGCCTGCCGCGCAAGCCGCTCCTTCGTTGCGGTTCGAGGATGTTCCTGCCCCCGCGAATAATGCCTTCAAGGCAGGCGCCGTGCTGCAGGCACAGGTGGAGCTTGACCGACTAGGTTTTTCTCCGGGGGTGATCGACGGGCGCGATGGCAAAAATTATGCCGGGGCGATCCGCGGCTTCCAGATGGCGCGGGGATTACCGCAGACCGGGCAGCTCGATGATGCGACCCGCCAGGCGCTGGATCGCCAGCCGATCCCGGCGACGCGTCTGGTTCGCATTCCGGCGCGCTTTGCGGCAGGCCCGTTCACACCCAACATTCCCAAGGACGCCTCGGCGCAGGCGCGGCTGCCGTCCTTGCAGTACCGCAATCTCGCAGAGGCGCTGGCGGAGCGCTTTCACACCACGCCGCAAACCCTGAAGACGCTCAATCCGGCAGATGCCAAGATCGGCGCCGGCGCTGTGCTGCGCGTGCCCAATGTGCCCGATGTGGATGAAGCCCAATTCGGGCCCGATGAACGCGGCTGGAACGAAACGCTCGATCGACTTGGGATTGCTGCGGTCCAGCCTGCCGCAGCAAAAGTCGTGGTTGACAAGTCAGACGGCATATTGCGCGCCTTTGATGCCAATGACACGTTGATCGCGCAATTTCCCGCAACGATGGGAAGCGAGCATGATCCGCTGCCGATCGGCGAATGGAAGATCCAGGGTGTCAGCCGCAATCCCGAGTTCCATTATAATCCCAAGCTATTCTGGGATGCGAGCGCCCAGGATAAGGCCGCGGTGCTGAAGCCCGGGCCCAATGGCCCGGTCGGCGTGGTGTGGATTGATATTTCCAAGCCGCATTACGGCATCCACGGGACGAGCGAGCCGAGCACGATTGGCCGCGCCGAAAGCCATGGTTGCGTGCGGCTCACCAACTGGGATGCGGCCAAGCTGGCGCAAATGGTGAAGCCGGGCGTGCCGGCAATCTTCCAAGAATAAATATAGCGATGCGCCGCTGGTGGTGGCTGGTTGTCCTCTTCGCTGCGATCATTCTCTTCGTGCATTATTGCGTGCGCTTCGTTCCGGCCGACGAGGCCAAGCTGCCCCCGTCGCCCGCCCCGCGCAAAGTTGCAGGCGCGGGCCTGGTGGTGCCGGTCGAGGGGGTCCGCCGCGAGGATCTGGTGGATACCTTCACGCAAGCGCGCGGCGCAGGACGGCCTCATGACGCGATCGACATCATGGCCGCGCGGGGAACGCCGGTGATCGCGGCTGCTCCGGGAACGGTCGAAAAGCTGTTTTTCAGCCAACGCGGCGGCATGACCATCTACGTGCGGTCGCCCGATCGCCGCTGGCTCTATTATTACGCGCATCTCGATCATTACCGGCCGGGCCTTACCGAGCAGCAGGAGGTTCATGCCGGCCAGGTGATGGGCGCGGTCGGATCCACCGGCAACGCCGACCCTGCCGCACCACACCTTCATTTCGCGATCAACCGGATGAACCCATCCGAAGCCTGGTACCAAGGACGCCCGATCAACCCTTACCCGCTGCTGGTTGCGCAGTCGCGGTAAATGCGCGGGTGCGCGCCCCGATGGCATGGCGCTTTGCGGCACCCACGGACGAACCTGGTTCAATCGGAAGGATTGGAGTGTAGGGCTTGAGCCCGCGACCTGCGTTACAGGACTCGTCAAGTCATGAACGCGGTTCTATCGGCCGGTAAATGAGGATTAGGGTCTATTTGCCCCACAGAAAATTGCGATAATGCTCATTGGCACGGACGGTCATCGCGTCAAGAATGAACCGGCTCCTCAAAACCCGTTCAACGCCATTTCAAGCAGCATGTGTTGCACCCCTCATCGGCTGCCCTATCCGAAGACTGGTGGCAGCGGCGGCCACCATGTCACGCTTCGTAACGTAGCGACGGGCGAACGAAATGGGATGGCGCATGCCTGCTTCATCCGGACCAGGCCGGACCCAGGCCTATCGAAACTCTATTGGAGGATGGCCCTTGGGTTCCATTTCGAGCAAAGCAGTAATCTTTAGAGATTTCGGAGGCCCGGAGGTCCTGGAACTGGTGGAGGTGGATGTCCCGCCTCCCGGTCCAGGCGAAATCCGGGTTCGCATCAATGCCTTCGCGCTCAACCGATCAGAGGCCATGTTCCGGCAAGGCTGGCATCCGATCAAGCCCCAGTTCCCCTCGCGAATTGGCTATGAGGCGGCGGGCATCGTCGAAAGTGCTGGCGAAGGCGCCGAGTTCGCGCCCGGCGATCGCGTTTCGACATTGCCCATCATGTCGCTCAATGCCTGCGGGGCCTATGGCGAATATTTCACTATTCCTGCCAAGCTCGCCGTTCGCAGCCCGGAGACGTTGAGCGACGTGGAAACCGCCGCGCTGTGGTCAAGCTACATGACCGCTTACGGCATGCTGATCGAGCTGGTGAAAATTGAGCGGGGGGATTGGGTTCTCGTCACTGCCGCCTCTAGCAGCCTTGGTGCGCCGATATTTCAGATTCTTGCCATGCTAGGCGCCAATGTCATTGCCACCACGAGAACAAGGGGCAAGGCCGAAGCCATCGCAAGCATGGGCGCGAGCCACGTCGTTGTAACCGAGGAAGAAAATCTCGCGGAGCGGGTCGCATCGATAACGATGGGCAAAGGCGTCCGCTTCGCCTTCGATCCCATTGGGGGGCCGATCATCGGCGAGATTGCAGAGCTGATGTGCCCATATGGTACCATCGTGCTATATGGCATCTTGGATTTTACGCCGGTCAATCTGCCGGTCATGCCGCTCATCGGCAAGAATCTGTCGATCCTCGGCTATGCCATGCTGCTGGATGACCAGCCGGAACGGAACGAACGTGCGATTGCCTTCATCCGCGAAGGGGTCGGCAAAGGCGCGCTCAAACCGATGGTCGGCAAGAATTTCAAGCTTGAAAACATCAAAGAAGCTGCACAATATTTCGATAATTTGCAGCAAACAGGCAAAGTAGTTCTAGTCAACTCATAACGAATGAGCACGAGATGGGCAATGCACTTCCACGGATTCAGCATTGTTAGTCGCGGTATGGACGACCGAATTCGTGCCTCGGAAGAGCTACAGGCTCCAAGCATCTGGATCGTCAGGTTGTGACCACAAGCCGGAGTTAAGCCAACGGATGGCCAGGTGATCAAGACCGTGCCCACAAAACAGGAGAGCGGTGAAATGGAAAGGGCCAAAATATGAAGCTAGGCATTTCGGGACGTACCGCCTTGGTCCTGGGTGGCAGCAAAGGCATCGGCCGGCAGATCGTGCGGGATTTTGCCAGCGAAGGCACCAATGTCATCGTTGTCGCGCGCAGCCAAGGTCCCATCGAAGACGCGGTGAGCGAGGCTCGCGACCTGGGCGTTCGGGCGATCGGCATCTCGGCGGACCTTGATGACCTTTCCTGCTATGCCGAGATTCAGGCGAAGGCCAGGGCTGACCTCGCCGAGCCTGACATCGCCATCTATAATCGCGATACCCCGCCACCGGGCCGCTTTGCCGACGTCGATGAGCAGATGCTGACGGCCGCCTACCACCTCGTCGCGGTTTGCTTTTCCCGCATGGTCAGGGTGGTTCTTCCGCATATGGAAGCCCAGCGTTGGGGCCGCATCGTGACGATCGGTTCAGGAACGGCGAAGCAGCTTGTCCGCGACAATCTGAATTTCGGCTACGCCCTTGCCAACGCAACCCGTGTCGGCGCTTCCGCTCTTGCCAAGACCATTGCTGACGAAGTGGCTTCCAAGGGCATCACCATCAACACGATCGGCACGGGCTATATCGATACCGAGAGCAACCGCGCTTGGACGCGGGAAAATGCGGCCGCTGCAGGGATGGACTATGATGCGTTCCGCAACAATCTGATCCATCACATCCCGGTGCGGCGGGCGGGCAGGGTCGAGGATATGTCGGCGCTTTGCCTTTTCCTGTCCTCCGAGCTTTCGGGATTTGTGACGGGCGAGACGATCCTGTGCGACGGCGGTCAGTCGATGCCCATCATCTGACTGGGTATATGACGCCATTGCCGCCGAACGGGTCAAGTTGGCTACGTCAGGCGACGAGTCGCTAAGCCGACGAATCTGCTAGACAATGCGAGACCCAGATCGGCTTACGCATAAGCCGCTCTGGGCAGTCCGTTGGCTGTGCCCGCGTGCGACGACTCCCGCGCTTGTCTTCCGCCCGCCAAATCCGGCGCGGCGCGCGCCCTACACTCGGATAGGTCCGAATCGCCCCCCCGTCGGCAATTGACCGTCTGCACGGCAGCCCGTTGCGACGCAGCAGTGAATCGCCACACTTGGGGGGCCTAAGATGGAAATGTTCGACTACATCGTCGTTGGTGGCGGTTCAGCCGGCACGGTTCTGGCCACGCGGCTCAGTGAAAACCCGGAAACGACTGTTCTGCTCCTCGAAGCCGGTGCCGACTTTCTCACGCGCGAAAGCCTTCCCGCACCGCTGCGCCGCATCAACGCGATGTCCCAGATGGCCCCGGGCAGCCCATATAGCTGGGGCTTCTTCGGGCGGACCGATGCCGCCACCGTCCCCATCATCCGTGGCCGTGTGATCGGCGGCGGCAGCACGGTCAACGGCGCCGGCCACTGGTGGCCCGCCCGCGACGATCTCGATGCCTGGGCGGCGTGCGGCAATCCGGAATGGTCGTGGGACAAGTTACTGCCCTTCCTCATCGCCATGGAGGATGACCGCGATTTCCAGGGCAGCCTGCACGGCAGGGACGGCCCACTGCCCATCACCCGGCCCGCGAAGGCGGAAATGATGCCGATCTCGCGCGCGTTCTGCGATGCGTGCGCAGAGCTCGGCTTTCCCTGGGACGATGACAAGAACGCTCCCACCTCGATCAACGGCGTCGGCCCCAATCCTTGCAACGCCATCGGCGGAGATCGGATCAGCACCCCCATCGCCTATCTCAACCCCGCCCGCGGCCGCGCCAACCTCACCATCCGCGGCGACAGCTTCGTGCGCCGCGTGCTGTTCGACGGCCGCCGCGCCATTGGCGTGGAGGTCGAGCAGGATGGCCAGATCCGCACGATCCACGGCCGCGAGGTGATCCTGTCCGCCGGCGCAATCAAGACGCCGCACATCCTGATGCTCTCCGGCATCGGCCCCGCAGACCAGCTCCAGCGGCACGACATCACCGTCCTCTGCGATCTTGCCGGCGTCGGCCAGAACTTCCAGGATCATCCCGGCGTCGACATCACCTTCCTGCCCCGCCGCCCCTTCGAGGTCGGCCCGGACACGGGCTTTGCCGAAGCCACGCTGCATTACACCGCCGCCGGTTCCGGCATCCCGGGCGATATGGAAATATTGTGCCTCACGATGCCGATGTCGCAGATGCTGAGCGATGGCAAGGGGCTGGGCCCCCGCTCGCTGGGTGATCGCTGGCGCGGCCTGGTCGCGCTGGTCCGGGCAGGCCTGCGCCTCGGCCTGCGCGGAGCGCTACGCATGCGCCGGGCGATGGCTGCCCAGATGCTGTCCTGTCGGTTGATGGCGGAATACAGCCGCGGCACCTCCACGCTCACCTCGCCAGACCCACACGTCCTGCCCGAATACAACTTCCACAGCTTCTCGGACCCGCGCGACGTCTCCCGCCTGATCGAATGCGTCCGCATCGGCATCCGGATGCTGGAAGGCCCAGCCATCAGCCCGCTGGTCAAACGCCGCCTCACCCCCACCGATGCCCAGTTGTCCAGTGACGAGGCGCTGGCGACATGGATCAAGTCCGCCGTCCCGCCTTACGCCCATACCACCGGCAGCTGCCGCATGGGCCCAGCCACTGATCCCGAGGCCGTCGTCGACCAACACTGCCGTGTCCATGGGGTGGATGGCTTGCGCGTGGTCGATCTGTCGATCTGCCCCACGAACCCCCGCCGCGGCCCCGCCGCCACCGCCATCCTGATCGCCGAGCGGGCGGCCAGCCTCATCAAGACCGCCTGAGCGCGGGCCCGGCCAACCTCGGGGCGCGCGGCCTCGGATCGTCAATCTCGGGCTGGACCATCAGAAACTCGCCGACCTGCCAATGATGCAGAATGATCCCCGCAATTTGGATGCCAGCGCCTTGCCGAAACTTAGATGCGGTGGGTGCCGTGCCTGCTGCCGCGTGCGCACTGAATGGAGTAAGTGCCGGGACAGTCCTGCGGGGTGCGAATGATTAGCGCCCTCCGTCCATGGCCCTTCGCGTGTGTTCGATCGCCAGTTCGATCGCTCTCACCTCAACCTTGAACTTGTCCGCATTGGGCCCATGCGTCCGCAGCGCCATCGCTACGGCCTTATAGCCGAACTCCTCATAAGCTTGCGCGAGATATTCCACGGCCTCGCTTGGAGTCTTGGGATCACGTCCCATGCTGGCAACGCGGCATGGTGCTGGTGATGGCTGGCCGCGAGGCGGAACTCGTGCCGGCATAGTTGGCTGGTGCGATCTGAATCTTGGCTTTCTCAATCCGGATATCCCAGGATGTATATTCGCTTGCTTCCACCCATGTCAGTGGAGCGACGCGAGCATGTTGCTTTGCTGCACAGCCACTTACAGGAATAGGCAAGGCGGCTACATTCATAACACGCTTCATCTTGTTCCCCCGGATCATTTCTATTTCGGGCACAGAACCTACTCTCCATTTCGATTCGAGCAATACTTGAAGCTCTTTCCAATATGCCGGAATGAGACTGTCACGGTTTGGGACAGGTACAGCGTCAGCCGCGCAGATCGAGGCGGGAAGCCCCGGAAGCGGCCTCCCGGCCCGAGGGCTGACGGTACACGACAGGCCAGTCCGCGGATCGATTAGCAGCGGTTGGGTTTACGAATGGTGAGGAAGGCGTTCAGCGCGGAGCCATTTTGAGCCCAGTCGTGCAAAGGCCATTCCAAATGGCCGCAGATGAAACTTGTAGAATCGGTGCGGTGATGATCCGTTTGAGAGATGGAGGAGAGACCGGAAGCGGAGCCTATTGCGCGCGACTCCGTCTATTACCTTCAGCTTGCGCGGGCTGCTCGGTTGAAGGCGGCGGCTACCACTGACCACGACCTATCGCTGCGCTTGCGGGAAGCGGCGGTGCTCCACGAGCGCAAGGCGCGTCAACTCAAGCGCCTCGAAACGGATGTCGCAGTGGCGGGCGAAAGCCATTCTAAGACTCGCTGAGCGCCTTTCGTGATTTTTGGCTTTTCGAAGTACCTGGCGCGGCGTTTTCGTGCTCAGCAAGTCTGAGCGGGTGGATTTGAGACTATCCACCTCTTCAAATCCGGTCGACCACGGGAGTGTCGCCACTAACTGTCTTAAGGATCGCCACGGTTCGGAGACAATGCTCTCGCGTCCGAAAACCTTCGCCTCTTGCCACCACCAAATTATCGTCGCCGATTAATTCCCATCGCCAATCTCCGCCCGCATTTCGCAGGCCCGTGAGACGGGTGATGCCCTCCTGATGGATCTCGAAGCGCATGGCATCCCCCATCTGCTATTGGGCGATCATAGCGTTTTCGTGCTGGTCTGCATATGCTAGACACTCACCCGACATCAGCACCGGGACTAATTTGTAAGTCAATTGCCAGCGCGGATGTGCTCACTGTTCTTGGTGGCCATTAGTGACGTCACGTATCCAAGTAAGGGCCCGTATCGCCCGCGGCCAACCAAGCGTAGTGATTGCCAGATAGGCGACATGCTCCAGTTCCTCGGGCGTGAAACTCTCTTCAAGCGCCCTTCGGCAATGCGAATGCGTGGCGCCTTCGGAATCGCCCCCAATAGCCAGTGCCAGATGCACTAACCGCCGGCTCCGATCGTCCAATGGCCCTGCATCGGTCACGGCGGCGCCAAGTTGTTCAAACGCGTTCCATACCTCTGGCTTGTCGCGCGCCACGCCGCTTGCCGCCCCGGGTAGTGATAGCTCGTTATAGTCGCTCATAGCGGATAAACGTTAGAGGCGATCTAATGTTCATCGCGACAAAGTCGAGGCGGGAGGTCCCGATCTCGAAGGAGATGAAGCGGCGAGGCTTCAAATTCGTCGGGCCAACGATTGTCTATGCCTGGATGCAAGCGGTCGGCATCGTCAACGACCATGCCGCTGGCTGTTTTCGTCGTGAGGAAGTGTGAATGTACGACCGCAAAGTCGGCGGAAACGGCTAATTCACATCGCGCGGCGAAGCGATAACAAATCCTGTCGGAGCATTTGAGTGAACGCGTCTCGATCGACGGCTCGGGAAAACAGGAAGCCCTGCCCCAACGAACATCCCAGGGCGCGCAATTGGGCGGCTTGAACTTCCGTTTCGACACCTTCGGCCACCACTGAGATATTCATCGCCCTCGCAATGTCCAAGAGTCCTCTGACGATAGCGCTACTCGGGTTGCCGGGTGCAAGCCGATTGATAAAGGACTTATCGATCTTGATCATATCGACGGGGAACGTCAGCAGATGCGTCAGCGAGGCAAAGCCTGTCCCGAAATCGTCGAGCGCGACCAACAGGCCCTTGGCGCGCATGGCTTTAATCTGACGCGCAGCCACATCATCTCGCTGACCTATGCAGACGTCCTCGGTCACTTCCAGCATCAGATGTTCTAAGGACACGTTTTCACGGGCGAACGCGGAGGTGAGTTGCTCGTCGAGCTTGCCGCGATAAAAATCGGACGAGGAGACATTGAGGCTGACACGAGCTAGGGGAAGACCCATGTCCAGCCAGACACGCATGTCCCCCACCACACGGGCTAACATTCGCTCAGTGATGCCAAACGCGATATGCGCGTCAGACGTGGCCTCGCAAAAGTCGGCTGCCGAAATGATCCCGTCGTCTTCCGACAGCCGGCAGAGTGCCTCCATGCCGACGATCTCGCGTGTGTCCAACCGGACGATCGGCTGGTAATAGGCGTCTATGCGGTCCTCTTTGAGGGCAGCGCCTACTCTTTGAATAGCCTTGAGCCGGTGGGTAATCGCCGTGCCGATGCCGGGCCAATAGCGCACAAACCCACCACGGCCGGTTTCCTTCGCGTGGTAAAGCGCGAAATCCGCATTCTGCCGAACGCTCTCTGCAATATGATCTTCCCGCGAAAGCACCGCGCCGCCCACGGTGGCTTTGGGATGGATCAAATGGCCGTCACATTCTGCGGGTACGACGATGGCCTCAATCAGAGCGTTGGCAGTCGTTTCGATTTCCCGAAGCGCTTCCGGGTTTTGTACGATGACGGCGAATTCGTCACCGCCGAGGCGAAAGACTCCATCCGGCGCCGCTGCAGCAGCCATACGGGACGCCGCCTGCTGAATCAGAAGGTCTCCAACGTGGTGGCCGAATGTATCGTTAACGGTTTTGAGGTTGTCGAGGTCGATCACCAACAATGCCCAGGCTCCAGGCGTGGTGCACGGCAGAGCGGCTAAAGACCGGTTGAAGCAGGCGCGGTTGCCCAATCCAGTGAGCGTATCGATATTGGCTTGGCGCTCCCGCTCCACCACGCGCTCATGCCGCTCCAAAGCGAGCGTGCACAGATGGACGCATGTCGCTACCACCTCTTGCTCGAATTCCGTTGGTCCGCGCTGCTCGCGGTAATAGAACGCGAAGGTGCCAAGGACATCGCCTTTCGCGTTGCAAATCGGGCTTGACCAGCAAGCCTTCAGGCCGAGCGGTAGTGCAAGGCCTTTGAAGTTCTCCCATCGTGGATCACGCTCTATATCAATGACGGCGACCGGCGTGCGAAGGTAGGCCGCGCTGCCACATGACCCCACATTCGGCCCAATATTTATACCGTCGAGCGCGGCCGAGTACGCCTGCGGCAAACTGGGTGCTGCCAAGGGGTGAAGGAGCCCGCTCCGATCCACGCTGAGTACGGAACAGATAACGTCGGGTTGTAGACCCTCCACCTCGCGACAAAGACGATCTGCAGTAGATTCAATGGTTTCGCCCTTCGCAACCATTTCAAGTATAAGGTTTTGTAGACGCAGCACCATATTACCCCAGCGTACCACCCCGATATTTCATAACTTCTGCGCGTAAAGGTGTCATAACCGCATAGGATAAATTAGACCTTAACTCGGTTCGATTCTGGAACGTTTTTCCCCGGGAGACCTACTCATATGGACATAATTTTTGAGAATCTTGCGACGACAAATATCCGTTCGTGTTAATAAATTATGTAGCATGACTCCGAGTGTTTGATTGAATAACCATTTTACACTACATGATTTCTTCATGATAGGGATTCATATTTTTTCGATTTATCCGGCGCTTATCTGGCGCAAGGACTTATGAGCTGATGCATATCTGCTACCTCGCGCCATCTATTGCTCCAGTTTTTAGTGAGGCAAACTGGTCATCAAACATCCGTCACATGTTGACAGGGGTGTATCCCATTTCGGCGTTCGGGAACCGCTCGCTGACCTTTTGAGGGATCTCGCTTCGGCAAGACCGACGAATTGCGATGCGCAGGCGTCAGCTAACATAATCGAACGACAGATTCTGCGCCCCCGCCCAAAGAGCAATTGGCCCTAATACTGACTAATGTGCGTCGGGGGGTGACGTCATTCCTCGCGGCGGACGGCATAGCGGTACCATCACGAGCGCGGCTACAAACACATAGGCCATCAGACGGAACACATCGTCGAACGCGAGCGTGAGTGCTTCACGGCCCACTACCTGCTTCATCAGCGCTTCCGCCATAAGCTGGGCATGATCGAGATCAGGCGTGAGCCGCCCCAAATGCCGGGATAGGCCGGTCAGCAGATCCAGCGCGGCTTGTGGGGATCTACCCAGCGCCTCGCTGAGCCGCAGCGCGTGCAGCCGCGTCATGTCCTGGAGCCAGGTATTGACCACGGCGATGCCGATGGCGCCGCCCAGATTGCGCATCAGATTGAACAGACCGGAGGCGTAGCGCAACTCGGGACCCTCAAAGCTGCCGAGCGCAAGACCCACCGAGGGCACGATGCAAAGCATGATCGCGAAGCTGCGCACGACCTGCGGCCAGAACAGCGCTGAAAATCCCCAGTCGGGCGTCATGAAGCTGAACAGATAAAGGCCCGTTGCAAAAAGGCTCAGCCCGAACGTGATGGTGATGCGAGGATCGACACGTTGCGACAGGCCGGCAGCGAGCGGCACACCGAGCAGCTGCGCGATCCCGGCGATGAACACCGTCGTTCCGATTTCCGAAGCATTATATCCCCTCACCTGACCGAGAAAGACGGGCACAAGATAGGTGCCGGAATAAATACCGAAACCGATCACCAGATTGAAGATGCAGGCGATCGCGAAGGTCGGCTTGCGGAAGGGGCTCAGCCGGACGATTGGTCCTTCGGACCGGAACGAGCGTTCGAGGAACAGGCCGAATGCCACCAGTGAAAGCCACGCCGACAGCGTGATGGCCGGATCGCCGAACCAGTCATTGCGCGGCCCTTCCTCCAGCACATATTCCAGTCCCGCGAGGAACGCTGCCATCGAAACCAGATGCACCCAATCGATTCGGCGCAGCATCTCGACGTTGGGGCGATCGACCCGGATCAGCAGAATCGTCAGGACGGCCACCACCGCGCCCGGGACAACATTGATGTAAAAGATCCAGCGCCAGCCGAAGGCATCGGTGATCCAGCCGCCGACGGTGGGGCCGAGTGTCGGCGCCAGCACGGATACCATGCCGAGGATCGCGGGGATCATCGCACGCTGCTTGCCGCTGAACAGCGCATAGCCGGTGGCGAATACGGTCGGCACCATTGCCCCGCCGACGAAGCCCTGGATGGCGCGGAACACGATCATTGAGCCAATGCTCCACGCCGCGCCGCAGAGGATGCTGGAAAGCGTGAACAGGCCGGCAGACAGCGCAAATACCCAACGCGTGGAAAGCGCCTGGGTCAGGAAGGCGGAGAACGGAATCATCACCAGCTCGGCCATCAGATAGGCTGTCTGCACCCAGCTGATCTCGTCCGGGCTGGCGGAGAGGCCTGCCTGCACCTCGTTGAGCGAGGCTGCGACGATCTGGATATCGATCAGCGCCATGAACTGACCAAACGCCATCACCGCGAAAATCAGATATTTTCGTTGGTTACTGAACTCCGCCGGATTGATCGGCCTCTCGGATGAAGCGGAAATCGGATGCATCGCCATCGGTCTTGCCTTTGCTGTTTTTTTATATTATATGCATCATATAAAGGAGATCGGCAAGTGCGGTATGCGAGCGATCATAAGGCGAAGACTCGGGAGCAACTGCTGCAAGCGGCGGCGCGGGAGATTCGGGCCAAGGGGCCCGACGGCGTCGCGGTGGCAGGGATTATGGCCCAGGTCGGCCTGACGCACGGCGGCTTTTATGCGCATTTCAAATCGAAGGACGCGTTGATCGAGGCGGCGTTGGAAGAGATGTTCCGCGCGGCGAAGGAGCGCAGCGAGCCGATCATCGCCAGTGCGGATTCGCGAGAAGCGTTGCGGGCCTATCTCGATTTCTATCTGTCGCCCGCGCATCGCGATGGGCGCGATCGCGGCTGTCCCCTTCCGGCGCTGTCGGGCGATTTCGCGCGGGGCGATGCAGCGGGCCGCCCGCGCTTCAGTGCCGGCATTGAAACCCTGTTCGGGCGGTTGGAAAACGCGTTGGGCGGGCTAGGTGTGGCCGAGCCGGCGGTTGAGGCGGCCTCGATGCTTTCCGAAATGGTAGGTGCGATCGCGCTCTCGCGCGCAACCGGCGACCGTGAACGATCGGATATGATCCTGGCAAATGTGCGCAAGGCCCTGGGCCAACGCTACGGCCTGGATCGCGCCGGCAACTGAAGGATAGATCGATGCGTCTTGCTCCAGATGAGATGATGACGGCCGTTTTGCCTGCACAGGCCGCTCCCGCCCCCCGGAAACGCTTTACCATCCCGCGCAACCCGCTGATCGCCGCCGGGCTCGCGATCCTGATCGCCCTTGCCGGGGCGCTGTGGCTGGCGATGCCATCTTCGAGCGAGAGCACGGACAATGCCTATCTGCAGGCGGATTCGAGTTCAGTGGCCCCCAAGGTCGGCGGGCTCGTGACGGCGGTGCTGGTGAAAGACAATCAGCGGGTGCGCGCCGGGCAGCCGTTGGTTCGCATCGATGATGAGGATTATGAGGCGCGGCTAATGTCTGCCCGCGCGGCATTGGCCGATGCGCAGGCCGAAGTGGCGACCGCACGGGCCGAACTGGATGCGCTCAACGCGCAGGAAGGACTGGCATCGGCGCAGGTGCGGGCCGCCGGCACGTCGATTGCGTCCGCGGATGCAGAATATGCGCGAGCCGACGCCGACAATCGGCGATTCAATGCGCTCCTGGCGCAAGGGTTTGCGACTCGGCGCGATGTCGAGCGCGTCAATTCGGAGGCGGTCAGCGCCAGATCAGCGCGCGAGCGCGCGCAGGCCGATCTTGGCGTGGCGGGTGAGCAGGCAATGGTCACGCAGGCACGCCGACCGGTGCTGCAAGCCCAGCTTGCTCGGGCCAATGCGGCTGTGCTGAAAGCACGCGCGGCAGTCGATCTCGCGCAGCAGGATCTTCGTCACACGGTGGTGCTTGCGCCTGTGGACGGGGTCGTCGGCAACCGCCAGATCCAGATCGGCGATTATGTGCAGCCGGGATCGCGATTGCTGACGCTTGTGCCGCAATCCTCGGTCTATGTCGTCGCGAATTTCAAGGAAACCCAGACGCGCCGCATGCGGGTCGGGCAAAAGGCCAAGATCAGCGTTGATGCACTAGGCGGCCGCAGCCTGACCGGCGAGATTGAAAGCTTCGCGCCGGGATCAGGCAGCGAATTCACGCTGCTGCCGTTCGAGCCCGGCTCCGGCAATTTCACCAAGATCGTCCAGCGCATCGGCGTGCGCATCCGCCTCGATCCGGGTCAGGTGCCGCTGATGAGCTTGCGGCCCGGACTGTCGGTGACCGCGAAGGTGATGCTCGATTAAGGCCCAGCCCGCGTCGAAGCCTTCCGGCTGCTGAAGAAGCTCGAACTCCTTTTGTGGTTCCTATCAACGGCCCTTTTGCGAATTAAATGGCCAGAAGCTGCCAGTCCGGACTCGACCCGAGGCGGTCGTTCAGATCAGCCACCGCGAACGTCTGCTCCTGCCAGAAGCTGCCGATGGAACGCTCCGACGCGGACCGTCAGGAGGGCTTACGCTGCCGAAACAGGTCCTCGAGATCCAGCCAGATCGCTTCAACCATCGGCGACGGCGGATTTCGATGGCCGATGATGTAAAAGTGGACCGATAAGCCATCCTCAAAGGGCCGGAATACTACTCCTGGCTCACCGCCCGCGGACGTGAGGATAGCCGAGCAAACCACGGCTGGAACGCCCGTCATGGCCGGAATCATCAGCAGTCCTTCGCGCGAATAGTCGGGCGCGGCTTTTATCGTTGCACGTGCCGAGCGCAAAATCCTTGCAGCGTGGTCATAAAGCTGGGGAGCGTTCTCGCGGGGGGCCATGGCGACCATCATACCCGTCAGATCATCCACGCTGATGGCCTCCTTAGCGGCGAGCGGGCTGTCGGGATGCAATGCCAATCCCGCCGGCGATCGACAGACGGTGATCATCCGAACATCCGGATGGGGTTCCATGTCCCACACGATTGCCAGGTCAACGAGGTGGGCGAGGATTTTCCGCACCTTTTCGTCGGCGAAATAGCTCGCCTCGAACAGCCAGTCGACATTGGCATAGCGGCGCTCGATCCGCTCGATAATCGCCCAGCGGACTTGATCCAGAATGCCCGCCGTATCGACGCGAATGGAGACATGTACTTGACTGCTCAACGCCTCGATCATCGTCTGCACGTTGGCAGCCTTCTCAAGAAAGCTCACGGCAAGCGGCAGCAGGGCGCAGCCCGCGGGCGTAAGGGTCACGGCGCGCGTAGTGCGCTCCAGCAGGACAAGGCCGCAGCCCTTCTCGAACTCCCGCATCCGGACACTGACCGCGGGCTGGCTGATGCCCAACTGCCTTGCGGCCGCTGTAAATGACCCGGACCGGGCAATCTCTGCGAAGCAAGCGAGGTTATCCTCTAGCGTGCGAAGCATCCTGACCTCTCCCGATCTTCCGAACCCTATTCCGGCGCCGCATCAACATGTGCGCGAACCTATCCGGCGAGTCCAGGCTTGCCATGACGATGGCATAGTCCGTGGCAGCTATAAAGTTGATTTATGAATACCGGCGCTTCAGCCGAAAGGGCGTCGCCGTTTTTAACTCAAATCCTGAATTTCACAGCATTTTTGAAATTGCACAGTCCAATGTTCAGGCAGGTTTATAAAGCTTGATTATGGTAAAATTGTTTAGTTTCAGATATTTACATAATTTCCCCATTGTCATATAAAGGTGTCGTTCAAGAGTAAACGAACAGCAAAGATTATCTTAAATGAAAAAGTCTAGAAATACTTACAAGTAACATCTTTATACGACATAAAGCGATAAGCTTTATTGGGAGGGGGCGAAATGAACAGCAAATTTGTATGCGGCGGATTGGCGATCACGCTCGCCATCGTTCTCGCGGCCCAGGCGCGGGCTCAAGAAAGCATCGCGCCTAAGGGCGAGGTAGAGCCGACATCGGCAGATGCGGCGCCGTCGCGCGTCGGCGCGGACATCATCGTCACCGCGCGCCGGCGCGAGGAAGCCCTAAAGGATGTGCCCGTCGCAGTGACCGCTATTTCCAGCGAGCAGATCCGACGAGCTGACCTATCTAGCCTGGAGAAAGTCGCCGCCATTACGCCGAACCTCAGCATCGGTCGCGCGTCGAATGGTTCGGGCACACAGATCACGCTGAGAGGCGTGGGCTCATCTTGGAGTTCGATCGGAATCGAGCAGTCGGTAGCGGTGGTCGTCGACAACTCTTATTACGGGCAGGGCCGCATCATCCAAGAGGGATTCTTCGACCTTTCGCGGATCGAAATACTGCGTGGGCCTCAGGCGCTGTTCTTCGGCAAGAATGCGACCGCGGGGGTAATCTCGATCGTTACAGCCGATCCAGGAAACCGTCCGGAATTTCGCATGAGTGCCGGCTATGAGTTCGCATCCCACCAGATCCAGGGTGACGCGATCGCCTCCACACCGCTGACCGACACGCTTGGCGTGCGGGTCGCCGTTCGCGGTTCCAAGATGTATCAGGGCTATTTTCGCAACGTCTCCACTCCGCAGCCTTATCCCACTGTCGACGCGGCCAACTTCGCGCTTCCGGCGGAAAACCATATTGCGGGGGTGCCTGCTGAAAATCAGCCGCAGGAGCGGGAACTGCTTGGCCGGATTACTCTTCGCTGGGCGCCCCAGGATGACCTGACGTTCACGTGGAAAACATCGGGAACGAGCAACGATACCAATAATTCGTCGTGGAACTATGTCGCCTTCAATTGCCCGAGCGGTTCCAGCGCATTGAACCCACAGGTCCGATGCACTAGGTCCTTCGTGTCGCACCAAAACGAGATTCCCGCTGACATCGCGGAAAACCTTCGTTTTGCACGCGACGATGGCCGCCTTTACAATCGTTACCGATCCGTCTCCAGCACCCTCAACGCGCGCTACGCCCCCTCTGACGTCACCTTTGAATTTGTCGGCAATTATCAGTGGAACAATAACCGCTTCGCGTGCGACTGCGATTTCCAGAGCGAGGCGGGAGCGGCCAACGTCTGGGCGACCGAGAACAGCACCTGGCGCGCCTATTCATCGGAGCTGCGCGCGACGACGACCTTCGCCGGGCCGCTCAATGCCCTTGTCGGCCTATATTATCAGAATTCCCGCAGGACGTTCGAGCAGCCGGTCATCTTCGCTGGCCTGAGCAACAGCGCCGCGTCTGCCGAGAACAGATATTTGGCTTATGCCAAGGCATCGCATACCAACGGCGAAACACTCGCCGCCTACGGCCAGCTGATCTGGGACATCTTTTCACAACTCCAGCTCACCGCGGGCGCCCGCTACACGCATGAGACCAAGAAGAGCAGTTTCGTGCAATATTACGTTAATCCTGCGCTGGGCTTCTTCCGGTCGCCCAATTCGCCCGACGGGCTAGGGGTGATTTCGGCGGATCAAACATTCAACGACGTGTCGCCAGACATCACCGTACGGTTTCGTCCGACACAAAATCTAATGTTCTATGCCGCTTACCGTGAGGGCTATAAATCGGGCGGCTTCTCGAACAGCGCCATCAACTCCGCGCTGTCGCCCAATCCCACCGCTGACTTCATTTTCGGTCCCGAGCGTGCCCGGGGGTTTGAAGCTGGCACGCGGGTCACGGTGGGGGACGGGCAGCTTCAGCTCGGCCTCACCGGCTATGCCTACAAATATTCGAACTTCCAAGTCGACTTCATCAACTCCGTGATCTTCGCCTACCAAACATTGCCGGCGAATGTGCGAACCAAGGGTCTGGAAGGGGACTTCCAGTTCCGGCCGCGGGAGCTTTCCGGGCTCACCGTCAGCGGTTCGGTAGGCTATAATCGCGCGCAGTACGATAACTTCATCGGCCCTTGCTATGGCGGGCAAACCGTTATCGAGGGATGCCGCCTCCAGTTCGAGGCCTCGCAGAACGGCGGCTCAGGCGGTTTCACCCGCCAGAACCTGAACGGCGTGCCGCTGTCGATGGCGCCTAAGTGGGTCGGAAGTCTGGGTATCGATTATAGCGTCGCCATCACGACCAAGCTCGACATGGGCTTCAACGTCTCGGCGCGCTACAGTGGCGCCTATCTCAGTTCAGGATTTGGGGCGCCGCAATCCCGGCAGGCCCGCTACGTCCAGCTCGATGGCGTGCTTCGTTTCGGCCCGTCCGATGCAAGCTGGGAAATCGCGCTTATAGGCCGCAACCTCACCAATCGTTTCTACGTCACCGGCGTCGTAGACGGACCAAACACCGGCAGCGGCACGGGAACCCCGGGCGGCATCCACTCCGATCAACTGGGGTTCGCGGCGATGCCGCGCACGGTTCAACTCAGGACCTCCTTTCGCTTCTAAGGGCCGTAAAGGACCAGGGATATGATCCAGACAGTCAATGGGACCATCGATTCTGGCGAACTTGGTCGAACCTTGATGCATGAGCATCTGGTGGCCGGGCTGACCGGATGGGAAACGGAGCCACTATCGGCATCGCCTGAACGGAGGGAACTCATCGCAAAATGCGTGGACCGGATCGAGGAGATGCGCTCGGGCGGCTTCTCCAGCATGCTCGACCCCTGCCCGATGGATCTCGGGCGCGACGTCACCATCGCCGCCGAAGTTGCGGCCAGGACGGGCTTCAATATCATCGTCGCGACCGGCCTGTACAATGCCGAATTAGGCGCGCCTTATTGGCGTCTGCGGCAGACGTTCGATCCCGACATGCACCTCCGGCTGGCCGAGCTATTCGTTGCGGAACTGACCGAAGGTGTCGGGGATACGGGACTACGCGCCGGGGTAATCAAGGTCGCGACCGGGATCGGCGTTATAACCCCCTACGAACGCGCGGTCCTCGAGGCGGCGGCGATCGCCTCCAATGAGACCGACGCTCCAATAACGACGCACACCGACGCGGTTCTCGGTGACGAACAGGCGGCTATACTGAAAAGCTTCGGCGTGCCTTCACACCGCATCATTATTGGTCATTGCTGCGGATCGCGGGATCATGCCTATCACAAACGCATTGTCGATGAAGGGACGTATATCGGGTTCGACCGTTTCGGGTCCTATGACTATGCAACCGATGAGGACCGGCTGGCATCGCTCGTAGCGATCCTTCGCACCGGGGCGGTGCGGCAAGTGATCGTATCGCATGACAGCCTTGTCTGTAGTCGCGGCCTGCCCGGAGTCGTCGCCCACTCACCGCTAACCTTTACCCGCAAAATCGCGCCCATGCTCCAGGCGTACGGGTTTAGCGAGGAAGAAGTGGACATCATGCTGGTTGAAAATCCCAAGCGGTATTTTGATGATATACCGTTCGACAGATTCCAAAGATAATGAGCTGGACGTCCATACCGCCGACTTCGAGATTCGGCTCATTGCTGATTCGGACCATGAACATCTCGCCATGAGAGGCATCTTTGCCCGCGATCGGCGCCGCGGCTCACGATAACCGCGCAAGCCCATGCTACGGCGGGGCGCTGTTCATGACCTAAACGACCGGTACCCGCCGAAAGTTGTCGTAGGATGGAAGGACGGTGAATGGCAGCAATGTCCCAAAGCTCGGTCATTTCAATTCGTCGATGCGGAGCTGAATGTAAGACCGCTTTTGATAAGCACGTTCGAAGCCGGGAAGGGCAGCAATGTCGGCGCAATACGACTTTGTTGTGTTTGAACGTCAGTAGCAGGGGAATGCACTTAATCAGTGTTATAGCGCGAGCTGCAATGCGCAAGCCTGTAACTAGGCCGTGAACTCATAAACGGGTCCAGTTGGTATTACGCGTCTAGCCATTCCAAATGCAGACTGGCGCGGCCCTTGATCCCTGCGGCTTTGAGCTTTGCGCTTACGTCGGACAGGATCGCGATCAGGTCTTGGTCGAGGAGTTGAACAGAGGAAGTGTTCTCCGGCCCGAGAAAGCCGATTTGGGTTCCGATAAACAAAATGTAGCGCTCGTCTTCGCCACCGAAATTGCTCCAATAGGAGGTCAGACCAGCACTCCGCGCCGATTTTTGTCGGTTATCTTCCCGGTTCTCAAGAGCCTCGATTTCATCCGGGCCACCTCAAAACGGATGCCAACATATGCGATGCAAGCCGACGCGCTCATACCATTCTCCGAAAGCGATACGGTTGTATTGCGCGGCATTGAAGACGTGGCAACGATAAGGTCTTGCCTGTTTCCGCGAGAACTGATTCGGCCTCAGCATGAGCCGATATGATCTGACCGACTTCGAATGGCGCGTAATCGAGCCGCTGCTACCCAACAAGCCGCGAGGCGTGCCGCGCGTGGACGACCGCCGCGTGCTGAACGGCATCTTCTGGGTATTGCGCTCAGGGGCGCCATGGCGCGACCTGCCCGAGCGCTATGGCCCGCGCACCACCTGCTACAACCGCTTCGTCCGATGGCGAAAGGCGGGCGAGTGGGACCGGCTGATGGACGCCATCACCGCCGCGCATGACGGCGACATCCAGATGATCGACAGCACCTCCGTTCGCGCCCACCAGCAGGCCGCGACAGCAAAAAAGGGGGTGCAGATCACTGTCTCGGTCGATCACGCGGCGGCCTCACGACCAAGATCCACGTCGTCGTGGACGCGCAGGGGCTCCCGATCCGGCTCGGCCTGACGGCAGGACAGACGCACGACGGCCAGATCGCAGATGCGCTGCTCGACCATCTCGGCCCGCGCACCATCGTGTTGGCGGACAAGGCCCTACGACGCCGACCGCATTCGCGAGCTGATCCAGAATCAGGGCGCCACGCCCAACATCGCGCCGAAGAGCAACCGCAAGTGGAAGCCCTGCTTCAGCAAACGGCTCTACCGCGAGCGCAACCTGATCGAGCGGTTCTTCTCCAAGCTGAAGCACTTCCGCCGCGTTGCCACACGCTACGACAAGCTCGCCGCCAACTTCCTCGCCATGGTCCAACTCGCCTCAATGCGACTGTGGCTTCGCGCTTATGAGTCTACGGCCTAGAAGGAAGGCGCCGCCAACCTGTTTTCATCGGTGTAGACATCAAAGCGGGACAACGTCGCTGGCCCGAAGGCATTGGTCAGGGCGGCATCTGCGGCATCCCGGCCGCGAGCCATCAGTATGCGTCCACGACGCGGGCGATTGTGACGGGCGTCGAACGTGTACCAATGGCCGTCCAGATACGCTTCGAACCACGCTGAAAAATCCATGTCGCCTACCAGCGCAGGAAGATCCATGTCGCCCATATAGCCCGTGCAGTATCGTGCGGGGATGTTCATGCACCGGCATAGCGCAATCGCTAGATGGGCGTAATCGCGGCAAACGCCTACCTGTTCCTGATAAACATCCCAGGCTGTCTTGGTCGGACGAGCCGTCATATAGTCGAACCGGATTCGTTCATGCACATATGTCACGATCGCCTGAACCAGGGTCCAGCCGGGTGCGACGCCACCGAACATTTCCCAGGCAAACTCCGAAAGCCGATCCGTCTCGCAATAGCGGCTGCCGAGAAGGTAGAGCAGCACATCGTTTGGGAGTTCCTCAAGCGGCACCTGACAGGCGTCCGGCACGACGAGATCAGGTTCGAACGGATCCTCGATTACGAAACCGCACGAGATCGCAATGCCACCTTCGGGTATCGTGAGCCGCGTGCAGATGTTTCCGAAGCTGTCGACATAATCGTAGAGCGGCACGTCCGGCTGCGTGAAGATCCGCTGCGCCGTGCGCAAATCCTTGTTGCGTGAGGCATGCACACTGAGGTTCGCCAGCATCGGCACGCGCTGTGATGTGGTGAAATGAATGTCGTAACCCGCGCGGATCAACATGGCGGAGCCTTTCTTGGAGGGTGATTACCCGGGCGCCGCAATCTTGAGAGTCGGTCTGGCCGTGATCTTCCAGAGTAGCGTTCTTGGGCGCAAATGACAGCGCATGTTTTCGGCTGAGCATTAAAGCGAAAAGCAGGACCGTGCGATTTCGAGGGCGGAACTCAATCGGCCATTCCATACGTGCTGTCCGGCAGTTTTCGCGATCAGGTCCTGGCAAATTTCCAGTTCCACATACGGGAGGCTGTCTGCGAAGGCGTGGCGGGGTATGGTGTAATCGGTTTCGTCCATCTGATAGGGCTCGTTGTCGCCAACGATAATGTCAGATTCGGTGAAAAGCCTTTCCAGGAGCGCGGTCGCGAACCGCGTGTTTCCGCCAGAATATAACACGCCGACATGCCAGGGTCGTTCGATTTGAGCCATTCTCGGAGTGAAGCTGTGCAACGCGATCAGGATAGTGGGGCGGTTAAATTGACTGCGCATGGCCAGTTCAGCTGCAATCCTGGAATGATAAGGCTCATGTATGGCTGCGATCCGTTCGGTCCGAGCCATTTCTACCAAGTTCGTGTTGCCTGGAATGGGGCTGCCATCGGACACTTCTGGAATTGCATCTGCTGACGCGGGATCTCGATTGCAGTCGATTACGAGTCGCGAATAGTGCTGATGGAGAAATGCTGCATTCAATGTTGTCGCCAGCAGCTCGCCAAGACCCCTGACACCGATATCCCAGGCAATGTGCCGTTCGCGGTCTCCTCTTGAGAGACCCAATTCACCGAGCCTGTGCGGGATGGCATTTCCAGCATGATCGCCAAGAATGAGGAACGGGGAGCTTCCCCCCGAGTTAAAGGCTACAACGGGCTCAGGCTCGTCCTGATCGAGCAGTGAGGCGCCACCCGGCGTCGTCATAATGAAAGCCTTCCATGCCACTGCTTACGATCCGCCACATCACGGAATACACATATCGACAACCGGTTTCTTTCGGCGAGCATCGGATCATGATGCGGCCGCGCGAAAGCTTCGACCAACGCCTGATCAGTGCACAGCTCGATATCGCGCCAGAGCCATCGGAACTAAGATGGCTCCATGACGTGTTCGGCAACTCAGTCGCAATCGCGTTATTCGACAAGCGTGCCAAGGCATTGCGCGTCGCAAGCGAGGTGCAGCTTGATCACGCGCCGCTCGACGATGCCGAGATCGACGTCGAGGATTATGCACGGCTGTTTCCGTTCACCTATTCCTCGGAAGATATGCCCGATCTGCTGCGCTCCATCGAGCGACAGCATCTCGATGTCGCGCGGGTGGTCGATAATTGGGCACGCGCGTTCGTACGGGACGATGGTGCCACGGAAACAGTCGCGATGCTCACCGAGATGGCGACGTCCATCAAGCGTGATTTCACTTATGTGCCGCGTCACGAGAAGGGCACCCAGACCCCTATAGAAACACTCACCAAACGGCGCGGCACCTGTCGCGACTTTGCGGTCCTGATGATCGAGGCCGTTCGTGCGCTGGGCTTCGCGGCGCGGTTCGTCTCGGGCTATGTCTATAATCCGTCACGTGCCGAGGGTCGCGTCGGCGGCGGCAACACCCATGCCTGGGTGCGTATATTCTTACCGGGATCGGGCTGGGTCGAATTCGATCCGACCAACGGCATTATCGGCAATCGCGGCCTCGTCCGCGTCGCGGTGGCAAGGGACCCGTATCAGGCCTTACCACTTTCGGGGACGTGGAGCGGGTTTCCCGCCAGCTATGTCGGCATGGACGTTGAGGTCGACGTTCGCCTCGCCGAGCAAAACGACAAGGAAGCATTTCCTATGGGAGGAGCCATCAACAGCCGCATCGCCGGCAGAACCAGAAAGCCACGCTAATGCTAATTCGGGCCGGATATGAGATACGCTTCGAAGCGGAGCTTGCCACGGCGATGCTAGCGATGTTGAGCATCCATCCTTCGCGCCATACGGATCTGAAGACTCCGCAACGCATCGAGCCATCTCCCGACATTCCGATCTATAATTATGAGGATGCTTTCGGAAACATCTGCACCAGGCTTACCGTACCGGTCGGAGGGGTTACGTTGGCCGCTGACTTCGTGGTTGAGGATAGCGGGCTGGAGGACGTTCGCGCACCGGACGTTCCGCCCACGCCGGTCGAACTGCTGCCCGACGATATCCTCATTTTCTTGTTGGGAAGCCGGTATTGCGAAACGGACAGGCTTATGGACGTTGCCTGGGCGGAGTTCGGGCACATCATGTCGGCGCGCGATCGGGTCGAAGCAGTTGTGAACTTCGTTCATAATCACATCACCTTCGGCTATGAGCATGCGCGGCCTGATAAGACCGCCTGGAATGGCTATCAGGAGCAAGTTGGGGTGTGCCGCGATTTCGCGCATCTCGCGATCACCCTGTGTCGCTGCATGAACATCCCCGCGCGCTACTGTACCGGCTATCTCGGCGATATCGGCATTCCGGCGGTCGATGCGCCAATGGATTTTTCAGCCTGGTTCGACGTTTATGTCGATGGCGAATGGTACACCTATGACGCCCGGCACAATCGGCCACGCATTGGCCGTATCCTGATGGCGCGCGGGCGGGACGCGACTGATACTGCGCTGACGACGGCGTTTGGTCCTGCCAAGCTGACATCGTTCCAGGTTCATACCGAAGAGGTTCAGTCGGTTGAGTGACTTTGCAAATCCCTTGCTCCAAGAATGGAACGGCCCGCTTGGTGCACCACCCTTCGCAAGGGTCAGGCCGGAGGATTTCGTTCCCGCTCTGAAAACCGCGATTGCAAATCACAAGCAGGAGCTTTCTGCGATTGGCGAGTGCACTGCACCCGCCAGCTTGGAAAATACCCTCGCCGCGATGGAACGATCTGGCGAAGCGCTCGCCCGGGTAAGGCGTCTCTTCTGGACGCTCGCATCGGCGCATTCAATCGAGCCAATTCGCGCGATTGAAGCTGAAATGTCAGCGCTCCTCAGCGCCCACGGCACCGCGATCAGCCATGATGAAAAACTATTTGCCCGGATCGCCGCCGTGCATGCGGGGTCCGAGGACGCAAACCTGACCGACGAACAAAAGCGGCTGGTTGAAAATAGCTACAAAGGCTTCGTTCGCGGCGGAGCAGGCTTGGATCCCGTCGCTAAGAAGCGGTTCGCTGAGATCGATGCACGGTTAGCCGAGCTATCGGTGCAGTTCGGGCAAAATGTCCTCGCCGAAACTACCGGCTGGACTATGGTGCTCGACGAGCACGATCTCGATGGGCTTCCTCAATCGTTGCGCGATGCGGCGGCATCTCGGGCCAAGGCCGCGGGCGATGGCGGGCGTTACCACATCACGCTCGACCGCACTGACTATGAGTCCTTCCTCGCCTTTTCGCAAAGGCGGGATCTGCGGGAGCGACTATGGCGAGCCTTTACCAACCGCTGCGATGGGGGCGAACGGAATAATTGGCCGATCATTGCGGAAACGCTTGAACTTCGAGACGAACGGGCTCGTCTGCTCGGTTACTCTGACTATGCGGCTTACCAGTTGGACGACAGCATGGCACGAACGCCCGAAGCGGCGCGCGCCTTGCTCATGCAGCTTTGGGAGCCAGCGAAGGTACGCGCTGCCGAGGAAGCCGCCGAACTTCAGGCCCTGATAAAGAGCGACGGGGAAAGCTTCGCGCTGGCGCCGTGGGATTGGCGTTTTTACGCCGAACGCGTGCGGAGGGATCGCTATGCCTTGGATGGCGTGGCGCTCAAGGAACATCTGCGACTCGATGCCGTGCGCAGGGCCGCGTTCGAAGTCGCCAGTCGGCTTTATGGTCTCCGCTTTGCGCATCGTGACGATATTATCGCCTATCACCCCGACGTCTGGGCTTGGGAGGTCAAAGCAGCAGATAATTCGACGGTGGGCTTGCTGTTCAGCGACTATCTTGCCCGCCCTGAAAAGCGTGGCGGTGCCTGGATGGGGAGTCTCAGGGTGCAGGAAAAGCTGGATGGAGATGTCCGCCCGATCGTGTACTTAGTTGCGAACTTCGCATCTGCCCCTCCCCCTGACACGGCGTCCACAAAACTATCGCTGGACGAGGCAAGAACGCTATTTCACGAATTTGGTCATGCCCTGCATGGGCTGCTGTCCGACGTCACATATCCGAGCCTTTCCGGAACGTCGGTCGCGCGTGATTTTGTGGAGTTTCCAAGCAAGTTCATGGAAAACTGGATCGTCAGCCGTGACGTTCTTGGCAGCCTGGGTGTTTCCACTGATCTGACTGACGGCGTTCGGGGTGCGGAATCCTATGGACAGGGCTTTGCCACGGCCGAGTTGGTGTCTTGCGCCTTGATCGATCTCGCATTGCATTCAGCGTCAGCTCGGGGCGCCGATCCGAAAGCATTCGTGGAAACCGAGCTCGGCAGGCTTGGAATGCCCGACACGATCGGACTGCGCCATCGGCTTCCGTATTTCACCCACGTTTTTGATGGCGGCTATGCAAGCGCCTATTACAGCTATCTGTGGTCGGAAGTGCTCGACGCCGACGCCTTCGAAGCATTCGTGGAGGGTGGAGATATTTTCGACGCAATCCTGGCGCGGCGCTTCCGCGAAGAGATACTGGCAAAGGGTGATATCCGAGATCCTATGGAATCTTTTATGGCATTCCGTGGCCGTCGCCCTGATGGCCAAGCGCTGATGCGCGCCCGGGGGCTCGCAATTGTTTGACGTCGAATTGACCGTAGAACGGCATGCGCTGAAAGCACGCATCAATGTGTGCCGCATCCTATGCCCGTTTATTGACTGATCCGCCTGAAAGCTGATGTTCGCTTTGGGCCCGTCTTCACAATTCGGAATCTGCATAGACAGCAGCTTTCAGGGATGCGTTTCGTGGCCTCGAACGACTGCTATGTCGGCGCTAACTGCCGCGCTATTGATGGGACCTGAAGGGCCCCTTTATTGCAATGCGTCGCTGGAACCCGACAGGCAGAAGACGGCCCACTTTCTGTCATTCTGGGATGCCGATCAGTCTCCGCTGAATGTCGGCTCCTGACTATAGCCGCCGTTCGACCTATCGCCCTAGAACGGCAGGAAAGTCCCAATAGCGGCCATCTCAGCTTTAGCAAATTTTGGAGTCCACGGCTGAAGCCAGTATTCACCAGTCCACGCTAGAATGCTTGGTCCTCGCGCGCGCAGGCGAGGGCAAGGGTTTGGTTTCCAAAGGGGGTCCGACCCCCCTCCTAACGTTGAGCGAACACGCCCCGTTCGACCAGCTGGCGAATGGCTTCGGCACGTGAAATCTTGCGAGCATGCGCCCAGCTGGTGATTACGTCCCGCTGAAGCTCGTTGAACCGAACAGATTTGCTGCTGTCCATGTTTTCCGAATATCAGGATGTTGACCGAGTGTCTAGATTCAATGGGTTAGAGCAGACTGGCGTCGTTCCCCTCCCGAGCTCAAATGGTGTCAACGGGCGTCTACTCAAATCACGATCCGGTTAGGCCGAATCTTAAGTCAAGCGCCTCCAGTGTCAGCCGCTGACTGACGAGTTTGGTGCTGGGAAAGGACGGTGTCGCGCAGCCCCGCGTGGCCATACGACGTCATTCCCGCTGAACGGGATGCTAAATGCCGGGAAGTTAATCTGCACCTTTGCGAGGCTCGCGTTCCGGATCCAGCCGGTCATACAACGCCTCCTGTGATTGGGCCGCTCGGCATTCGCTACCGTGCTGGAGGTTGACGAGGTCCAGTCAATCGCTCAACGGGAAGGCTGGCCAGCAAAGACCTGTAACCAAGTGGCGGCACATTTCACGTTATCGAAACTGGATTGAAGGATGCCAGATGATCGAGGTGCTTACGGCCGAGATGCAGCAGGAATATCTGGAAAGCATCTCAGTCGAAAAGTGGGATCGAATGTTGGTTCAAAGCCGGTCAACTTAGGCGTTAAAACGATCGAGGCGGGAGGCCCCGAAGCGACCTCCCGGCTCGTGAGCTGACGGTACACGACAGGACAGCCCGCCTGCGCATGTAGCCGTGTCGCCTTTACGAAGTCTGATGGCGACGTTAACCGTAGGGCCATTGTAAGCCCATACAGCCTTTAAGCGTCATGCAACCATGCTCCTGCGTGGATGCTTAAAGCAAAGCCGCGACACTGGCCGTGCAGCACACCACCGCGAACCCTCGCATGCTGCACTTCCTTGTACCGCCCTGTCGGGCCGCGGCGCCGGGCTTAGGTTCGGCGCCCATTTTCTTGCTTACTGAAGGTAACGCCCCGACGGAGTTGATCCAGTCGCTGAGCGATCGCCTTCCATGTAGCAACGCCAGGTTGATCCCCGGCGACCGCTAAAGCGCCAATTCGCTCGGCCACGAAACGCGGCGCATCCTTTTCGTGTCGGCGCTCCATCTGAAGGGCGCACGCCCATAGTTCGCGATCATCCACGCTCATGGCGAACCAACGTAGTTCACGTGAGCTATGTTGGCGATAGGGCCGTTCGGGCGTTGTCAGTGTTTGCAGGCGGTTGAAGCTTGCGCCGCAGCCACAAGCTCATTGGCGCGTCCACAAGGCGGTAAGGGTATCCTGTGTCTGTCAGCGGAGCACCCAGGGAGCACCTAAATATGCAGGTGATCGGACGGGCAGGCGAAAAAATGGCGGAAATCCTGGTGCCGAGTGTCGGACTCGAACCGACGACCTACCGCTTACAAGGCGGTTGCTCTACCAGCTGAGCTAACTCGGCGCGCGCGGGGTCCTTTGCTTCAAATTACGCCGAAAGTCCAACCTTCGGTGCGTGCGATTTCGGCGGTGAGGGGAGGGGGCGCCCAGAGTTCCGGCCGTACCGCGCTGGCGCGCAGCCAGGCGGCGGTCAGGATAGCATCGGTGGCGTGATCGGTATAGCGGGCAAGCGGCTCGTGCGGCTGTGATCCAAACCTCGCGAGCGCGACGTCAAGCGCCGCGGCGTCGCGGATCTTGCTCAGCCCCTTCCGCAAGCCGGCGCTGCGGGCGGCGATCTGGGCATAGATTTCGACGACGACCGGCCCTCGCTCGGGCACCTCGTCGAGCGGCCAGATCGTGATTCCCGCGGCGCGCAGGCGGCTGAGCAGGCGCATTCCCGCGAAGCTCGCCTTTGCGACCTGGGCTGCGCCGATTGCGTCATAGACAGTAGAGGGCTTGCCGCCGCCGCCAGCATTGTAATGCGCTTCGCAGGCGCGCAGGTGCATGAAGTCGGCTTTTCGCCCGTCGGCAGCGCCGAGATAAAAATGGCGGCGGTGATGGTGTTCGAGCAGGGAGGCCGCGCCAAGATCAGGATCGTCGCACAGCCCGTCGACATAGGCATGAAAGGTGGCCGCGTCGGAGGCGGTCGCATCGCCCGGCAAATAGGCGCCACGCGCGACGAAGGGCGGTGCGAAACTGAAATCGAAGCCGATCAGCAGGTCGTCGGTGCGCGCCGCGAGCCAGTGCAGCACCGCCTCGCGCGACCAGTGGGTGCCTGGCGGCGGCACCAGTTTGGGCGCGGCATCACCGATGCCGCACTCGGCGATGGCGATGCCGGGATGGCGGCTGCCCTTGGCGCCCGACCAATCGGCAACGGCGAAGCGGGTGAAACGCTCAGCCGTGATCGGCGTCACGCTCCGTCCTCAATTTCTCCCAGTGCGCCAGGCGTTCGGCGATCTTGGCCTCGAAGCCGCGCGGGGAGGGGGCGTAGAAATGCTGCGGCGCCATCTCTTCGGGCCAATAATTGTCGCCTGAGAAGGCCTCGTCGGTATCATGATCATAGGCGTAATTTTTGCCGTAGCCGATATCCTTCATCAGCCGCGTCGGCGCGTTGAGGATATTCTTGGGCGGCATCAGCGATCCGGTTTCCTTCGCCGATCGCCACGCTGCTTTCTGCGCTACATAGGCTGCATTCGATTTGGGTGCGGTGGCCAAATATAGGCAGGCCTGCACGATCGCCAGCTCGCCTTCGGGCGATCCCAGAAAATCATAGGCATCCTTGGCGGCGAGGCACTGGACGAGCGCTTGCGGATCGGCAAGCCCGACATCCTCCGAGGCGAAGCGGACCAGCCGCCGGATCACGTAAAGCGGTTCCTCGCCCGCGACCAGCATGCGCGCGAGATAATAAAGCGCGGCCTGCGGATCGGAGCCGCGCAGGCTTTTGTGAAGCGCGGAGATGAGATTGTAATGGCCCTCGCGATCCTTGTCGTAGACCGCGACGCGGCGGTGCAGCAACGCCGCCAGCCCGGCCGGATCGAGCGCTTGGGGGATTTCAATCGAAAACAGGGTCTCGGCCTGGTTGAGCAGGAAGCGGCCGTCGCCGTCGGCCGAAGCGATCAGCGCTTCGCGCGCCTCCGGCGTCAGCGGCAAGGCGCGGCCCATCGCTATCTCGGCGCGTTCGAGCAACAAGCCCAGCGCGCGGCTGTCGAGCCGGTTGAGGATCAGCACCTGGGCGCGGGAGAGCAGCGCGGCGTTCAGCTCGAACGAGGGATTTTCGGTGGTGGCGCCGACCAGCACGACCGTGCCATCCTCCACATAGGGCAGGAAGCCGTCCTGTTGGGCGCGATTGAAGCGGTGGATCTCGTCCACGAACAGGAGCGTCTGCTTGCCGATCCGGGCATATTCGCGCGCCTCGGCGAACACCTTTTTGAGATCCGCCACGCCCGAGAAGACCGCCGAGATGGCAACGAAACGCAGGCCCACGGCATCGGCGAGCAGTCGTGCGATCGTCGTCTTGCCGGTGCCGGGCGGCCCCCACAGGATGATCGAGGCGAGCTTGCCTGCCGCCACCATCCGCCCGATCGCGCCCTCCGCGCCGGTCAGATGCTCCTGGCCGACGACATCTTCAAGGCGCCGCGGGCGCAGCCGATCCGCGAGCGGACCTGCGGGAGGCTCGTCCGTCAGCGCTTCAGGCGCGGCGGGTTCGGCGAAGAGATCTGCCATGGGCGGAATATAAGCGCGCTAATCCCCTAGCGACAGGGGCGCAGTTCATCCGATTTGAGGGGCCGGGGCGGTGAACCGAGCGAGATTGTCGAGCCCCAACCGCGCTTCAATCGAACTCATCTTGGCGAGTGCGATATCGAAGCCGTCGCCGCCAAATTGCCTATGCTCGATATCCTCGAACTGCTCGCCGAGCTCACGATAGGCGTTTTGGCCGACGGCGGCCTTGAAAGCCGGGAAGATCATCGTGTCCTCGCGCGCGGCGTGCGCTTCATACATGCGCGCAAAGGAAAGCAGGGAGTCGTGGAGCTTTCCTGCGTCCGTCGCCGCGACCTTTCCTCCTTTTGTGCGATCCAGCACGAAGCTGGTGATGGCGCGCCCGCGCTGGTGCTGGGAAAGCAATATGTCGACCAAATTCGCGCTGTCGGCTCCAGCCTTGCGGAGGATTGGAAAGATGTGCTGCTCCTCGAGCAGTTGCTCATGATAGCGCTCGCCGAAATCCTGGAACAAACGGGTGGCGTCGTTTATCGCGCCGGCGTCGACCTCGTCCGCGGAGACCTGAAGCCTGGCCGCGACTTCGCGGTAGAGTATCAGGATTCTGCGCAGAACGCCGTGCTCGCGCATCAGATCTTCGTTGGCAGTGACCTTGCCATCATCAGCTTCCGAACCCGATCCCGGCCGCTTGCAACCGGCGAGCAAGACCGTCGTGCCCAGCGCGGCCGCCCCGGCAAGGCCCAGAAGGTCCCGTCGCGCGGGGCGTTCAGGCGCTTTGGCAACATCCAACATCAATGCCTCCGTCAGAGCTGCTTCGGAGCTTTTCGTTACGCAAACCTCGCTCATATCGGCCGGTTCCAATAGCGAACGCAAGACCCTGGACCCGTCGTCGCAGCGGTCTTCGCTAGCGGCTGCGCTCCCGCTCCAGCCTCATGCCAGCACGACGCGCTTGCAGCAGATCGTGGCGCGACACGATGCCCACGAAGCACCGTAAATAAGGAGCTCGCGTTTTTGATATAAAGATATATCTTAAATGCATCGAAGATGTTTCAAGAAGGATTATGAATGTTTTTCAATCATCATCGCGGGCGCCATTTCGGGTCTCGCCACGGCGCGCGCCAGCGGGGTGCGTTTCAGAACCCTTGGATGGCAGACGATGAGGCGCCACGCGGCCGCCGGCGTATGTTCGACGGCGGTGAACTCCGGCTCGTGCTGCTCAAGCTGATCGAGGAATCGCCTCGCCACGGCTATGACTTGATCCGCGAGATCGAGGAGCGCACCGGCGGCGCCTATGCGCCGAGCCCCGGCGTGGTCTACCCCACTTTGACGATGCTGGCCGATATGGAGCAGATCGATGAACAGACGGGCGGCACCCGCAAGGTCTTTGCGATAACCGAGGCCGGCAAGGCGCATCTTGCTGAAAACGCCAAGGCGGTCGAGGCGCTGATGGCGCGGCTCGCCGAGCTGGGATCGATGCGGGAGCGCACGCGCGGCGGCCCGGTCCGCCGGGCCATGATGAACTTGCGGACGGTGCTTCATCACCGGCTCGCCGAAGAGGGCGATGCGGAGACCCTGCATGCCGTCGCCGCGATAATCGACGAGGCCGCGCAAAAGATCGAGCGGCTGTCATGACTGTCGCCAGCATCGCAATCGTGCCGACAGCGCAAGGCAGCAAATATCTTCAGCAGCTCTGCAAGCATTGGAGTCATAATCTCGCGGTCGAGTTTACACCCGAGCAAGGCAGGGTCGTGTTTCCCCGCGACGCGCGGGGTGCGAATTGGCAAGGCGATGGCATAGTGACGTTTGTTGCCGGCCCGCAGCAATTGGAATGCCGAATCGAAGCGAGCGAGGCTGCGCAGCTCGAGGCGTTGCAGGGGGCGGTTGCGCGCCATCTCGATCGCTTCGCCTTCCGGGAGGCGCCGTTGCCGTTCGCCTGGGCGTCTGCATAATCGGGACCCGCATCGACAAAGCTGCTTGAGGCGGGGCTCTGCTAACTTTCGGGCAGACCTGCGCCAGCAGGTTTCCACCAGATTTATCCACAGGCTTATCTCGACCGCCCATCGCAATCCGACGGGCGGTTTTGTGCGCGTTTCCGGGCTCCAGCTGAACCTGAATCGGCATGACAAGGCATGGCGGGACCAGCGTTTTCCACAAAATGGCAGTAAAAACCCATATTAAGGCATGATTAGGCATTGCTGAGGCATAAGGTCACTGGTATTTCAATGCTTGGCGCGAAGCAGCCGGAGGATGTCTGTCGGGGGCTAATAGGAGACAGGCGGGGAACGGTGGCCGAGCGCCCCAAAGGGGCGGACAGTGGAATTATTCGAATTCTTCACTGGCAAATGGCTGAACACCGTGGACGCGAAAGGTCGCGTTTCGGTGCCTGCCCCGATTCGCAAGATCATTACCGCTCGCACCCCCGACGCCAAGACGCTGATGCTCGCCCGCCACGAGCGCGATCAGTGCATGCGCGGGTTCGAGAAGAGCTATCTTGCGCTCGCCTATCGTGACATGCGCGCCAAGCAGGACGCGGATATCGCCGCCGGGCGCCCCGCCGACGCCCGCTTCGCGCATGCCGGCACGCTGTTCGGCAGCACTGAGGAAATCGCCATCGACGGCAGCGGGCGAATCATCCTCCCGCCGGGTTTGCGCCGCCGTGCCGCGATCGCTGACGCTGCCATGTTCCTCGGTACCGGCGAGACGTTCGAGATCTGGAGCCCCGAAATCGCCCTCAACTGCGCGGATCGCCCCGATGTCCGCGAGTTCGCCGAGGAGCTGATCGCCGAACGGGAGGGCCGCTTATGAGCCCGGCAGCCCAGACCGAAGCGCGCCATATCCCCGTGCTGCTCGAGGAGGTGATCGACTCGCTCGCCATTCGCCCCGGTGAGATCCATGTCGACGGCACGTTCGGCGCAGGCGGCTACAGCCGCGCGATCCTGGCGTCCGGCGCTGAGCGCGTGATCGCTTTCGATCGCGATCCGGATGCGATCGCGGAGGGGGCAGCGCTGGTCGCCGAAAGCGGCGGGCGGCTGACGCTTGTGCAGCGTTGCTTCTCGGAAATGGACGAGGCGCTGGCCGAACGCGGCATCGATGCGGTCGACGGGGTCGTGCTTGATATCGGCGTCTCTTCGATGCAGCTCGATCGCGCCGATCGCGGCTTCTCGTTCCAGGCCGACGGCCCGCTCGACATGCGCATGGCGCAATCCGGCATGACGGCGGCGGACTTCGTCAATGACGCTGATGAGGAAGAGATTGCCGACGTCCTCTACACTCTGGGCGAGGAACCGCGCGCGCGCCGGGTTGCGAAGGCGATCGTCGCCGCTCGCCCGATCGCGCGCACGAGCGAGCTGGCTGCGGTGGTACGCAAGGCGCTTGGCCACCGCCCCGGCGACAAGAAGGACCCAGCCACCCGCACCTTCCAGGCCATCCGCATCCACCTCAATCGCGAGCTCGACGAACTCAACGAAGGGCTTGATGCGGCGGAGCGTGTGCTTGGCGCGGGCGGCCGGCTTTCGGTCGTCACCTTCCATTCGTTAGAGGATCGGATCGTCAAGAATTTCCTGCGCGTGCGCAGCGGGGCGCTTCCCTCCGGGTCGCGCCATCGCCCTGATACGCGCGTCTCCGCCCCGCAGCCGACATTTGAGGCGGTCGCCAAGCCGGTGAAGGCCGGCCAAGGCGAGGTCGTGCGCAATCCGCGCGCGCGGTCGGCGACATTGAGATCGGCACGGCGCACCGCCGCCGCGCCAGTTGCTTCTGCTGTGAAGGGCACAAGGCCATGATGAGTACGCGTTTTCGTTCGGTAAGCCTGGTCGGCTATGTCGCTGCCGCGGCGTTGGGCTGCTATATGGTGTCGCAGCGGGTGGCGAGTGAGCGGACTGCCGCCGAACAACTCGACCGCCAGATCGTCATGGCCAAGATCGATATCCGCAAGCTCCAGACGGAGCTTGGCACGCGTAGCCGCATGCCGGTGCTGGAGCAGTGGAACAGCCAGGTGCTTGCGCTTTCGGCGCCCGCCGCCAGCCAGTATCTGCACGGTGAGGTCCAGCTCGCCCGGTTCGAGGCGCCGGCCGCGCCTGCTCCGAAGATCGAGGAGGTGTCGGCGCCGGCCGAGGTCGCCGCGCCGGCGAAGCCGCAGATCATTCCTGTTTCGGCGTCCGCGCCTGCTCCCATGGCGCAACCGATGCTGCGTCATGCGAATTATGTGGCGCCAGCCGGGGAAACGCCCGCGAACGGCCTTCGCCAGGCCGCGTTGCTTGACGACAGTCTTTTGAGCGACCTGCAAACGGCAGCCCAGCGCGAGAAGCGCGGGAGCGCGGGAGACCAGTGACCGCAGTCGTTGCCCGTCCTTCCCGCCAGCGTATCGGCAACCAGCGCGAGCAAAGCGTAGCGCAGGTTCATTTTCGCCTCATGGTCGTCATGCTGATGTTCGTCGGCGTCACCTCAGCGATCGGCTTGCGCCTGACCTATCTGACGATTTTCGCCGATTCTTCCGGTGCGGCCAACACTGCCGAAGGCCTGATACCGCCGCGCGCGGATATTCAGGACCGCAACGGCGTGGTGCTGGCGGGCACGATCGACGCATGGAAGATTGGGGTTCACCCCAACAAGATCATCGGCGATCGCGATCTGATTGCTGCGCAGCTCGCCACCCTCATGCCGGAGCGGAGCGAGGCGGAATATAGCGCTATCCTGCATTCGAACCGGAAATTCTTCTATCTTCGCCACAACGCCATGCCCGAGCTGATTCAGCGAGTGAATGCGATCGGCGAGCCGGGCATCGTGTTCGAGCGTGAGCCGCGCCGCTATTATCCGCAGGGCAGCCTTGCCTCGCACATCATCGGCTGGGCCGATCAGGATGGCAAAGCGGTTTCGGGCATGGAGCTTGCGCTCAACGACAAGCTCGCTGATCCAGCGCGGCGCAGCCTGCCTGCCCGTCTTTCCATCGACAGCCGCGTCCAGGCCGCGATGGAAAGCGAACTCGCCGCGGCAATGACCGAGTTCAGCGCAATCGGCGCGACCGGCATCGTGCTTGACGTGCATAGCGGCGAGGTCATCGCCATGGCCTCGCTGCCCGAATTCGATCCCAATGCGCCAGCGCACGTCCCGCTCCAGGATCTGGTCAACAAGGCCACGCTCAACGTCTACGAACTGGGCTCGACCTTCAAGATCATCACCATGGCGAACGGAATCGAAAATGGCGTGATCACCTCGATGAACAAACGCTATGACGCGACCGAGCCGCTTCACATCGGCCGCTTCACCATTCATGATGATCATCCGCAGCGCCGCTTCCTCGATGTGCCCGAAACCTTGGTCTATTCCAGCAACATCGCCACCGCCCGAATTGCCGACGAGATCGGCGCCGAGCGGCAGCAGGCGATGTTCCGGAAGCTTGGCTTCGACAAGCCGGTCGATATCGAGCTTGGCGCGCGAGGCACGCCGCTCTGGCCGAAATATTGGGCCCGCGTCACCACCATGACCACGGCTTACGGCCATGGCATTGCGGTCACGCCGCTGCATCTGGCAAGCGCCTATGCAGCGATCGCCAATGGTGGCGTCTGGCGGCCGGCGACCTTGCTGATGCGCGATCCCAACCATCTCCCGGCCGGGCGCCGCGTCATCTCTCCGGCCACCAGCGCGCGCATGCGGCAGCTTATGCGGATGGTGGTGATCCAGGGCACCGGCAAGAAAGCCAATGTTTCCGGCTTCCGCATCGGCGGCAAGACCGGTACTGCCGAAAAGCCGGAAGGCGGCGGCTACAAGCGCAACGCCCTGGTTTCTACCTTCGCGGGGGTGTTCCCGATGGATGCGCCGCGCTATGTGGTGCTCGCAATGCTGGACGAGCCTCATGGCACCCGCGAAACCGGGGGCTATGCCACCGCCGGCATGGTCTCGGCCCCGATCGTGGGCAAGATCGTGTCGCGGATCGGGCCGTTGCTCGGGATTATCCCCGACGAGACGCGCGATGTCGATCTGGCAGACCTTCAGGGAACCGTCTGGAACCCCAAGGGGGACCATGATTAATGCGGTTGGGCCAATTGACGAACACAGATTCAACAACGGAAGTCAGCGGATTCGCGATCGATCATCGTAAGGTTGCGCGCGGCACCGTGTTCGGCGCATTCAAGGGCAGTCGCTTCAACGGCGAGGATTTCATCGCTGACGCGATCGGGGCGGGTGCGGTCGCGGTCGTGGCCCGGCCGGAAGCGACGGTGCAGGGGGCGGTTCATATCGCGGATGCGGAGCCCAGGCGCGCCTTCGCGCGTCTCGCGGCCAAGTTCTTCGCCCCTTTTCCCCAAACGGTCGTCGCCGTTACCGGCACCAATGGCAAAACCTCGACCGTCGAACTGACGCGCCAGCTCTGGCGCATGGCTGGGCATCATGCCGCCTCGATCGGCACGCTCGGCGTCACCACGGCTGACGATCAGATTTCGACCGGCCTCACGACCCCGGATATTGTCACCTTCCTTTCGAACATGGCCGGCCTCGCACGCGAGGGCGTCACACACGCCGCGTTCGAAGCTTCGAGCCACGGCCTTTCGCAATATCGTACCGAGGGGCTGCCGGTTCGCGCCGGAGCCTTCACCAATCTCAGCCGCGATCATCTCGATTATCACGGCACGATGGAGGCGTATCTTGAGGCTAAGCTCCGGCTGTTCACCGAAGTCATTGACGAGGACGGCGCGGCGGTCGTGTGGATGGACGACGGCGCTTCGGCGCGCGTGGCGGAACTGGCCAGCGAACGCGGCGTCAGGCTGTTCACCGTCGGCACGAAGGGCGAAACGCTGAAGCTCGTGAAGCGCGAGCCAACCCAGCTAGGCCAGACGTTGACGATCGAAGCCGAAGGCAAAAGCTTCCAGGTCAAGCTCCCGCTGATCGGCGCCTATCAGACCGCCAATGCGCTTACCGCCGCCGCGCTCGTTTGCGCGACGGGCGGCGCGATCGGGCAGACGCTGGAAAATCTCTCCCGCGTCCAGCCGGTGCGCGGCCGCCTCGAGCGCGCCGCGATCAGCAAGGCGGGCGCACCGATCTATGTCGATTACGCGCATACCCCCGACGGGCTGCGCGCCGCGATCGAGGCGCTTCGTCCGCACGCGACCGGCCGCCTCATCACCGTCTTCGGCGCGGGCGGCGACCGCGATCGCGGCAAGCGCCCGGAAATGGGTGCGGTGGCGGCCGAGCTTTCGGATCGCGTGATCGTGACTGACGATAATCCCCGCAGCGAGGATGCCGCCGCGATCCGCAAGGATGTGCTCGCCGGCGCGCCCTCCGCTACCGAGATTGGCGGCCGCCGCGAAGCCATCGCCGCCGCCATCGGCGAAGCGCGCTCGGGCGATATCGTCCTGCTCGCCGGCAAGGGACATGAGCAGGGCCAGATCGTCGGCGACAAGGTACTGCCGTTCGACGACGTCACCGTCGCGCGGGAGTGCGCGGCATGAGTCTCTGGACCGCATTTGCAATCGCCGAGGCTGTCGATGGCGAGGTGCAAGGAGCATTTTGTGCCGATGGTGTAACATTCGACTCGCGCGAGGTCGGCCCGGGCGATCTGTTCATCGCGCTCAAGGGCGAGGCGACTGACGGGCATCGCTTCATCGCCGGCGCGTTCGACAATGGTGCGGCGGGCGCGATCGTCAGCCATTCTATCGAGCAGCCGCATGTCCGCGTTGCCGATACGATGGCGGCTTTGAACGCGCTCGGCCACGCTGCCCGCGCCCGCACCGCGGCGAAGATCGTCGGCGTCACCGGCTCGGTCGGTAAGACCGGCACCAAGGAAGCGCTTTGGGCCGCGCTCGATAGGACAGCGCCCGGCGAGGCGCATCGCTCGGTCAAAAGCTATAATAATCACACCGGCGTGCCGCTTAGCCTTGCCCGCATGCCAGCCGCCGCCCGCTACGGCATTTTCGAAATGGGCATGAACCATGCGGGCGAGCTGACTCATCTCACCTCGATGGTTCGCCCGCATGTCGCGATCGTCACCGCGATCGCGCCCGCGCATGCCGCCTATTTCGCCGACGAAGCTGCTATCGCCGACGCCAAGGGGGAAATCTTCAAGGGTCTGGAGCCGGGCGGCGCCGCCATCATTCCGGAGGACAGCCCCCATCGCGATCGTCTGATCGCTGCCGCCAAGCCCTATGCCGAGCGCATCGTGACGTTCGGCCGCAAGGCGGGCGCCGACGTGCGGGTCCATGAGGAGATTCCGCTCGAAACCGGCGGCACGCTGGTCAGCATCCGCCTTCCCAAGGCCGAACTCACCTTCACCATCGGCCAGTCCGGCGCGCACTGGGTCTCGAACGGCCTGGCCGTGCTGGCGGCAGTGCAGGCGGTGGGGGCTGATCTCGCTGCTGCCGCGGTGGCGCTTTCCGACATGAAGGAGCTTGCGGGACGCGGCGCCCGCGTGAAGGCTGAGGTGGAGGGCGGTGAAATCCTGCTGATCGACGAAAGCTATAATGCCAATCCGGCTTCGATGACGGCGACACTCAAACAGCTCGGTCGCGAGAAATGCGATCGCCGCATCGCCGTGCTCGGCGAGATGCGCGAACTGGGCACGCAATCGGCACGCTATCATGCCGATCTCGCCGAGCCCGTACTCGAAGCGCATGTCGATGCTGCGATTTTGGTGGGGCGCGAAATGGCTGCGCTGGCGCACCGCCTTCATGGTGAGCTTGATTTGCGGCATGTGCCGGACAGCGCGGGCGCGCTGAAAGCGCTCGAGGAGATCGCCGCACCTGGCGATGTGGTGCTCGTGAAGGGTTCCAACGCGATTGGCCTGTCCGGTCTCGTGCGTGAGGCCGCCGCGGGCCGGCTGGCCCATGGGAAATCCGCATGCTCTATGTGATCGCCGAGCAGCTTGGCTTTCCCGGCCTTCTCAACCTGATCCGCTATATCAGCTTCCGGGCCGGCGGCGCAGTTGCGACGGCTCTGTTGATAGGATTGCTGATCGGGCCGAAGTTTATCGGCTGGCTACGCGTGCGCCAGGGCAAGGGGCAGCCGATCCGCGACGACGGCCCGCAAAGTCATCTCAAGAAGGTCGGCACGCCCACCATGGGCGGGCTGATGATCCTGACCTCGGTCACGCTCGCAATGCTGCTGTGGATGGACCTCAGCAACCGCTTCACCTGGGCCTGCCTGATGGTGACGCTCGGCTTCGGCGCGATCGGATTTCTCGACGATTATGACAAGGTTACCAAGCGCAGCCACAAGGGGATTTCGGGCAGGGTCCGCCTCCTGCTCGAATTCATGATTGCGGGGGTCGCTGCCTGGATCATCCTCGATGGCGGCCCGCACAATCTCTACCTGCCCTTCTATAATGGCCCGGTCATCAATCTTGGGCCGGCTTACATCCTCTTCGCGGCGTTCGTGATCACAGGCTTCGGCAATGCGGTGAACCTGACCGACGGCCTCGATGGCCTCGCCACCATGCCGGTGGTGATCGCCTCGGTGGCATTCCTGATCATCACCTATTTGGTCGGCAACGCGAAGTTCGCGACCTATCTTGGCATTCCGCATGTTCCGGGCGCGGGCGACGTCACCATCCTCTGCTCGGCGATCATCGGCGGCGGCCTTGCCTTCCTCTGGTTCAACGCGCCGCCCGCCGCCGTGTTCATGGGTGACACCGGCAGCCTCGCGCTGGGCGGCGCGCTCGGCGCGATTGCGGTGGTCTCGCATCACGAAATCGTGCTGGTGATCATCGGCGGGCTGTTCGTGCTCGAAACGGTGTCGGTGATCCTGCAGGTCTTCTTCTACAAGCGCACCGGCAAGCGGATCTTCAAGATGGCGCCGATCCATCATCATTTCGAGCAGCTGGGCTGGTCCGAACCGACGGTGGTGATCCGCTTCTGGATCATCGCCTTCGTGCTCGCGCTGGCCGGCCTTTCGACGCTGAAGCTGCGGTGATCACCAGCCCCGCCTTTTTCGGAAAGCGCTACGCCGTGCTGGGGCTCGCCCGCTCCGGCCTTGCGACGGTCCAAGCGCTGCTCGCAAGCGGCGCCGGGGTGGTAGCTTGGGACGACAGGGAAGAAGCGCGCGCTAATTTACTCCCTCTCCCCTACGGGGAGAGGGTTGGGGTGAGGGGGAGCGACGCTGAAGCCGGTGCGTCCAAGCTCACAACTGAGATACCCTCACCCAACCCTCTCCCGGGGGGAGAGGGCTTAAGGCTATCTCTCGCCAACCCGCTCGAAATCGATCTGGCCGGTTTCGATGCGATCGTCGTCACTCCGGGGCTGCCGCTCAACAAGCATCCGATCGCCGCGCGGGGCAAGGCCGCCAATGTTCCCGTCATTGGCGATATCGAGCTTTTCGCACAGGCGCGCGCATCGCTGCCGCCGCACAAGGTCGTGGGCATCACCGGCACCAATGGTAAGTCGACGACGACGGCGCTCATTCATCACATCATCAAGATGGCGGGCATTCCTACGACGCTGGGCGGCAATATCGGCCTGCCGATTCTCGGGCAGGAGCCGCTGCCCGCAGGCGGCGTCTATGTGCTCGAGCTTTCGAGCTACCAGATCGATCTGACCCGCTCGCTCGATTGCGATGTGGCGGTGCTGCTCAACATCACGCCTGACCATCTCGACCGCTATGTTGGCTTTGAAGCCTATGCGGCTTCAAAGTTACGGCTTTTTGAAATGCAGTCTCCACCACATACTGCGCTAGTTGGTTGGAGCGTTGTGATGTCTGGGCTTGCTCCAGATCCGCACACGCGCAGAGGCGGCAATTATTTTGGTATCAACAAAATTGAGCGAGGATTGCAGGCACATTGGCCTACGCTGCAAGGGCCTCATAATGCCGAGAATGCGGCGGCCGCGTATGATGCCTGTACTTGGCTCGAGGTTGATCCAACGATCATTGAGCAGGGCCTGCGTACGTACCCCGGCCTCCCCCATCGCATGGAGCGCGTCCGCGAGCGTAACGGCGTGCTGTTCGTCAATGACAGCAAGGCGACCAATCCCGCCTCCTCCTATTTCGCGCTCGCTTCCTATCCGGCGATCCACTGGATCCTCGGGGGGCTTCCCAAAGGCGACAATCTGGACGAATGCGCGCCCATGTTCGATCATGTCCGCGCTGCCTATACGATCGGGGAAGCAGGCCCCTTGTTCGCGCGCCTGCTGCGGGCAGCGGGCAAGCCGGTGACTGAAAGCGAGACGCTGCCGCGTGCGGTCAACGATGCCGCCGCCGCCGCCCGGCCGGGCGAGGTGGTGCTGCTCTCGCCGGCTTGCGCCTCGTTCGATCAGTTCAAGGATTATGAGGCGCGGGGCGAGGCGTTCCGCGCGGCAGTGGAGGCGCTGGCATGAGCGAGGTGATGGCGACGGCGCTGCCGCAGCCGCAGCGCAAGAAGCGCAAGCCCGGCCACCCGCGTCTTGGCCGTGCCGATCGCTCGGCGCTCGGCACCTGGTTCTGGGAGATCGATCGCGTCCTGTTGCTGCTTGTCGTGATGCTGATCTCGATCGGGCTGGTCGCGGTTGCCGCCGCGTCGCCCGCGGCCGCCGTTCGCTATTCGCAGGGTGCGCATCAGCTGAGCCCGCTTTATTATTTCTACCGGCAGGCGGCTTGGATCGCGATCGCGCTGCCGATCATGCTGTTCGTCTCGATGCTGCCCAAGGAGGTTGCGCGCAGGCTGGCGCTCAGCGGCGCATCCTTTTTCTTCGTCATGCTGGTCTCGGTCCCGCTGATCGGCAGCGAGGTCAACGGCGCCAAGCGCTGGATCGGCGTCGGCTTTCTTGAATTCCAGCCGTCCGAATTCCTCAAGCCGTTGTTCGTGGTGCTGATCGCGTGGCTGCTCTCATTGCGCGCGCGGGATAGCTCGCTGCCGATCATGCCGATCACCGGGCTGATCCTGGCCGTGATCGCCTTCCTGCTGATGCGCCAGCCCGATTTCGGGCAGACGGTGATGTTCGCTGCGGTCTGGATCGCGTTGCTGACGCTGGGCGGCCTCTCGATGCGACTGCTCGCCGGGCTCGGCGCCGCGGGGATGGGCCTGGTGGTCTCGGCCTATTTTTTCTATTCGGTGGCGAACGAGCGCATCAACAATTTCCTGTTCGCCGAAGGCGATACCTATCAGACCGACAAGGCGTTCGCGACGCTGACCAATGGCGGCCTGCTGGGCACCGGCCCCGGCGGCGGGACCATGAAATTCCGCCTGCCCGAGCCGCACACCGACTATATCTTCTCGGTGATCGGCGAGGAGTTCGGCCTGATCTCCTGCATCGCGATTGCGGCCATTTACCTCGCGATCGTGATCCGCGTATTCGTCCGCCTGCTACACGAGGAGGATGAATTTCTGCTGCTCGCCTCGGCGGGGCTCGCCACCCAGTTCGGGCTTCAGGCGTTGATCAACATGGCGGTCAACGTTCAGCTTGCGCCCTCCAAGGGGATGACCTTGCCCTTCATCAGCTATGGCGGCTCGTCGATGCTGGCGCTGGCGATGGGAATGGGGCTGCTGCTCGCCTTCACGCGCTCAAACCCATATCTCACCCAATCGCCCTATGTGGTAAAATGGGGCGCGAAGTGATCAAGCGCCACTTTGTCCTCGCCGCCGGTGGCACCGGCGGGCACATGATCCCGGCGCATGCGCTGGGCGCGGAACTGCTGCGCCGGGGCCATCATGTCGCGCTAATCACCGATGATCGCGGCGCGCGCTTCCCCGGCCTGTTCGAAGGCGTGCAGACCCATATTCTCCCCGCCGGGCGGCTCGATGGCGGCGTCACCCGCTGGGTCAGCGCCGGCCGTGAGATCATGCAGGGGCGCGAGCGCGCCAAGCGCCTTTACGATAGCTTCCTGCCGACTGCCGTGGTCGGCTTCGGCGGCTATCCGGCGCTGCCCGCGCTGCTGGCGGCGCTCTCGGTCAAGATCCCGACCGTAATCCACGAGCAGAATGCCGTGCTCGGCCGCACCAACCGTTTCCTTGCCCGCCGCGTGACGGCCATCGCGACCGCCTATCCGGAAGTCGAACGGCTCAAATCGCGCTATGAGGAGAAGGTCACGCTGGTCGGCAATCCGGTGCGCGAGGAGATCCGGCTGCTACGGGACATGCCTTATCCGACGCTGCTGCCGGACGGCATCTTCCGCATCCTCGTAACGGGCGGCAGCCAGGGCGCCTCGGTCCTGTCCGAAGTCGTGCCGGAAGCGCTCGGTCTGCTTCCGCTGACCTTCCGTCGCCGGCTCCAGGTGACGCAGCAATGCCGCCCGGAGGATATCGAGAATGTCCGCGGCCGCTACGCCGCGCTCGGCATTCCGGCCGATCTTTCGACCTATATCGCCGACATGCCCGCGCGGCTGGGCTGGGCGCATCTGGTGATCGCGCGCTCGGGGGCGTCGACGGTCGCCGAGCTCACGACCGTGGGCCGCCCCGCCATCCTCATTCCCTATCCCTCGGCGACCGACGATCACCAGACCGCCAATGCGCGCGAGATGGTGAAGGCAGGCGGGGCGCGTTCAATTCAGCAGCCGCAGTTCACGCCCATCGAACTCGCCAAACAAATGCAGAAGCTCGCGCTTGATCCTGTCGCCCTCACCAATGCCGCTCGCTGCGCGCGGAACGTCGGCCGCCCCGACGCTGCCGAACGCCTCGCCGATCTGGTCGAATTGCTCGGCCGCACGCCCGTGATGGATGCGATCGGCGACACTGAGCCCCAAGTCGGCGGGCTGAAAGGAGCGTACGCGTGAGCGGCATCTTCTTTAACGCTCCTTCCCCTTCAGGGGAGGGATGTAAGGGTGGGGTAGAGTTGAATGGGCTCGATGCCCCTGAAGCTCTTTTGCCTACGAGTCATTTGGCGCGCGGACGCGCGCACCCACCCCTTCGCCCCTCCCTTGAAAGGGAGGGGGAGTAAAGCGCATGAAGGGCGTCGCTACCGACATCGGCACGATCCATTTTATCGGCATCGGCGGCATCGGCATGTCGGGGATTGCCGAGGTGATGCACAATCTCGGCTACAAGGTGCAGGGCAGCGACGTCGCCGAAGGCTATGTGATCGATGGTCTGCGCAAGCGCGGCATCCAGGTGATGATCGGCCACAAGGCGGAAAACCTTGGCGACGCGGCGGTGGTGGTGGTCTCTACCGCGATCAAGCGCGGCAATCCGGAGGTCGAGCTGGCGCTCGAAAAGCGCGTGCCGGTCGTTCGCCGCGCCGAAATGCTGGCCGAGCTCATGCGGCTCAAGAATACCGTCGCCGTGGCCGGCACCCATGGCAAGACGACGACGACATCGCTGGTCGCGGCGCTACTCGACGCGGGCGGCGTCGATCCGACCGTCATCAACGGTGGCATCATCAACAGCTATGGCTCCAACGCGCGCCTCGGCGCATCGGACTGGATGGTGGTCGAAGCCGATGAGAGCGACGGCAGCTTTCTCCGCCTCGACGGCACCTATGCAATCGTCACCAATATCGATCCCGAGCATCTCGATCATTATGGGAGCTTTGAAAAGATCAAGGACGCGTTCGTCGAGTTCGTCGAGAATGTTCCCTTCTACGGTGCCGCTTTCCTCTGCATCGATCATCCCGAGGTGCAGGCGATCATCCCGCGCGTGCGCGATCGCCGCATCGTCACCTATGGTTTCTCGGCGCAGGCGGATCTACGCGGCGACAATGTGACGCCGATCCCGGGCGGTAACCGCTTCGACGTCACTATTCGCGATCGCGACGGCAACAGCCGCAAGCTCGCGAATATCACATTGCCGATGCCGGGCCGCCACAATGTCTCCAACGCGATCGCCGCGATCGGCGTGGCGCTTGAACTGGGCGTGCCCGACGATGTGATCTGCGCGGGGTTCGAAAAGTTCGGCGGGGTCAAGCGCCGTTTCACCAAGGTGGGCGAGGCCGGCGGGGCGACGATCATCGATGATTATGGCCACCATCCGGTCGAGATCCGCGCCGTGCTGGCGGCGGCGCGCGAAGGGGTGCAGGGCCGGGTGATCGCCGTGGTGCAGCCGCACCGCTTCACCCGGCTACGCGATCTGATGGCGGAGTTCCAGACCGCCTTCAACGATGCCGACATAGTCTATGTCGCTCCGGTCTATCCGGCCGGCGAGGCGCCGATCGAAGGCGTCGATGCCGCCGCGCTCGTTTCCGGCCTCAAGCAGCGCGGGCATCGCGCGGCGCTGGAAATTGGCGGCCCCGATGCACTGGCCGACGCACTGGCCGGTGTGATCCAACCGGGGGACATGATAATCTGCCTCGGCGCGGGGGACATCACCAAATGGGCCGCCGGCCTGGCCGCCGCGCTCGAACAAAGGAAGGTGCCGTCATGAACGATGCATTTTCAGGCTGGAAGGTTTTTCAAGACAGCGTGGCTGCGATGCAGAAGGCGCAGATAGAAGCGGCGCAAAGGCTGCTTCCGCGCACTGAGCATTTCAACAACGCGCTCAAGGCCGCGCAGCAGGTTGCCGATGCCAATGCGCGCGCATGGGAGACCTGGTTCAGCATGTGGGGCCTCAAGAAGTGAATCCTGCGTCCGCCAGGATCGCTGATGTCCCGGGCCTGCCGCCGCTGCGCGGTCAGGCGGAGGCCGATGGCACCCTGGCGGATTTCATCTGGTTCCGCACTGGCGGGCCGGCCGAGTGGCTGGTCCGCCCGGCGGACGTGCGCGATCTCGCTGATTTTCTGGCGGCGTTACCATCCGAAACGCCAGTGTTTCCGATCGGCGTCGGCTCGAACTTGATCGTGCGCGACGGCGGCGTCCCGGGGGTCACGGTCCGCCTGCCTAAGAGCTTCGCTAAGGTCAGCGTTGAGCCGGGCAACCGCGTCCGTGCGGGCGCGGCGGCGATGGGTATCACCATCGCCACGGCTGCGCGCGATGCGGGGATCGCGGGGCTCGAATTTCTGCGCGGCATTCCCGGCACCGCCGGCGGGGCCGTTCGCATGAACGCTGGCGCTTACGGCCGTGACGTCAGCGACATCCTCATCGAGGCGACCGTCGTCCTGCGCGATGGCACGATCGAAACCTGGCCCGCCGCGAAGCTCGGCTACAGCTATCGCCATTCTGCGCTGCCCGAAGGCGCGGTGGTCGTCGAGGCGCTGTTCCAGGGCACGCTTGGCGATCGCGCGGAGATCGGCGCGGAGATGGATCGAATTGCTGCCGAACGTGAGGCCTCGCAGCCGCTGCGTTCGCGCACTGGCGGCTCGACCTTCAAGAATCCCGACGGCGGCAAGGCGTGGCGGCTGGTCGATGAGGCCGGTTGCCGGGGGCTGCGGATCGGCGATGCACAGGTTTCTGAAAAACATACCAATTTTCTGTTGAATTTGGGCGGCGCTTCGTCTGCAGATATCGAGGCGCTCGGCGAGGAGGTTCGCCGCCGCGTGAAGGAAACATCCGGCGTGACGCTCGAATGGGAGATCCAGCGCGTGGGGAAGGCGGGGTGAATGCGAAGCCCCTCCACATCGTCGTTCTGATGGGCGGCTGGTCATCCGAGCGCGAGGTTTCGTTGGTCTCGGGGGCGGGCGTTTCTGATGCGCTCGAGAGCCTCGGCCACCAGGTCACCCGCATCGATATGGGCCGCGATGTCGCCCAACGTATCGCCGAAGCAGCTCCCGACGTTGTGTTCAACGCGCTGCATGGCACACCGGGAGAGGATGGTTCAGTGCAAGGTATGCTTGATCTTATGGGCGTGAAATATACGCATTCGGGAATGGCCACGTCGGTCATCGCCATCGACAAGCAGCTCACCAAACATGAGCTGGTGCCGCATGGCATTCCGATGCCGGAGGGTCAGGTCATCGATTGCGAGAGCCTCTATGCAGGTGATCCGATACCGCGCCCCTATGTGCTCAAGCCGGTCAACGAAGGCTCGTCGGTCGGTGTTGCGATCGTCACTGCGGAGGGCAATTACGGCATGCCGATCGCGCGTTCATCCGAAGGGCCCTGGAAGCATTTCGAGCATCTGCTCGCCGAACCCTTCGTTCCGGGGCGCGAACTCACGGTCGCCGTCATCGGCAACGAAGCGCTCGCTGTTACCGAGCTCAAGCCCAAGAGCGGCTTTTACGATTATGATGCGAAATATACCGACGGCCTCACCGTCCATATCTGCCCGGCCGAGATCCCGGACGATGTCGCGGAGGAAGCCAAGGCGATCGCGCTCAAGGCGCACCAGCTACTCGGCTGCAAGGGTACTTCGCGCTCGGATTTCCGCTGGGACGAGGACAAGGGATTGAAGGGCCTGTTCCTGCTGGAGGTCAACACCCAGCCCGGCATGACGCCGCTCAGCCTCGTTCCCGAACAGGCGCGCTACAAGGGCATGAGCTACGCCGAGCTTGTCCAGCGCATCGTTGACGAAGCGCTCCAAGAGGAGGCAGCGTGAGCGGCACGGCCCGCATTCGGCGCGGGGGCGCGGTCCGCGCGCGCAAGCGGCTGCCGGACGCGCGGCCGCGCAAGCGTGGCACCCGCCCGCCATCGACGGCGGCGCAGGCGCTCGCGACGATCCCGGTCAAACAGGAGACGCTCAAGCGCGCGGGCAATTATCTGCTCGGGGGCATTGTCGCTGCCGCCATCGCCGCCGGCGTGATCGCCATGCGGTTGCCGCAGATGATCGGTACCGAAATCGGCGAGGCGATCGGCAGCCTCGGCTTCGCGGTGCGCAATGTGGAAGTGCACGGCCGCGCCAATATGGATCGACAGGCGGTGATGGATATCGCGATGGACCAGCAATCGCGCGCGATGCCGCTGGTCGATCTCGAAGGCATTCGCCAGCGCCTGAGGCAGCTCGGCTGGATCAGCGATGCGCGCGTCTCGCGTCGCCTGCCGGATACGCTGGTGGTCGATATCGTCGAGCGCCGGCCCACTGCGATCTGGCAATTCCAGCAGAAGCTTTCGCTGATCGATCAGAATGGTGTCGTCATCGCGCCGGTCGACGTCGCCGCCATGCCCGATCTGCCGATTGTGATCGGCCCCGGCGCCAACCAGCAGGTGAATGCGCTCGACACACTGATCGCCAAAGCGCCGTCGCTGAAGCCGATGCTGGCGGGCGCGACCTGGGTGGGCGGCCGCCGCTGGGATTTGCGTTTTCAGTCCGGCGAGACATTGGCGTTGCCCGAGGGCGAGGAAGCGGCCGGCCAGGCGCTCGCTGATTTCGCCCATCGCGACGCGAGCTTCCGTTTGCTCGGGCAGGGTTTCGTCCGGTTCGATATGCGCGTGCCGGGCCGTATCGTCGTCCGTGTCTCGAAAGAGCCCGGCAAGAGCATCACCGATGAGGCGCCGCCCGGCGCGGGCGTGAAGAATATATGAAATTCCTCCCCTGCAAGGGGAGGGGGACCAGCCATAGGCTGGTGGAGGGGTGTCGCCCTTGGGATGGGGCATTACCCCTCCACCGCACTCCGTGCGGTCCAATGTCGCAAATTCGCCTGTCCGGGGAACAGGCAAATTTGAACATTCCCCCTCCGGGGGAGAATCTTCAACTGGGGGCATTCTATGGCGCAACATCATCGTAACGAGGGGCTGATAACGGCGCTGGACATCGGTTCGTCCAAGGTGTGCGCGCTAATCGGACGGCCGGGCGATAATGAGATCGAAGTGCTGGGCACTGGCCAGCGCGAAAGCCGGGGCGTCCGGCGCGGTTATGTGTCGGACATGGAAGCCACCGAGAACGCCATCCGCGAGGCGGTCGAGCAGGCGGAGCGCATGGCCGCCGTCAATATCGAGAAGGTCTGGGTCAGCTTTTCGGCTGGCGGTCTCGTTAGCGATATCGCCTCGGTCGAGGTCGATATTGGCGGGTACCGGATCGAGCAGACCGACATTGACGCGCTACTGGCGGCCGGCCGCAACTCGATCGATCCCGATGGCCGCATGGTTCTCCACGCCCAGCCGACGCTCTATACGCTCGATGGCCTGACCGGCGTCAAGACCCCGCTCGGTCTCCACGCCGATCGGCTTGGCGTGGATATCCACGTCGTCGCGGCCGAGCCTTCGCCGGTGCGCAATCTCGATCTGTGCGTCCGCAGCGCGCATCTCGCAGTGAAGTCGATCGTCGCCGCGCCGATCGCCACCGGCATGGCCTGCCTTTCCGAAGAGGAGCGCGAGCTTGGCGTCGCGCTGGTCGAGCTCGGCGCCGGCGTGACCAACGTCTCCTTGTTCGCCGGCGGCGTTCTGGTCGGGCTTGCGTCAATTCCCACGGGCAGCGCTGACATCACCGACGATATCTCCTCGGCTTTCGGCACGCGCCGCACCCAGGCCGAACGGATGAAATGCTTTCACGGCTCAGCCACGAGCAGCCCGCGCGACAATCATGACATGATCGATGTCGCTCCCATTGGCGACGAAGAAGGTGCGGAAATGGCGCGCATCACCCGCGCGCAGCTCATCTCCGTCATCCGCCAGCGGCTCGATCACTGGTTCGGTGAGATTGCGAAGGCGCTTGAGTCGCTCGGCTTTTCGGGGCCGGTGGGGCGGCAGGTGGTGTTGACCGGCGGCGGCGCCGAGCTCAAGGGCATCGCCGATTATGCGCAGGGCGTGCTCGGCCGTTCGGTTCGGGTCGGGCGGCCGCGCGGCCTGGCCGGATTGCCGGATGCGCATAGCGGCCCCGCTTTCGCGACGCTCGCTGGCCTGATCCAGTTCGCCGCCTCCGATCCGATCGATTTGCGGCGGATCTCGCCGGTCCCGCGGCAGACGGTCGTGCGGCCGACCCCCGGCAATCTCGTCCAGCGCCTGATCGCCGCATTTCGCAGCAGCTATTGAGCCCGCGCCGCATCGCGGCTAGAGCCTTTCCCGGCAAGGCGGAATCGCCTTGCCGGACAAGAAAGGCTCCGGATTAAAGAGCTGGAGCACTTCCCGGCCGAAAAACCGGTTCCCACTTATTCGGGAAGTGCTCTAGGTGGCGAATATGAACTGGCTGATGAAGATCTTCACCTGGTGGGAAGGCGCCACGATCGGCACGCTGCTCTACAGCAGGCGCAATGGTGCGAAGGTCGGCCAGGACTCGCTCGGCAACGTCTATTTCGAATCGAAGAAAGCCGATTCATTCGGGCGCAAGCGGCGCTGGGTGATCTATAATGGCTCGAACGACGCCAGCCGCGTTCCGCCGGAATGGCATGGCTGGCTGCACAATACGATCGAGCTACCACCCGACGAGGCATTGCCGCCGCCGCGAAAGTGGGAAAAGCCGCCGGTGCCGAATCCTACCGGCACGCACGCAGCCTATCGTCCGGCCGGCGCGTTGGAGGCCGGCGGCCATCGCGCGGCCGCGACCGGCGATTATGAGGCATGGAAGCCAAGCTGAGCATGAGACTGCCCTATCGCGAACATTTCGGCGAAGCGTTAATTGGACTGCTGGTCGTGCTGCTCGCAATCGGCTTTGCCTGGTATGCCTGGGTGCAGACGGGCCGTGGTACCGCAGCCGGCGCGATCAAGGTGATTGCGCTCTTTCCAAATACGACCGGAGTCGAGGTGGGCACGGATGTGCGGATTGCTGGGTTGAAGGTCGGCACCGTCACGCATCAGGAGCTTGATCCGCAGACCTACCAGGTCAAGACTACGCTGGCGCTCGATCCGCACGTCAAGGTGCCGGCGGACAGCAGCGCGGCGATCACCTCCGAGGGTCTGCTGGGCGGCAACTATGTTGCGCTCAACCCTGGGGGCGATACCACGTCGCTCAAATCCGGCGACGTCATCACCGACACCCAGGGCGCGATGGATATGATGGGGCTGGTTGGCCAGTTCATCAATCGTTCGGGCAGCAGCTCCAGTAGCGCGCCGGGCGACGCTGCATCCAATTCCGCCGCCGCTGCGCCATGAGACGCCGGATTGCGGCCGCGATCGTGGCGGCCGCGACGATCGGGATAGGCTCGGCCGTCGCTTTTCAAAACGAAAGCTCCACCACATCCGTCGGGGAGGATGAAGCTCCGACGCAGCCTGAGCCCGGCAATAGCAGCGAAGCTGCGCCGCAGGAGCAAGCCGCCGCGAAACGCCCCAGCGGCCCGCCGCTGGTGCAGCAGGTCACGCCGATGAAGGACAGGGTTGCTGTCCTTGGTCTGCTCAATAAACGCAATGGGATCTGGCGCGATCTCAAAATGCATCCGGGCCAAGCGGTGCGGGTCGGCGATGTCATCATCCGCCTGCGTGCCTGCGAGACGACTGCGCCTTGGGAAGATCAGAAGCTCACGGGGGCGTTCGTCCAAACCGATGTACTCGGCGTGGACAAGAAATGGCGGCGGATCTTCTCAGGCTGGCTGTTCAAGGAATCGCCTTCGCTCAACGTCGTTGAGCATCCGATCTACGATGTCTGGCCCAAGAGCTGCGTGATGCAATATCCCGACACGGGACCTGACACGGTATCGGCCGCAACGGTGGGCGCGAGCCGGTCCAACGCGCCGAAATCGGGTGACGAAACCGCTCCGGCGCCCGAGGAAACGCCCAGCGCGACATCCAACAGCGCGACATAATGGTCCCGATCGATCTCTATGGCCCCCAATGAGGCGAGGTGATCGGTGATGAACTGGCAATCGAGCAGCTTGAATCCGCCTACCTTCAATCGCGCGACCAGATAAGCCAGCGCCACTTTGGAGGCGTCGCGCGCGCGGCTGAACATGCTTTCGCCGAAGAAGGCGCCGGCGAGCTTGACGCCATAGAGCCCCCCGACGAGGGCATCGCCCTGCCAGCATTCGATCGAATGGGCATGGCCGCGTTCGTGAAGCGCAGCATAGGCGCGTTCGATTTCGGGATTGATCCAGGTGTCGGGCCGATCCGGCGTGGGCTCGGCGCAGCCGTGCACGACGTCACAAAATGCCCGGTCAGCGGTTACGCGAAAGCGTCCGGAGCGGATCGTCTTCGCCAGCGAGCGCGAGAGATGGAAGCCGTCGAGCGGGAGGATGCCGCGCTTCTTCGGCTCAACCCAGAAGATGTCTTTCGCCCGCCGGCTGTCGGCCATCGGGAAAACACCGACGGTATAGGCGCGCAAGAGGAGATCGGGATCGAGTCTCGCCATTCGACAATGTTAAACGATTTCAAGTTCGCGCACGATCCCGCGCTACTTAAAATTCTGTCCGTTGACCGCCATTGCCAAATTGCCGGTTGCCACGATTGCGCTTGACGGTTCACACGTGGCAGGAACTAGAGATTCTCCGATTTTTCAAGCAGTTCCAACCATCTAACCTCGGCCTCGTCCCGCTTGTGCCGGGTGGTGGCGATGAATTCGCTCAACTCGGCAACGCGCGCGGGATTGCGCGTGTAAAGCGCCGGATCAGCAAGCTCTGTTTCGCTCTTCAGGATATCGGCCTCGAGCCGTTCGACCTCCGCTGGCAGCAAGTCCAGATCGCGCTGGTCCTTGTAGCTGAGCTTCGTTGTCCGCGGCCGGTCCATCGTTGGCGCAGCGGTTCGCGGCTGCTGTGCCGCCTTTCGCCCCTCTGCCGGCAAAGATCGCCGTTTCTGCCAATCTTCATATCCGCCGGCGACGATATCGACCTTGCCCGAGCCATCGAGGCCGAGCGTGATCGTCACCGTTCGATCGAGGAAATCGCGATCATGGCTGACGATCAGGACGGTGCCGTCATAATCGGCGATCACTTCCTGGAGCAGATCGAGCGTTTCGAGATCGAGATCGTTGGTGGGCTCGTCGAGCACGAGCAGATTGGATTTGCGCGCGAACTCGCGGGCGAGCAGCAGCCGCGAGCGTTCGCCGCCCGAAAGCGTGCCGATCCGCGCATCGGCAAGCCCCGGTTCGAACAGAAATTCCTTGAGATAGCCCTGGATGTGCTTCTTCACGTCCCGCACCTCGATCCAGTCGCCGCCGTCAGCAAGCACGTCACGCACGCGCTTTTCGGGCGTCATCAGCTTGCGCTGCTGATCGATCACCACGCCATTGAGCGTCTTGGCGAGCTTGATCGTACCTTCGTCCGGTGGAAGCTCGCCGGTCAGCAGGCGGAGCAGCGTAGTCTTGCCCGCGCCGTTTGCGCCGACGATGCCGATGCGGTCGCCGCGCTGGATGCGGAGCGTGAAGTTGCGGATGATCGCGCGTTCGCCGAATCTTTTGGTTACGCCTTCGGCGTCGATGACCGTCTTGGTCCGCACATCGTCAGCCTCCACCGCGAGCTTGGCGGTGCCGGCCGGGCCGATCATCGCCGCACGCGCCGCGCGCATTTCGTGGAGCTTGGCGAGCCGGCCCTGGTTGCGCCGCCGCCGGGCGGTGACGCCGCGCTGGAGCCAGTGCAGCTCCAGCTTGAGCTTGGCGTCGAGCCGTTCGGCGTTGCGCGCCTCCTCCTCATAGACCTTTTCGGTCCACGCCTCGAAGCCGCCGAAGCCGATCTCGGAGCGGCGCAGGCTCCCGCGATCGAGCCACAGCGAGGAACGGGTGAGCCGCTTGAGGAAGGTGCGGTCATGGCTGATGACGATGAACGCGCCCGCAAAGCGGTTGAGCCAGCCTTCCAGCCATTCGATCGCAGCGAGATCGAGATGGTTGGTCGGTTCGTCGAGCAGGAGCACGTCAGGCGCCATGGCGAGCGCGCGGGCGATCGCGGCGCGGCGGCGCTCGCCGCCGCTGGCGGTGAGGGCGCTGCGCGAAAGATCGATGCCAAGCTGATCGGCAATCGCGTCGACCTCATGGGCGGGCGGTGCATCCGTGCCGCTCAGCGCGAAATCGCGCAGCGTGGCATAGCCGGAGAGGTCCGGGTCCTGCTCCAGCAGCACGACCTTGGTGCCCGGCACGATCGTGCGGCGGCCTTCGTCGGGTTCGATGCGCCCGCCGAGCAATTTGAGCAGCGTCGTTTTGCCAGCGCCGTTGCGCCCGATCAGCGCCAGTCGATCACGCTCGCCGATAAAGATGTCGAGATTGCGGAACAGCCAGCCCGATCCCTGGATCAGGCCAAGATTTTCGTAAGCGAGAACTGGGGCAGCCATGCGCCGCAGATGTGGGCTGCGGGCTTAAAAGTCCACCTTGTCGTAATGTTCGGGCGGCGCGATCACTTCCATCCGTTCGGCCAGCATCGGCCGGAAGCTGGGCCGCGACTTCAATCCCGAATACCAGGTGCGGGTCTGCTCATGCCCGCGCCAGTCGATCCCGCCGAGATAATCCGCCACCGAAAGATGCGCCGCGGCCGCGAGATCGGCGAGGCTCAGCACCGGGCCACCGAGCCAGCGCCGGTGATCGAGCAGATAATCGATATAGTCGAGATGCGCGTTGGCGACCTTCATCGCCTCGCGCAGCGCCTTGGCGTCGGGCGAGGCGCGGTGGACGAGGCGCTTCAGCATGCGTTCGTGCATCAGCGGGCCGACCACCTCGCCATAGACCTTGGTGTCGAACCAGGCGACCAGGCGGCGCACCTCGGCGCGATTGGCGGCGCTGCCGGGGATCATCGGCGATTTTTCGATCGTCTCCTCGAAATATTCGCAGATCGCGGCGCTATCGATCAGGGTGAGCCCGCTCTCGCTATCGACCAGCACCGGCGTCTGCCCGGCCGGGTTCATGTCGACGAATTCGTCGCGCTGGAGCCAGGGCGATTCGCGCACCAGCTCATAGCCGACGCCCTTTTCGCCGAGCACGAGCCGCACCTTGCGCGAAAAGGGACAGAGCGGGAATTGATAGAGTTGCCACATGCCCTTCCCTGTTAGGCAAATGGCGCGCTGGAAGAAAGGGAAGTCTCTTCAAAAAGACACGAGCTAGCCCAGCTTCCGGATCGTCTCCTGGAGCGTCGCCACCTTGAGGCCGAACTTGCGGATGATCATCATGTTCTGGACAGTGCGGCCGTCCGCTGCGGCGGTAAGCCACTGCTCGACCGCGATAGAGCCCTTCATCCTGAACCTGATGTGGATCCGCCCGTCCGGCGCAAGCTCCAGCGAAACCGGTCCAGTCGCGTCGGACAAGCTACCCGAGTAATGGCCAGGCGCGGTCTTGCGTATGCGCCAGCTTCTTTGGCGGGGCGGCTTCCCATCCTCGAACACGTCCTGCACCAGCACCAGCGTATCGTCTGGCTCGATCCGCCCGCGTCCTTTCACGTGCACGCCATATTCGGGCTTGAAGACGACCTTGACCCGGCCCTCGCCTTCGGTGCGGCCCTCGAAGAAGCGAAGCGGCTCCAGCGTAGCGGCGGGGCGAACCTGCGCAGGGGCAGGCACAATGGCGGCGACAGCAAGCACCGGGGCTGAGATCAGAAAACGCAGGGGCATGTGAATAGACAACGCCCGGAATGGCATTCGGACCCGCGACGCGGCCTTCGAACGCGAAGCGCCGCACCGCGAGTCCAGCGATGGTGTTCCGGCCGTTTGGCGGTTAGGTTCGGGCGGACCGGCAGCATGGGAGAGGGATATGATCGTGATGTTCGTGGGCGCCGACCGGGCCGAAGTGGCGGTCAACGCGGCGCAGGTGACGTTCATATCGATGGTGGAGGAGGGCACGCGCATCCGCTTCGGCGAAGGCCGCAGCGTAACCGTGACCGAGCCGATCGCCGAAGTGGTCGAGACGCTGAACCGGACGCTGCGCCCGCACGAATAGCCCGCGGGTGCATGTCGATCATGCGAAGGCTGGGCGAGGCGAGATCTCGGCAACCGGCGTAGCGCGTCGGATCCCGGGCGATGACCGACGGCCAGATCCTGGCGGTCGTGTGGCTCTTGCTGGCGGCGCACGGCGCGGGATTGGGCTGTCGCTGCTGATGAACCTCGCCGGGCGGCAATGGTGCTGGCGGCCTGGCCTGCGCGCGGACGCTACATAATACTATAGTCCGGTCTCGTAAATCTTCACGACAACAAAAGCCGCGAAGACAGAAAACATAAGAAAGACGACGATAGCGGTTCTCTCAAAGCAAGCCCCCTCCCTGATGACCACCGTGTGACACTTCCTGTCCCATCCAGCTTGATCACGGCCGTTAACTTTCACGAACGACCATATCAGAGTGATGAGGGCAACGATCGGTATGCCCAACCCAAAGCCTCGTAGGAAAAGCGAAAAATCCCGCTTAACCACTTCGAAAAAAGTCAGCCTGGTACCGTCCTGATTAGTCAGCCGAATGCCAAGGATCGCTTTGCCGGGAGATTGTCCGAATATCGACATGCATATTGCGTCGAACAGCACGATGAAAGGTATCGATGCCAAATATTGGAGGTACTCCGCAGATTCCAGCCGTAGGAAATTCCAAACGCCTCGCGGCAGCAAGACATACAGCAATATGGCGGCAGGAATCGCCCAAATGTTGGTATCAAGAAAACGAGCCCAGAAGCGCGACCATGGCGTGGCGGTAATGACTTGCCCTCCAGCCGGCGTCGCAATTAGAGTCTCACCCTGCAAGGGTTGATCCGGCGAAGTGGCCATGTTGCTTGATCCCCTCCCTAAGAGCGCGGAAGCTTAGCATTCCTTCCCCAATAGAAAATAGTATTTTGTGAAAGGAGTTGTCCCAATATAGATATCCACCCGGCAGCGACGAAAGCGCTGGCTCATCTTTACCGACGGTTCAACAGATACGGCGGGCATGGGATGACACCTGCCGCAAGCAAGCTGGTGGAAACTGCGATTCCGAACCCTATATCAACGCCTGGAACGGGCAGCGCTGATCCGATGCCCGCATGGATCGGGGAGTGCGGCATGGTCGAGGCACGGTGGAACGGCGCGGTGATCGCGCGCAGCGACGATATAGTGGTGATCGAGGGCAATCATTATTTCCCGCTGGAGGCGGTGGATCGCGCGCTGCTTTTGCCCAGCGAGACGACCAGCATTTGCCCGTGGAAGGGCACGGCCAACTATTATCATCTGAAGGTGAACGGGGCGGAGAACCGCGACGCCGTCTGGTACTATGCCGATCCCAAGCCGGCGGCAGCGGAGATCAAGGGCCGGGTGGCGTTCTGGAAGGGCGTGGAGGTGGGGTGAGTAGAGGGGGAGAGCGTGACCGGACCGATCAGTCAGCGAAGCCGAGGATGAGGGCGAGTGCGCGTTCGACGCGGCTCATATGCTCATCGGAAAGCACGCCGATACGATCGCGCAATTTCGTGCGTGCAACGGCGCTGACCTTGTCGATCATGACCCGCGACGGCGCGCGCATGCCATTGCCCTGATCGGGCTCGATCAGCGGGCGGAGGATTTCGCTGTCGTCCACCACGGAGGTGAAACCGCACAGGATGACCGAGGCCTCGACGGGAAACAGGTCGGACTGGACGATCAGCCAAGGGCGCGGCTTTCCGGCATAATCGGTGCCGCCCGACGCCGTCCAGATCTCGCCGCGCTTCACGCGGGCTTGGAGCCGTCCGTTGCGGGTGGCTGATCGCCCCAATCATAGGGCGGCAGCGTTGCCATCAGCTCATTGTTCGCGGCATCGACAAACGCCATGATCGACGCTTCTTCCTCACTGGCGTTGATGGCCGCGACGGCGCGATCAATATCCGCTTTCACCTTCGGATCGCGCGGATCGGGAAGCCAGAACTGCTTCGGCCGCAGCCCCTGCGCGCGCAAGGCGGCCCGGCGGCGGGCGACACGTTGCGCTCCTGTCAGATTTTCGTGCTTGCCCATGGACGATCTCCGTTACATGTAACGTAGCAGCTTGAGCGCCGCGTTTCAACCTCATGAGATCGTCGGCCATGATCCGGACAAGGATGAGGCGAACCGGATCAAGCGGGGCCTGCCGCTGTCGCCCAGCGACACGACCAGCATCTGCCCGTGGAAGGGCACGGCCAGCTATTATCATCTGCAGGTGAACGGCGCGGAGAATCGGGACGCCGTCTGGTCCTATGCCGATCCCAAGCCGACGGCGGCGGAGATCAAGGGCCGGGCGGCTTTCTGGAAGGGCGTGGAGGGGAGATATAGCGCCCTACATTGGAGGCTACGAACTGGCTTGGCGTGAGCCAGGAAGCCAACCCAGGCATTCTATCCATCAACATCAGCTTTATGTGAGATCGGCCGCTGCATGCCGCCGCCTGCGGCGCGTGCCTGCCTCAAGGTGATCGAGGCGGATCCAGAGGTGGTGCCAAAGCTGTCGGTGCGGCGTCGACCTATGCGGTTGCACCTAAGCCATCGTCTCAGTTATAGCCTAGGAAGAAATATCTTTGTCCTCGGGATTTGCATTGGTTCCTTTTCTTCCATCAAGGATGGCTTTCTGCTTTTCGGCAGAAATAGCAGCGATATGTGCCAATCTTGATTTTCTCTGCTCACGAGAGACGTACCACTCTTCAAATAACAGTTCGACTAAACCAATTAGTGACTGAGCTTCTTGGGAATCTACAGGTATTATCAGGTTTATGTCTTTCTCCATATGCGCGCCGATATTTCCAACGCGGCGTACATGGTCAATTGCATCAACTGACTCTATGCTTACCCCCGGCGGCGCAGATCCTTCATCTATAGCGGCATGGAGAGCTTTAATCTCCTGGTCCAGCGTGGCCTTTCGAATATTGCAAAAATCTCGAATCATGCCCTGAAGGCACCTTCGAGCCAAAGTTGCGGCTGCTTTGGGGCTGTCGTCCTTTATTAAACAAGCCTCATAATAACCATCTCGAAGTGCCTGAGGAATGTATTCAGGTTGTGGTTTAGCATCGCTAGAAGGTAGAGCTCTCCGGAAGAAGAGAGGTTCTACTTCACAATCAACATCATAATTATGTGTGGCATTATTCCATTTGTCAGGACGAACGCTAACAATAATTGTTAGTTTCTTGCAATCTTCATTCGAGCAGCCAATCGCAAAAAAACAGGCGCTTAAACTTCCTTCAGCAAGATCAGCTATAGACTCATGCCGTTCGTTGGCATGCGTCTTGGCATCACCGACGGCTTGAGCATGATTGCAATATGGGCAGGTCCAATTGAATGTAGTCATTCCCGCTCATATAATTCTGTATGAAAAAGGGACAGCTTATTCTGCCGCTGGCAGATAAATCTCCCCGCCCCTTTCCTTAAACTTCTCGCTCATCTCTTCCATCCCTGCCTCAGCATCGGTGGCGCTTAGCGGCGCAACCCCTCCACCATGCTGCGCATGGTCCCCCTCCCCTTGCAGGGGAGGATTTGCGGCGATGAATGTCTCCGCCCCGGCATTCTGCTTGCTGGCAAAATCCCGCACCTCCTGCGTGATCTTCATGCTGCAGAATTTCGGGCCGCACATGCTGCAGAAGTGCGCGGTCTTGGCGCCCTCCGCCGGCAGCGTCTGGTCGTGATACTGCTCGGCGGTGTCGGGGTCGAGCGAGAGGTGGAACTGGTCGCGCCAGCGGAATTCGAAGCGGGCGCGGCTGAGCGCGTCGTCGCGCAGCTTCGCGGCGGGGTGGCCCTTCGCCAGATCGGCGGCGTGGGCGGCGAGCTTGTAGGTGACGACGCCGACCTTCACATCGTCGCGATCGGGCAGGCCCAAATGCTCCTTGGGGGTGACGTAGCAGAGCATCGCCGTGCCGTACCAGCCGATCATCGCGGCGCCGATGCCGCTGGTGATATGGTCATAGCCCGGCGCGATATCGGTGGTGAGCGGCCCCAATGTGTAGAAGGGCGCCTCGCCGCAGGCTTCGAGCTGCTTGTCCATATTCTCCTTGATCTTGTGCATCGGCACATGGCCGGGGCCTTCGATCATCACCTGCACGTCCTGCGCCCAGGCGCGCTTGGTGAGCTCACCCAGCGTGTAGAGCTCGGCGAACTGCGCCTCGTCATTGGCGTCGGCGATCGATCCGGGGCGGAGGCCGTCGCCCAGCGAATAGGCGATGTCATAGGCCTTCATGATCTCGGTGATCTCGTCGAAATGTTCGTAGAGGAAGCTCTCCTTGTGATGCGCGAGGCACCATTTCGCCATGATCGAGCCGCCGCGCGAGACGATGCCGGTGACGCGCTTCGCGGTCAGCGGAATATAGGGCAGGCGCACGCCCGCATGGATGGTGAAATAGTCGACGCCCTGCTCGGCCTGCTCGATCAGCGTGTCGCGGAAAATTTCCCAGCTCAGATCCTCGGCGATGCCGCCGACCTTCTCCAGCGCCTGGTAGATCGGCACCGTGCCGATCGGCACGGGCGAGTTGCGCAGGATCCATTCGCGGGTGTCATGGATGTTGCGGCCGGTGGAAAGGTCCATCACCGTATCCGCACCCCAACGGATCGCCCACACCATCTTCTCGACCTCCTCGGCGACCGAGGAAGCGACCGCCGAATTGCCGATATTGGCGTTGATCTTGACCAGGAAGTTGCGGCCGATTGCCATCGGCTCGGATTCCGGGTGGTTGATGTTGGAGGGGATGATCGCGCGGCCGCGCGCGACCTCGTCGCGCACGAATTCGGGCGAGACGTAATCGGGGATCGCCGCGCCCCAATCCTGCCCGTCGCGGGCGAGCTTGTCCTTGAGTTCGGCGCGGCCGAGATTTTCGCGGATTGCGACATATTCCATCTCGGGCGTGATGATGCCGCGCCGGGCATAATGCATCTGGCTCACGTTCATGCCCGGCTTTGCGCGCAAGGGCCGCTGCACGACATTGGGAAACTGGTTGACGCCCTTAGCCCGATCCGGCCCGGCGAGGCCGTTATCCTCGGGCCTCACCGCCCGCGCATCATAGTCCTCGACATCGCCGCGCGCGACGATCCAGTCGCGGCGGAGCGCGGGCAGGCCCGCCATGATGTCGATGCGCGCGTCGGGATCGGTATAGGGGCCGGAGGTGTCGTAGACGCGCAGGCTCGGCTCGCCGGAGCTTGGCTCGAGATCGATCTCGCGCATCGCTACTTTGAGCGGGCCGACATGCACCTTGCGGCTGCCACGGATCGGGCCGGTGGTGACCTTGAGTTCGGTGCGGGCAGGAATGTCGGCCATCTCTTCTACTCCTTGAGCGGAGAGAGGCCGGCTTGGTGCTCGCCTATGCAGACTGCGCACGCGCCCCCTCCCTACGCCCGAATGATCGGGATCAGGTTCAGCGGGTCGTGCAGCGCAACCTGCACCTCTCAGCCAATAAGCTGGCTCCCCGGGGATGGCGTGAATTTAGGCCGCCGTGGCGGCGATGGGAAGCGATATCTGCGCTGCCTCAGGCGGGCCCGGCCTCGCGCCGCGACGCACCCATGCCGCGCCGGACGAGCCGGAACGCGCCCCACCCGACCGCAAAGGTCAGTGCCAGCGGTCCGGCCTTCTTGATCGCGCCCTCGGCCAGCGAGCCCAGCAACGCGCCCTTGATCCCTGAATCCCCATCGCGGCGATCGATTGCCGCACCGATCAGCGTGCCCAGAAAATTGCGCATGACGTTCCTCTCCATGTACCAGTCAAAAGCGCGCGATCGCAGTGGCGGTTCCGTTTGCGATCGCGGACGCGCGGGGAAATCTAGCGCGGGACAAGCGCTGCGATTCCCGTCATGATGCGATCAAAAGCTTAGGAGGAACCGATGCCGTTGAAGCGCTCCATGTCCGCTCTGGCGATGGCCGCGATGCTGATGCCGCTGGGCGGATGCGTGCCCGATACGGGCGGCCGTTCAAGCTATGACGGGCCGCCTCCACCGCCGCCTTCGGGGGACTATTATCATCCGGGTGCGGCGTCCGATTATGACGCTAGCCGCGATTATCGCGACGATCCCAACTATGATCGCCCGCTGACGCGCGACGATCGCGTCTACCGCGGCAGCGATGGGCGCTATTATTGCAAGCGCTCGAACGGCACGACCGGGCTTGTGGTGGGCGGCGCCGGCGGCGCGGCGCTGGGTGCGATCCTGGGCGGCGGCGGGCTGATCGGCATCCTGATCGGCGCGGCTGGCGGTGCGATCCTCGGCAAATCGGTGGATAAGGGCGAGATGCACTGCCGTTGAGCGGTCAGCCACCGAAATCGCCGAGCCCGCGATCGGTGCTGCACAGCCGGTCCCACACACGGAAATAGAGCCCGTAATTGCACCGATACTGCTCATGATGGCGCTGATGATGGCTGGCAGTGATGATCCAACTGCCGACCGGCCCGCGCACCAGCGCGCGGGGGAATAATTCCCAGCCCATATGATTGGTGACGCCCATCAGCGTCATGATCGCCAGCACCACGCCCAGCGCCGCGACGTGGATCGGGACCAGAAAGACGAGCGCGGGAATCACGATCGCGCCCGATAGCGCCTCCCAGGGATGGAAGCTCATGGCCGCCCACGCGGTCGGCGGACGGCTGGCGTGGTGGACGGCGTGGATGCGGCCGAAAAGATGGGGATGATGAAAGGCGCGGTGGGTCCAGTAGAACCATGTGTCATGCGCCATCAGGTATAGAGCGATCGAAAGGGGCCACCACCAGAGCGGATATGCGGCGACATCGCTGTAAATGCGCGTCCAGCCTTGCCCCTGCCAGCCCCAGGCGACGATCCCGGCCGGGATGCCGTAAATCGCGGCGGAGAGGAGCGACCAGCCGATCTCGGCGCGTATCTGGCGATTGAGTCCGAGATAGAGGCCGGGCCGGCTGAGCCGCGTCGCCAGCGCGAAACCGCCGCTCGTCGCCAGATAGCGCAAGCCAACGATCAGCGTCATCGCCATGGCGGAAAGGAGCAGCGGCAGCATCGCACCTGCATATTGCCGTCCGCGTGTCGGCAAGTCGAGGCGCGGAAGATCTGGCCGAGCGAAATGCCCCGCCAGATCTCGCGCTCCGCGCCTGAAGATTCGACGCGTCTAAGCGTCAGAAGATCTCGTCGAAAAACGCCCGCATCGTGGCCCAGGACCGGGCATCCGCCTTCGCATCATAGCGCGCGAATTCGGGGCGGCCGAGCTTGTCGGCATCCGGGTTCGTGAAACTGTGCACCACCCCGCCATAGACGTGCATCTGCCAGTCGACTTTGGCGGCGCGCATCTCCTCTTCGAAAGCGTTCCGCTGCTCGACGGGAATGCCCGGATCGTCCGCGCCGGTGCAGACCAGCAGCTTCGCCTTCACCTTGCTGGCGTCCGGCGTGGCAGTTGAAAGTCCACCGTGGAAGCTGACGACGCCGCGAATATCGGCACCGCTCCGAGCCAGCTCGAGCGACAACGTACCGCCAAAGCAAAAGCCGATCGAGGCGACACGGTTGGCATCGACTTCATCGCGTGCCGCGAGCGCCCTGAGCCCGCCTTGCGCACGAGCACGCGTCCGCGAAGGGTCGGCGAACAGCGGCCCGAGCAAGGCCATGACCTCGTCGAGACTGCCAACGATCTTGCCATCGCCATGAATATCGCAGGCGAGCGCTACATAGCCGAGTGCCGCGAGCCGCTCGGCTCGCGATTTGGCGTGCTCGCCGAGCCCGAAAGCTTCCGGAAAGACGAGGACGCCGGGTGCACGGCGATCCGATAGAGTCTCCGGGAGATAAAGATGGCTGACCATCGCCAGCCCATCCGCCTCGTAACGCACCAGTTCATCCGACATCCATGTCTCCTCCAAGCTGTGCTGGTCGCGCGTGCGACCGACATTGCTGAATGCTATGCTAGGCAGCCGGCTCCTTGAAACCCTGCGCGATCACATACCATTCCGAGCTGCCCTTGCGGCTGGCGGGCGGCTTGGCGTGCTTGACCGTGGCGAACATGCGCTTGAGCAGCGCGACGAGATCATTGTCCGCGCCACCTGCCAGCACCTTGGCGACGAAGGCGCCGCCCGGTTTCAACACCTCGCCGGCGAAAACGGCGGCGGCTTCCACCAGTGCCATCGTCCGCAGATGATCGGTTTGCGGATGGCCGACGGTGTTGGCGGCCATGTCGGAAAGCACGAGATCGGCAGGCCCGCCCAGGGCTTCCGCAAGCTTGGCTGGTGCCTCGTCATCGAGAAAGTCCAGCTGGAACAGCGTCACGCCCTCGATCGGATCGGTCGGCAGCAGGTCGATGCCGACGATCCGCGCCTCAGGCTTGCGGCGCTTGACCGCTTGTGCCCAGCCACCCGGCGCCACACCGAGATCGACGACGCGCGTCACGCCGCGCAGCAGCCCGAAACGCTCGTCGAGTTCAAGCAGTTTGTAAGCCGCGCGCGATCGATAGCCCTCGGCCTTGGCGCGGCGGACATAGGGGTCGTTGAGTTGGCGCTCGAGCCAGCGGGTCGAAGCCGCGCTACGGCCCCGCGCGGTGCGCACTCGCTGGCGTCCGCCTGAACCGCCACGGCTCACCAGGTATGCCCGTCGCGCGCCATCAGCGAGCGGAGAATGCCTTCGCGGATGCCGCGGTCGGCGACGACCAGCCGCTCGGCCGGCCAGACATCCAGGATCGATTCGAGGATAGCGCAACCCGCCACGACGAGATCGGCGCGCTCGTTGCCGATGCTGGAAACGCGCGAACGCTCGGCCACCGAAAGCCCCGCGAGTTCGCGGCTGATGTCGCGCATCGCCTGCACGGGAACAACCAGGCCATCGATCGCGCGGCGATCATAGCGCGGCAGGTTCAGATAGACGCTGCCGAGCGTGGTGACGGTGCCGCTGGTGCCGAGCAGCCGCGCCCCCATGTCGGGCATGGCGATTCTTTCGGCGAAGCCGGCAAGCGCGTCCGTCACCCGTGCGCGCAGCGCCGCGTAGCTAGCCTGGCGCGCGGCGGCACTCGAGTGGTCAACCGGCTCGCTTTCGGTCAGCGACACGACGCCCCATGGAATGCTGCACCAGTCCAGAATATGCGGCAGCTCGTCATCGCCGCGCCCTTCGAGCAATATGAGCTCGGTCGAGCCGCCCCCAATGTCGAAGATCATGGCCGGGCCTTCGCCGGGCTCGAGCAGCGCATGGCAGCCCGCCATGGCGAGCCTTGCCTCCTGTTCGGGCGAAATGATCTCCAGCGCTATGCCCGTTTCGCTATAAACGCGATCGATGAACGCGCGACCGTTGCGCGCGCGGCGGCACGCCTCCGTAGCCACCGAGCGGACGAGCCCGACCCGGCGCTTGACGATCTTGTCCGCGCATATCCTGAGCGCATCGATCGCGCGATCCATTGCCGCGTCGCCCAGCGCCCCCGATGAGGCCAGCCCTTCGCCCAGCCGGACGATGCGCGAGAAGGAATCGACCACGACAAAGCCATGCTGCGAAGGCCGCGCAATCAGCAGTCGGCAATTATTGGTGCCGAGATCGATCGCGGCATAGCTGGAATGGGGGGGGCGGGTCTGGGGAAGGGGCGATGCCGCGCGCCCCCTGGCTGGCGACTGCGGCCGGGCGGGCGGCGGCGCTGCCCGTGCGGAACGCTGCGCCATGGAACACACTCTTCATTTTCACCGGAACCGCATGACTCCGGAACTTGCCGCCAGACTATCCCGGCCGGGGGGCAGGAGCAAGAGCCCCGGAATGCCGGGGCTGCGACGTTGACAGCATAAAGCCCAGCACCTATTTCGCGCGCCTGACTGATGCCCCGTCGTCTAAAGGTAAGACTACGGACTCTGACTCCGTCAATTGAGGTTCGAATCCTCACGGGGCATCCACTGCCTTCGGAACAGCGCGTGCTGCGAGGCGATCGTGTCCATCCTTCGCCTCATGTCGCTGCTCTCAGCAGAAACTGCGAAATCGCCAATGAAGGGGGGATCAGGCGTCCGCGGAACCCGTTAGCAAGAGCAGCTGACTTTAGCTGCGCACCATGTTAGGTGCGCCGCACCATGCTCAATCTGAACGGCATCACCGTGCGCCTCGGCGGTCGCATGATCCTCGACGGCGCGACTGCAGCGCTGCCGCCCAAGGGTCGCGTCGGCCTGATCGGCCGCAACGGCGCAGGCAAATCGACCTTGATGAAGGTGATGATCGGCCAGATCGATCCCGACGGCGGCGCCATCGAGATGCCGCGCGGCACACGCATCGGCTATATCGCGCAGGAGGCGCCGAGCGGCACCATCTCCCCGATCGAGGCTGTGCTTGCCGCCGATACCGAGCGCGCGGCGCTGCTCGCCGAAAGCGAGACCTGTGACGATCCCGATCGCTTGGGCGATATTTACGATCGCCTCGGTGCGATCGATGCTTACACGGCGCCGGCGCGCGCATCGGCCATATTGGTGGGTCTGGGCTTTGACGAAGAGATGCAGGGGCGGCCGCTCGATAGCTATTCGGGCGGCTGGAAGATGCGCGTCGCGCTTGCGGCTCTGCTCTTCTCGCGGCCCGATCTGCTGCTGCTCGACGAGCCCTCCAACCATCTCGATCTCGAAGCGACTTTGTGGCTCGAAAATTTCCTGAAAGCCTATCCGGCGATGATGGTGGTGATCAGCCACGAGCGCGACCTTCTCAACAATGTCGTGGACAATATCCTGCATCTGGAGGGCGGCAAGACTACGCTCTATGCAGGCGGCTATGATAGCTTTGAGCGCCAGCGCGCCGAACGCGCGGCGCAGCTTGCGTCGGCCCGTGCCAACCAGGAAGCGCAGCGCGCCAAGCTGCAGGATTATATCGCGCGCAACAGCGCCCGCGCCTCGACCGCGAAGCAGGCGCAGTCGCGTGCGAAGATGCTCGCCAAGATGCAGCCGATCGCGGCGATGGCGGAGGATCCGACGCTCAGCTTCGACTTTCCTGACCCCGACGAGCTCCGGCCGCCGCTGATCACGCTTGATCTGGCCAGCGTCGGCTATGCGGAGCGCCCAATCTTGGAACGGCTCAACCTGCGCATCGATCCCGACGATCGCATCGCGCTGCTTGGCCGCAACGGCAACGGCAAGACCACGCTGGCGCGCCTGCTTGCCGCCCAGCTTGCGCCCATGGAGGGCGCAAAGGTCGCGTCGGGCAAGATGAAGGTGGGTTATTTCACCCAATATCAGGTGGAAGAGCTCGATGGCGACGATACGCCGCTCGCGCATATGACGCGGGTGATGCCGGGCAAAACCCCGGCGGCGGTGCGGGCGCAGCTCGGCCGCTTCGGATTTTCGGGCGACAAGGCGACGACCCAGGTCCGCAAGCTTTCCGGCGGCGAGCGGGCGCGGCTCGCGCTCGCGCTGATCACGCGGGAGGCGCCGCATCTGCTGATCCTCGACGAGCCCACCAACCATCTCGATGTCGATGCGCGCGAGGCCCTGGTGCAAGCGCTCAACAGCTATTCCGGCGCGGTGGTGGTGGTCAGCCACGATCGCCACATGGTGGAGCTCACTGCGGATCGGCTCGTGCTGGTCGATGGCGGGACGGCCCGCGAATATGACGGCAGTCTCGAAGACTATATGGCGTTCGTGCTCTCGAGCGCGGGTGCCGCGAAGCGGCCCGAGCAGGGCACGCGAAAAAAGGATCGCCGCGCCGCGGCCGATCTTCGCGCCCAAAGCCTGGATTTGCGTCGCGCGGCGGAGACCGCCGAAGCCGATGTCGCGCGGCTCACCGCGGAACGCTCAGCAATCGATCGGGCGATGTTCGATCCGGCGGGCGCGGCTCCCGCGCTGGCCAAACTCCCCATGTCGACGCTCGCCCGCATGCATGCGGAGACGAGCACCGCGCTCGATCAGGCGGAGCTTGCGTGGCTGGAGATCAGCGAGCGCCTTGAGCGGATTAACGCCTAGTCGCGGAGCATCCGCTCGCCGATGTCCGCCCCTGCATAATATCCAGGCTGCTTCATCTTTCGCGTGGCGCGAACACCTCGATGGCGTGCGGGGCGACCTTGGCGGTGACGGGCGTGCGCGCCAGAACCTCCCCGTCGATCGAGATGGGCAGGGGCGGGTTGGTCTCGATCCTGATCGCGCGGCCGCGAAATTCGCGGGTAAGCTGGTGACGTAGATCCGAGCCGGCAAGCGTGGCGAGCCAGTTGAGCGCCAGCCGGCCGTGGGTTTCGCCTTCCACCACCTGAACGACGATCTCGCCCGAATCCACCTTGGCCTGCTCCACCACCCGCGTGCCGCCATGATATCTGCCATTGGCGATGCGGACTTCGAGCGCCGAGAGAATTGCGCGCGCGCCGCCGTCCACGGTCACGGTAACACGGAACGGCTCGAAGCGGGCGCTTTGCACCGCCGCCCACAGCGCATAACCGGCGCGGCCGCCAAACCTTTTGAGTTGATGGGGAATGGTCTTGGCGATCAGCGGTGACATGCCGATCGCCGCGCTGTTAGCGAAATAGTCGTCGTCGATCATGCCCAGGTCGATGCGGCGGCGGTGGCCGGCCGCGATGATGTTGATCGCCTCGTCAAGATCGAACGGAATGCCCAGGGTGCGCGCGAAGCTGTTGGCAGTGCCCAGCGGCAGCAAGCCGAGCGGTATGTCGCTGCCGACGATATGGTCGACAAGGCTGCTGATCGTGCCATCGCCGCCGCCAAGAATCAGTATGTCGGGCTGCTTCGCCAACGCGGTTCGGGCTATGGCGTGCAGTCTGCCCGGATCATTTACGGCGTAGGCGTCAACCCCGATGCGGAGCGCCTTGAGTGCGGCACAAGCATCGTTGAACATCTTTCGTCCAACGCGCGAATGGGAATTTACGATGAGCGCGGCGCGCGAGACGAAATTCATGCCCGCCATAACGCAAGCCGGTCGATAAGGTGCCGGAACAAGCCACGCCGCTCGCCGTTCCTACGCCACGGGACGGGCCGAGGAGAAAAACAATGAAGGGCATTCTCTTGTGGCTGATCGGAATTCCAATCCCGATCATCATTCTGCTTTACCTGTTCGTGTTCCGCTAGGATCGATCCGGCACCGTCTAGCCGCGGCCAGCCCTTCGCGATATGTGCGGCGGCATGACCGCAGCTTATCCCGCGCTTCGCCTGCGCCGCACCCGCGCCTCAGCCTGGAGCCGCGCGCTTCATGCCGAGACGGTGTTGACACCGTCGAATTTGATCTGGCCGCTGTTCGTGACGGAGGGCAAAGACGTCGAGGAACCGATCGCATCGCTGCCCGGAGTCTCGCGCTGGTCGGTGGACGGAATAGCGGCGCGGGCGCGTGAGGCGCGCGATCTCGGCATTCCCTGCATCGCGCTGTTTCCGAACACGCCGCACGACTTGCGGACCGACGATGGACGGGAAGCGCTGAACCCCAACAATCTCATGTGCCGCGCGATTGGCGCGATCAAGGATGCGGCTCCCGAGATTGGCGTGCTCACCGATGTCGCGCTCGATCCCTATACCTCCCATGGCCATGATGGGCTGGTCGATGCCAATGGCTATGTCCTGAACGACGCGACCGCCGAGCTGCTCGTTGCCCAGGCGCTCAACCAGGCGCGGGCGGGGGCGGATATCATTGCGCCGTCCGACATGATGGATGGGCGTGTGGGGGCGATCCGCGCCGCGCTGGAACGCGAGGGGCATGTCAACGTCCAGATCATGGCCTATGCCGCCAAATATGCGAGCGCCTTCTACGGCCCGTTCCGCGACGCGGTCGGTTCGGGCGGGCTGCTGACCGGCGACAAGAAAACCTATCAGATGGATCCCGCCAATGCCGAGGAAGCGTTGCGTGAAGTTGCGCTCGATCTCGCCGAGGGCGCGGACAGCGTGATGGTGAAGCCCGGCCTCCCCTATCTCGACATTATCCGGCGGGTGAAGGAGCGGTTCGAGGTGCCCGTGTTCGCCTATCAGGTCTCCGGCGAATATGCGATGATCGAGGCTGCTGCTGCTGTGGGCGCGGGCGATCGCGACGCGCTGGTGCTGGAAACGCTGATGGCATTTCGGCGCGCGGGGTGCTCGGCTGTTCTCACCTATCATGCGGCCCATGCCGCCCGCTTGCTAAGCCAGTGAGCGAGATCGTCATCGCGACGACACGCCTGCATCTGCGGACATGGCGCGAGGGTGACGATGATCTTGTCCGCCAGATGGAGACGCCTAGCTACAAGCGCTGGCTTGAGGATGCCGACATGGCGCCGCGCCGGACCGGATCGGTGACCGAGCGGATGCAGCGCATGAACGCGGAGCAGGGCTTCTGCTTCTGGGCGGTGGAGCGGCGTGAGGATGGAGCGTTCCTTGGCTATTGCGGGCTCAAGCGGGTCGATGCGCAGGGCACCGATCTCACCGGCGTCCTCGAAACCGGCTGGGGAATTCGCGAGGAGATGTGGGGCAAAGGCTATGCGCGCGAGGCGGCGGCCGCCTCGCTCGATCGCGCGTTCGGCAGCCTCGGCGCGGACTGCGTCTATGCCTTCACCGTAGCCGGCAACCGCGCGAGCTGGGGGCTGATGGAAAGGCTCGGCATGAGGCGCCGGACCGATCTTGATTTTCACGATCCATCGTTCAGCGATGCGCTGAATCCGACGATGGTCTACCGCATCGCAAGCACTGAATGGACAGGACTTTGAACGATACGACAATCCTCTCGTTCAACGGCATTGCGCCGCGGATCGCCGACAGCGCTTTCATCGCGCCCGGCTGCCGCATCATCGGCGATGTCGAGATCGGGCCTGATGTCAGCATCTGGTATAATTGCGTGATCCGCGCCGACGTGAACAGGATCCGCATCGGCGCGCGAACCAATATCCAGGACGGCACCGTCATCCATTGCGACTCTCCGCATGGTGGAGACTCCGGCTATCCCACGATCATCGGCGAGGATTGCCTTGTCGGGCATATGGTGATGCTGCACGGCTGCACGCTGGAAGATCGCGCATTCGTCGGGCTGGGTACGATCGTGCTCAACGGTTCGATCATCGAGGGCCATGGCATGCTGGCCGCCGGCGCGATGCTGACCTCGGGCAAGGTCATCCGCTCGGGTGAGCTATGGGCAGGCAGGCCGGCCAAATATCTCCGGGACCTGCGGCCTGAAGAGATTGAACACAATCGTGAAGGCGTGAGCCACTATGTGTTGAATGGCAGGCGCCATGCGGAAGCGGCGAAGGGTTGAATTGCACCTGCTTGGTTAAGTGCCTTGCTGCGCTGCGAAATATATCGCATTTTGGTGATCGATCTGCAGGGGGGATCAATTTGCACGGCACGACTTACGGAAATTATTCCGCTCGAACGCTGACATTGTGGTTGGCGGCAATGCTCGTCCTGGGCTGTATGGGCCTTGGCATGGTTCTCCAGCTGGTCCAGCCTCCTCATCATGGCGGAACGGTGCTGGAGGCGGCATGGCGGGTCGTGACGCTTCAGTCGCGGACCGATTCATGGGAGCCGATGGAAAATGCGCTGCGCGTCTGGCGTAGTCCGGATGGGGCTGACGTCTATCGCAAGATGTTTTTCGCTCCGGTCGAGAAGTTCCAATATCCCCCCGCCGCCCTGTTCTTCGCCATGGGAGTCGAGGCCGGGCCGGATTTCGGGCCGGTTCCATTTGAGACCGTCACGCTTCTGATCTCGCTCCTGGCCCTGGCAGCGGCGACCGGTTTCACAATTGATCGCGTCCTGGAATTGCGCGGCATCGATCCCGGCACCACAGTGCAACGCCTTGGGCGGCAGGCGTTGATCGCCGGTCTGCTGGTCACCTTCTATCCCTTTGCGCACGGGTTTGAGGTTGGTCAGGCGCAGGTCTGGATTGACGCTCTGTTCGGGCTTGGCCTCGCCGCCTGGGTGGGGCGGCGGCGAATGCTGTCCGGCATGTTCATCGGGCTCGCTTGCCTGATCAAGCCACAGCTGGGCGTGCTGCTGCTCTGGGCTTTAATACGAGGCGAGTGGCGCTTCTGCGCCGGGGTTGCGGCGCTGTGCGGCGCGGCGTTCGGGGTTTCGCTGCTCTATTTCGGGCTTGAGAACCATCTCGGCTATCTGCGGGTGCTGTCCTTCCTGTCGCAGCATGGCGAGTCGCTTTATGCCAATCAGTCGGTCAACGGATTGATCGGCCGGCTGGTGTCGCTCAGCGATCCTGTGCATTTCAACAATTTGCGCTGGCGCGAAGGGTTGCCGCCTTACCATCCGACGATCTATGCCGGTACCCTCATCAGCTCGATCGCGATCCTCATGCCCGCCTTGTTCTGGCGATCGAGCCGGCGGCCCATCGAGCGCACGCTCGATTTCTGCGCGATGGCGCTCAGCGCCACAATGGCGTCGCCGGTGGCCTGGGATCACCATTACGGCGTGGTCTTTCCCATCTATGGCGCAGCGCTCGCCGCAGCCTGGCGTAAGCCCTGGGCCGTGGTCGGGCTGGCCATGAGCTATGTGGTTGCTACGCATTATGTACCCGGCACGGGCTATTTCGCGCACAGCCCGCTTAACATCGTACAATCCTATCTCTTCTTTGCGGCTATCCTACTGCTGGGCATATTATATCGCATGCGGGTGGAAGAGCGGCGCGAGGCAGGCGTTCGCGCTTCGGCTCGCTTCGGTGGCGAGGCTGCGGCCGCCTGAGGCGTTAGGGATTGGTCAAGCGGGTGCGCAACGCATCGATCTGCGCGCGCTCGCTTGCCTCTAGGGCGCTGATATCGGTCCGGGCAGATTCGATCATGGCTGACCCGGTGGCAGCGGAGCCGGCTTGCGCGGCGGCGAGTTGCACCGCTTCAATGTCGGCAAGGCTGTCGGTTACGACCGTCCGTGCCGCTACCGCGCGCGTAAGCGCCTGCTGAGCCTGCACCCAGGCCTCGCTGCCCACGCTGGCGCCGATACCCTGTTCCACGATGGCTCTGCTTTCGCGCAAGCGCTGCTGGAAGATGGCGTCCCCGTCGCGCGCCTTCGCGACGAGTGCCGAGATGCGCTGATCTTGCGAGGCATTAGCGGGAAGTGGCGAGGGCTGTGGCGCGGCTGTTGCCGGCTCCTCGTCCACCGAAAAACGCTCGATCGCGCGGGGCGCCAGCGAAGGATGATCCGCTACGGGCGCGCAGGCTTGCGTCAGCAGCGCGAGAACGAGCGTGGATGGAAGGCCGAGAAATGGCTGCCGCTGCATGTGCCCGCTTTAGCAGCCTGCATATTCCCCGCAACGGGCTTGCGTCATCTCTTCTTGCCGACTATGTCCGCCACTCCCGCGCGCCCGTAGCTCAGCTGGATAGAGCATCAGACTACGAATCTGAGGGTCGGACGTTCGAATCGTTCCGGGCGCGCCAATTTTTTCAATGGCTTAGCGGGCATTCAGCGACCGGATGGTGTGTCCGGGCTCTTCCACGTAATCGACACGTAATCTTCGGGTATCATTTCGGGGGAATTATGTCTGATCATGGGAGGCTGCAAACCGACCCAGCGCGAGAGCTTGCGGAACTTTGCGAACGCCTCATGCAACGGGTCGACAAACCTGGCGATCGGTTCCTTGCGGAAACTTTTCAAGTGCAGGCATGGTCTCCAGAATTCGTCGAGATCCTGTTCACGATTTCGAAGCGATGCGAAGTGGTTATTGACTTGGTGCAGCGGTTGCCTCTCGATGAGGATTTGCGTGCGGACGCAGTTGCCCACGTCCGAGAAATAGCTGCAGCGTTCAATCTCAATGGGCTGCAGACCCCCTGGAATTCGCACGGCTGCAAGCGTCTCGCCCGTGAGAACGTGCAACCCCTGAAAATGCTTTCCGCGACAGTGCGCCAGATACAAGCTTATCCGAAGCCGACGCCTGAAGACATCGAAAATGCCCTCGCGGACATCGATCTACTCCTCGAATGGCTATCTGAACACCAACTTCAGGAAAGTGATTCGATTCGACAGGCGCTAATCGAAGGGCTGAAACTCTTTCGGTTCAGGCTTCAAACTCTCGGCTGGGTAGGTTGGGGCCACGCCATGGATTCTTTGCGAGAGGTCGTGGCAGCGTATTTTGCACTTGAGCACTCCATCAATATCACCCCTGATACAAACGCAGAGGCGATGCTCCGAAAGATAAGCGCTGGACTTAAATCAATATCAGCCAAAATTGGCGTGGCGCAAGGCGTATATGACAAAGGCAAGTTCCTGTTGGAAATCTACGGCGCGGCACGCGCGGTCGGAGATGTCACCTCACTTTTCGGAGGTTTTTTGCCTTCACCGTGAATGCCGCCTATGGCTACCTCCACCACAAACTCTGACGGTATCCGAAGGCGAAGTACCGCGTGACAGCGAACCGCCTATGGGGCCACCACTGAGACCACGCGTCACCATCATTGGGTTTTGCGACACGTCCCCCAAACATCCCCTGCCGTACCTGCTCCCGAGCATCCCGCTTCACCTGATCGACCACATCCCCGGCGCCTGCGACTGTCGCAACTCAGACGCCAGGCGAAATGCCTCGGCGGAGACGAGACTGCTCGCTGCGATCAGGCAGTTCTCCGCGATCTCGTCTCCTTCGTCGGCAGTTCGATCGAGGAGGGCGAGGGCCTCGGCGATCACGAGAGCCTTCTCTCCGCCGGTTTGGCCGTAAATGGCTGGAAAGAGAGTCGCCTGGTCCTCAAGCATCTGCGCTCGGATGAAAAGAAGTCCCGCAAGCATCCGGACCTGAGCGAAGTTGCCGTTCCCGGCCAACCGTCGCGCGCTGGAAATGGCCTCGATCAGCAAGCGCTCTGCCGCCTCGGGGGTTTCGCTCATCTGCTGCAGAAGCATCCCGGGCGAGGCGTTCACGTCGCTTCCTTCAGTTCACGCCGGAGCGCTTGCCTCAGGAATTCTGACAGGCTCATGCCGCTCGCGCGCGCCTTGCGCTCCGCATCCTCCAAGACCTTTTGGTTCACGCGGAAATAGACCTTCGAATCATGGACCAGCCGACGCATACGCCATCCCCAAATAGGACAGTACTATTGACCTAATGACCGACATATGTCAAACATTAGGTCCGATACGGTCCTATTGGAGTGAACCTGTGACAGCCCCAACACCACGCAGTGCGGTTCCCACGCCGAGCTATCAGACGACCACCATTGCCAATGGTAACACGGGCAATTTCACCGTCACGTTGATGCCGCATCAGATCGACGACTATCTGGTCGTGTTCATGGCGCTGAAGAACGCGACCTCAGTCACACCTCCTGCCGGCTGGACAGCGGTTCGGGAAAACAGCACGGGCGGCGTTTGGCTGGGAGCCTATCAACAAAGCACGCTGGCAGCATCAAGCTCGGAAACCAACCCGATCTTTACCATCCACAGCTCGGGCAATGGGACAGGGGAGGCTCACCCATATTCTATCCCAATAACTGGCGGGAGCATTCTACGCGCGCATGTCAACGGCTCTAGCGGCACGAGCACGACGGCCGATCCTCCTTCCCTAACGCCCTTTGGTGGAACGCAGGACTATCTCTGGTTTGCCCTCGCTGGGGTTTCAGGCAATACCTCGATAAGCGCCGGGCCTAGCGGGTACAGCAACTTTACCGCGAGCGGCACCAGTTCAGGCGTCACGCTCGCCACCGCCTGGAAGCAATCGACTGCCGCGACGACGGAAAACCCCGGCGCGTTCACAAATTCCTCGGCCAATTGGGTCGCTAATACCTTTGCGGTTTGGGACACGGCGCCTGTGATCGCTCGCGTCCCAACCAACATGCTTTTAGGCGTTTGATACGTCTCGGTTGAGCTTTCGGAGTCAAACCGGCTGCATGGGGTGCCGTCTGCGCATTGCGGCACCCACCAGCCCAAAGCCGGCGATCATCATCCCCCAAGAGGCCGGCTCGGGAACGGCCGAGCCCAGCTCTGAGACATCAAAGGTGAATGCCGGAAGCTCCGAATTGCTGGTCAACTCGAACCGGCTGCCGGTGCCGACATATTCCTTATCAGTTTCTCCGCGCTGAAACCAATCGGTTGTGAATGACGTGATCTTGGGGATCGTGTACTGGAATGAGAGGCCCGTAAGGCCGGCCGGGATATTGAAATCGACGATAAATTGGGCAAAGCCGTTGTTACCGCCGATCAGGTTTCCGGCTGGATCATAGACATCAAAATGCGTGTCCTGATAGCCTAGAATCTCCAAGGCATCTTTAAGCGGAGACGCAAAGGTTATCGTGGCGTTGAACGTCCCTGGCTCGTCAATATGGACCTCCCCAAACGGCAACTTGGCTGTTGGATGATCGCAGGAGGCGTAGCCGCCACCGAAGCCCGGCATTACGGAAATGCAAGATATTTGCGCCGCATTACCCGAAGTTGCCAATGCCGCCGCAAACAAGGCTACCGCGAATCGCATGATCATCTCCCTGTTAACCAAAGGGAGCATGCGCAGGGGGTGGCGAGAGTCGAGTCAGTCCCTCCATTTTGGATGAAAAGGGACAGCAATCTGCGCTCAGCGAGCGGCACTTCGCAAGTTTAGGCACATTCTGGCTGTTTGGGCACCATTCTGAAACGCAATACATCGGACGTGTAGAACCTATTGCTTTCGTTGCGCGTGTCGGTGTTTATCAACGATAATTCGAATCAACTATCGCTCGATAATGGAGGGGGACCATGAGAGCACACGTCGTATTTTCCGCTACAATCCTTTGTCTTTCGCCGGCGGCCGGATCAACCCAGGCGCTTGTTCCGGCCCCACAGGCGCCCCCCGCGCAAGTTTTGGCGCCGATCGCCGCGCCAGACCAGGCCATTTTGCGTACGGGCACGGAAGTACCGCTGCGCATGAGCGAGCAGCTTACCACCAAAAATAAGCAGGTCCGCGTCGGTCAGCGATTCAGGATGGAAACGGCCGAAGCCGTGTCGGTGAATGGTCAGGTCGTGATCCCAGTCGGAAGCCCCGCCATGGGTGAGATCACCGACGTTCGCAACAAAGGCATGTGGGGCAAATCGGGCCATATCGGCGCGCGCGTGCTGTATGTTTTGGTCGGGGGTCGCCAAATTCGGCTTAGCGGCACGTTCGATGACAAGGGCGTGACTGGCACCGCCATGGTCGTCACATCAGTTGCACTGCTACCGTTGGCGGGCTTTTTTACGACGGGGACAAGCGCGAAGATCGACTCGGGGGCCTATGTGAAGGCGTTTGTGGATGAAGACGTTCCTCTGGCCTTCCAGGCAGCCGCTCCCGCCCCGCTTACCGTCGCTGTCAGCCAGCCTGTGGCTGTAGCTGCGACGCCAACTTCGCCGGCCGGCTCGCCTACTTCACCTAGTGCGCCGATCCCGGTTCGTTGAGGGTTCAAGAGGCCAGCCAAGACGGTATCTGGGTATTGCCTCGATGCGCCGGTCGACTATCGTGGCACAGGCTCTGAAAGTTCGCCGGCTTTAACTGACGCAATGCCACGGTGTGCTTCGGGCACGTAAAGCCGCGCTCGCGCCGCGATCTTCACGACTGCCACCAATCAATAGGCATTCTCTTGCAGAATCGCCCCGGCGCTGGTCCTCTGCTGCCATGTGCAACAACTACCAGCATTACCTCGAATATGAGGCTTACTGCCGCCTTATGCAGGACCTCGCGTTGGGCATCCCGACCCAGCAATCCGAGATGGACTTGCCGCCGATGGAGGATGTCCGGATCAACGATGTCGCGCCAGTCATGCGCACGAAAGGCAATGTCGTCGAGCTTGCCCAGATGCAGTGGAGCTTTCCAGCTAGCAGGCCGGGCGCGAGGCCCGTGTTCAATTTCCGAGGGGAGGGTCGGAAGTTTCAGAAGGAGGACCGCGTCATCATCCCGGCCTCGGGATTCTATGAGTTCACCGGCGCCAAAAGCCCCAAGAACAAGTGGCTGTTCATCCTCAACGATGCCCCAATGATGGGCATTGCAGGCATCTGGCGCTCGATCGGCGGCAAAGAGATGTTCACGATGCTGACCGTCGATCCGGGCCCCGACCTTGAGGGATTCCATGATCGGCAGGTTGTCGTGCTGCCGCCGCGCGATTGGGCGACCTGGCTCTATGCCGATGCTCCCGAAAAGGATCTGATCAAGCCGCTTCCGGCAGGAACGCTGAGCGTGAAGCTTTACCGACGCGGCAAGGATGAGCCCGAGCCGAAATTGCTCGCGAGAACCGAATCCGCTTGACCGACTCGGCGCATTTGTTCTCTTCTTGTTCTCATTGGAGCAGGAGTTGCGTCATGGGTATCGCGGAGACGTTCAAGCTGGAAAAGCCGGCCGCTGGCCTCGCATTCGACGACTGGACCGACGAATATATCGTTGCCTGGCTACACGACTCTTTGGACCTGGCGGGAGAAGGCGACCCCACGTTTGAGGCAGTCCACGCCGAGTTGAAGCGGCGGGGCCTGAAGCTTTACTGAGGCATCCGCCATGCACAGAGAAAGCCGCGATCGGCTGTATCATCGCATCATTGCAGACATTAAGTTCGATCGACACTTGGCGATCGGGCTGACGAACGCCCAAATCTATCAACTCACTGAACGCTTTTGTGAACTGGTGTGCAACGATGTCGCGATGGTTGTCCGCGCCGATCTGCCGGGCTTTTCGCACGGCGTTGCTGGCAAATTCGGCAAGGACGAGCCTTGGCCAGATTGGGCGGATCGGCGGGATCTGGTGAGAGAAGGTTTGATGAGCGCCCCGACGGAGGGCGCATCTAGCTCCGGCTGAATTGGCGATTGCGTAGTTTACAAACCTAGCGGCAGAGTAAGAGGTCAATAGCAAAGTAGGCTAGGAGGCCGCCCGTGCAGAGAAACACCACGGCGTAGGCAGATATATAAAACCAGAAGTTCCAGGGATCATCTGCGCGCGAGTAGGTGATGCGCTTCGAATAGGCGACACCCCGGACTAAACCGCTGATGAGCATCCATCCTGTTATAGTCGCGATGCCAATGATCGACACGAGACCGATGATTGCGCCAGCGGGCCAATTCACTCCGGTCTCCTTTCCGGCTTGCGCTTCACCCGCTTTTTGACCCTCCCGTAAAAACGCATGTCATCGTCCGTCTCTAGCTCGCGGGCGGGTTCTCTCCAAGGGCATCCGTGTCATGCATTACAATTCGGGCGCGGGGCCTTTTTCGCGCTCAGTGAGCCTTGGCGGGCGGCCGGAGCGCTGAGCTTTAGCGATTACGTATTCGACAAACCCTCAGCCCAAGTGATGTATCCATGCTGATCCCATTTGACGAGTTGTTGTTTGAGCGCGTCGAGCCTCGCCTGACGCCCAACTTCTACCTCAAATTGTTGCGCGCTAATCCGGGTCACCGATCCTGACGCTTGAAGGGCAGTCAGCATAGACGTGATACTACGCTCGGGCACATGTTCCTTAAAAGCAATCGATAGCACCACCTTCACCGGCCTCCTCTCTGGCTCGTGTTTCACCAGCTTCATGAGGCCGTTCTTCGGCCACCCGTCGTTATTTTCAGGGAAACTCATCGGTCAACACCCTTGGCCAGTCCACGTTTTTTCGACAGCCCTTCAAGCTTACAGGTGGTGTATCCAATGACGATCCCAAGAACAGACGCTAACTTAGGTTCAGGGAAAACCGTGCAGAACGCTATGGCTGCGACCAGACTTGGGTAGAGCACTGCACGCAGTTTCCAAACGGTTGTCATCGCATCGTGACCTCATTGAATAGCGATGGCCGCGAAATCCTGTACGGCCGACTTAACTGCGCTTTCTCTCATCTCCGCTGGATGCCTTGACAACCCCAGTTCGATTCAGCCTATCCAGACGGTGAGCGATCGCCTTCCACGTTGCGATGCCCTTTTCATCCCCGGCAACAGCGAGGGCGCCGATCCGCTCAGCCACGAAACGTGGCGCATCCTTTCCGTGCTGGCGCTCAACCTGAAGGGCGCAGGCCCAAAGTTCGCGATCATCCACAGCCACGGCTCCGAGGATAACGTGACGCTGCTAAGTTGACGAGAGCGCTGGCCCTGCACGGTTCGCCAGTGCCGGCGGTTGCAATTTACGCCGGAGCCATAAGCTCACTGGCGCATCTACGAAGCGAAACGCGGCGTATCCGAGCAATATCGTGATGAGGAGATACACGCCTGCCGAAGGCCAAAACCCCAGCCTCAACTTCAGGATCAACGGCACGATCAGAGGCAGAAGCGGCCAGTGGATCGCATAGATGGGATATGACAGGTCGCCGAGGAAGCTCAGGATCTTCTTCAACTGACGCGGGGGTTCAGCCAGCAGGCCGAACGCCAGCAGCGAGGGGAACGCCAAAAGCACCACAGCGAGTTCAAACGCTTTTTGATGTTCGCCCGACGCGTCATAGCCGATCAGGATTGTCATCAGGGCAAGAGGTACAAGCACGCCCCATGTATGCCTGTTCTGCTCTCTCGGGACATGCCGGAAGATCAGGATGCCGGCCGAGAAAGAGAAAACCGTCCGAGCGAGCCCTGGTAGGAAGCTTGCCCACGCCCACCCCGCATTGAAATAGAAGGGAGCCCCGATTGTTGCCACCATCAGGAGGACAGCAAGCGTCATCAAAACCAGGATGACCGCGCTCCCCGCGCGCCAAAGGCCGGCAGCAAAGGCGATGTTTATCGCCATTTCGAAGAACAACGACCAAGCCGGACCATTCAGCGGAAACAGTTGATCGTGCACAGGGCTCGGCAACATCACCGTGCCAAACCCGGCAGCAGAGACAAGCAAAGCCCAATTCATTGCCCTGGGGTCATGTAGCGCATGGGCCAGCAATTGCCTCGCAATGCCCAGACCGAGGCCGAGAGCATAAACGGGATAAAGCCTGGCAATTCGAAACCGGAGAAAGCTCCAGAGCGGCAGACCATTCGCAAGTCGCCCACTGTAGTTCAGCGCAATGACAAAACCGCTCAGGGCGAAAAACAGGTCGACGGCTAGGTAGCCGCCTACATAGTCCAGATTCTGGCGCTCTTGAAAATGGTAGACTGCAACCAGAAGCGCGGCAATTCCGCGCATGCCATCAAGGGTGGCAAACCGCCGGCTGGTATCAGATCTGGCCATCCCCATCCGGCGGACCTCATTCGCTTGCTTCGAAAGCGTCCGCCGTAATGAGTTGTCATTTTGGGGCCATGAATGGCCTTGGTTTATTGAAAATTAATGCAGCCTCCGGTGCTGCAAGCTGTTGCAAACCCCGCCGACTAGCATCGATGGTCAACACCATGGCTCGCGATGGCCGATCCACCTGCGGGCAACGCCTTCGCTCACAAGCTGATCGCCAAGCGAGTTCCCGTTTCGCCTCACGATGCGCAGCTTGCGGCCGTAACGGTCTTCATCCCTATCCGGCAGCGACTGCAGCGAGAACGGGCCTTGGTTCAGCAGATCGTGCAGGCGCACTGTGGCGCGCTGCCCAAGATCATCCTCATAAGAACAACGGGACGGGTGCGTTTCCGGAGCATCAATATCTGCCACCCTGATCTTCACCCCTTCCATCCAGAACGTATCTCCGTCGACAACGCAGTTCCAGCCGCCACCCGTATAGCAATAACCGAACGAACGGGATTTAGCGGCTCCGCTCGCCTCATCAGTTTGCGAGGCATCTGCAGTTTTCACATGCAGGGCTTCTCGCATGCGGCCTAGGGCGCTCCCCGGCTCGGCTTGTAGCAGGATCACTCCCATGGCGGCGGTGAACACCGCGATGAAAACCAGAAAGGCAGCACGCCACGGTAACGCGCCTCCGGCTTTCTTCGTCCGAGGCCTTGCCTCAGGCCAGATTTGATAGAGTTTGGCGCTTCGTCTCCGCTTCATCACGACACGCTCTTAGCGCCGAAACGTTAATCCAGTCACCTGAAGCCAATGCTCTAATCCCGCGCGAGTCCGTGATCGCACCCTGGGGTTGAGCTGCTCTATAAAATGGCGTAACGTTCGTAGCGTCATTTTATAAGGCGCCGGTGCTCAGATGAAAGCCGTGGTATATTACCGCGTATCAACCGCAAAACAGGGCGCATCCGGCCTCGGCCTTGAGGCGCAGCGCGCAGCGGTAGAAGATCTTTGCAACTCGCGCGGATGGGAGATCATCGCGCCTCCGTTCGTCGAGATCGAGAGCGGCAAGCGTGCCGATCGGCCGGAGCTAACGAAAGCCCTGCATCGCGCGCAGGTGACGGGTGCAATCCTCGTGGTGGCGAAGCTGGATCGGCTGAGCCGCAACGTGGCGTTCCTGGCAACGCTTCAGGACAGCGGCGTCAAGTTCATCGCCGCCGACATGCCGGAAGCAAATGAATTGACGGTCCACATCATGGCGGCCGTCGCCCAGGCGGAGCGCAAGGCCATCTCAAAGCGGACAAAGGAAGCGCTGGCGGCAGCGAAGGCGCGAGGCACGCGGCTAGGCAATCCCAACGGTGCAACGGCCTTAAGGCGTGCGGGCAAGGGCAACGCCGCGAGTGTTGAGGTCATCTCGGCCGGAGCGGTAGCGCGTGCTGAGTCTATGCGTCCCGTTATCAACGAACTGCGATCGGCCGGCATCACGACCCTGGGCAAGCTGGCATCAGCGCTTAATGAAGGCGGCTTCGTAACCGCACGCGGAGGCAAATGGCATGCCACCAGTGTGCGCAATTTGCTGCGAAGATTGGACCGAACAGCAGACGCTAGGCGATCGTTCCCATCCTCTCGATTAGACGCTCATCTGCGTCGTTTATAACACCACGTTCACGGCTGACCCGCTCAAAGTCTCTGTCTAGCTGCGCCTTTTGGGCCGCAGAGGCTGCAGCCGCAGCAGCGTCGGAAACCTCTTTGATTGCCTGAACTGTCGCTGCACAGCTTCCGATTGCGGCGCCGACCACTGGAAGCGCAACCCCCTCGCTGACCGCGATAGTCGTAAGTGTAGCAGCGCACGTTATCGCAGGAACAGTGACTTTGAGCGTGGCTGTCAGAACCGTCAGTCCATCTTCTACTGCCTTCTGCTCTGCGTCCGTCAGCTTGACCAACCTTCTAGCTGGTTTCTGCGGCTTACTTTGCGTCCGGGGTTTCGCGGTGAGTGGGGCCGCACCGGTCGGCTGCGGGGGATTGGCCAAAAAATCCGAGATTTTCTTGAGATCTGCCAGGATCACTGGAACATCGGAAATTGCGACAGGCACCTGCACGGTTGTTCGTCCAAGGCCGAGCACCATGAAAGAATTTGGGGGCTGTCCGACCGCGTATATACGCAAGGTGCCCGCGAATAATGCGGCAAATTGTTTGGTCAATTCATCAACGAAGGCGCTCGGAATACTCAGCCAATCCGTTTGGAGGCCAATCGTGCCCGCTGGAGTACCATTGGTCGCGCTCAGGATGGCTTTCATCGATGCAAGAGATAACAACCATTCATCCTTCTCATCCTTCGTGAGATCGCCCTGTTCGCCCGCATTCTGGACGATCTTGGTCATCTTTTGTATCGAGGGACCATCGACGATTAACTCGTGCTCGACGCGGACGGTGAGGGCGAGCAATGGCGCGCCCGAAGAGTCTATTTTGGTGCGGAGCTTATACGTGGCAGCCATGACATTTCTCCCCCTATGATTGTGATTCGCAACGTGGTTAGTTTGATACCTTAAGATGAGCATTCAAATAAGAACTCACCGGTTAGCCGAAGAAATTATCGGCCGTGCCAGAGAGATGCCCGCGCGCGTCACGAATGGGGCGGCAGAAATGCTCGGTGAGTCTGAGCCGGCGAATGTCGGGATGTAGGAACCGCCCTAGGCTTGGGCTGCTCGATTACACTCACGCTAAAATATATCGCAGCCGAAAAAAATAGGATCGCTGATACCCAACCTGATAGGGCTGCTAACTTTCCAATGCGGACAGTGGGCCGCGCCTCATCTTTGATCTGCTTTTCGTACTCCGGCAGGAGTTCCCCATCGTCCATTACAGAAACATAATAGCCCAGCAACTTATTGAGGTGGGGCATCGACTGCGTGTTTGCGGTTTGGATTATCAGACCCGCGAGAAGTGCAAAGAATATTCCAAACATGAACAGGAAGGCGGCAACGTAGGGCTGATCGAGCTTTTCATATGCGTTCACGACGGCCAAGACGCCCGCACCATTGATAGCGAGCAAAGAAGAAAGGAGCCAGCTTGCCATCTTGCTGGACTGCTCGAGCGCAATTTGACGGGCCGAAGTCAGGAACTCAATCTCGTATTTCGCCGCAACTTTATTCGAATCGACGTCCTGAATGTGTGCGAAATTTTCCGTCACGATGCCCCCTCGGTGAAAACTCGCAGGGCTATGCTGCAGCGCGACCCCTTTGCGCTCAACCCAACTTCACCTGCTGATGTATACTCAGCGAGCTGCATTTGCTCGCACCGTCTTCCGTACATCCTTCGGAGGAATGGTCCGGATCGTCGCTGCATATTCGGCACACAAGATGAGAGCCCAGATCTCGATGCCCAACCAGTCGCCCGATGCCGCGCCATGAAACACGTCAAGCGCGAGCAATATCATGGCGATGATCCGAAAGCCTCGCATGCTGTAGGCTGGCATGTCCGCTCTGAGCGACGCCGGCAGCATCATGATGATGCTGAAGATCCCCGCGATAATCTGCCCCGTCAGCGTCTCGGCAATGCGAAGCTGGTCCAGCGCCACGATAAACCAGAACAGCCGACAGATGGCGAACTGGCTTTGCCCGCTCGCCTGGCAAAGCTTGATGATCGGCGGGATGAAAAGCGTCTGACCCACCCATTTGTCGATGCCCTGCAAGCTCATTGCCGTTTCAGCCCGGTTTCTACGAGCTTTCGGATCGCGGCGGCCCGAGGCAGCCCGTTTTTTTCCGCATAAGCATCGATCTGCTCGGTCAGCTCGCCGGGAGATCGAAAGCCCAGCATAGGGTCGCGGCCAGTGGCAGGTCGCCCCCGCTTTTTTGGATTATCCTTTTTTGTTGACGCCATGGCATTTCGGGATTATCCTAAAATACGAACCGAGGCAAGGCGGCAACCTCGCCCCGGCTCTGACCCTAACCGATCACTTGGAGATCGATCATGGCTACTTCTACCCTACAGCCGGGCGCTGCCCCGGCCAATGAAAACTCGTCCACAATCAACCTCGCGCTGATCAAGAGCATGTTCGGTGCGCTTCCCGATGCCGACCAGGTTCGCTTTCTCGCCGTCCTGTATGACGAGATCCGCTTCGATGCGGACAGCATGCACGGCGCGCTACGCGACATGGCGGAAGAAGTGAGCGGGTTTCACGCCTCTGACGATTATCGCGATCTGCTCGGCGCCGATGACATTTATCCGGGCACGATACACGACAGGACCGAACGTGCTTCGTACCGCTCCAGCCGCGATCGGCACGTGGAGTTCTCGCTCGGACGCGTCGGCGGGAGGGCTGTGGCATGACCGGCCCGGCCAAGAGCTGCCCACGCGTGCCGCCGAGCCCTAACAGCCTTGCGGTCGCTGCTTCCCGTCGCAATTTCATAGGTGCGGCGCTGCTGGCGCCAATAGGTGTCTCTGCGTGCACTGCTGAACCCGCTCCATCTGGAGAGCTTTCGCCATTGGCCGCTCAATGGGAGATCGATCGCCAACACCCCCACGCGATCGATATATTTCCGGATGAGACGGACGATGCGGATTATCAACTTTGGGAAAAGGTCAGCGCAGTAGAGACGATCATCCTCGAAAGTCCGGCGCGATCGATCGCCGACACGATCGCCAAGCTCAAGGTGGCCCTGCTGCACGCGGGGGAAGACGACTGGGTAGATGCCGCTCTGATCGCGGGTGAGGATGAAACCTTATTTGCCCGAGCAGACGATCTGGACATGACGCCACGGTTGATTGTTGGGGCGATTGAAGCCCTGATCAAGCTTGGCGGGGAGGCGTAAAATGGACCCGATCTACCATATCAACGATAGAGGTGATT
>Ga0068863_100000088_pt1 | contig 101657 bp, 137 predicted proteins | sample KBSSwiS62_FD_66596 | JGI IMG/M metagenome (GOLD analysis project Ga0068863, IMG submission 66596) | Switchgrass rhizosphere microbial communities from Kellogg Biological Station, Michigan, USA - KBS Switchgrass S6-2 | ecosystem: Host-associated > Plants > Roots > Rhizosphere > Soil ... | reverse complement strand
TCGACGTCGAACAGCTCGCCCGACCCCATGCCGAGGACCTGCACGTAGAAGACGATCTTGTTACAGGTGGCCGGCGCGGTGAACGAACCGCCAACCCGGTTCCACTCGTCGGCGACCAGCGCGTAGGGGCCCACTGTCTGCGTGCCCAGCGGCGTCGCGCCGGCGAAGTAGTTCGCCACCACCTGCGCGTTGCGGGCGAGATCCGGGCGCACCGACAGCACGAACAGGTAGGGCCCCGGCGTGACGGCCGAGGACACGGCGCCGTCGTGCTGGATACCGCCGGTGCCGGCCCCGGTCGTGGTGACCCGGCACATCGCGACGCCGTCGAGGCCGCCGGCGATCCGCCCGATTGTCGAGTTCCCGCCCTGGGCGCTCCAGTGCGTCAGATCGGCCTCGAAGCTGGGGTTGACCAGGATGTTGCCGGGCACGGTCGCGTACTCCCGTCCGATCTGCTCGATCTCGTCCCAGGTAGCCAGCTCGAGGTCGTCCCACGTCGGGTAGTAGGCCTCGATCAAGTCCCACGTCGAGCCGTAGTCGGCCACGTGCAGCACCACGCCGGCCGGCTTCACCCCGGCGCGCAGCACCGCGGCGAGCACCGCGGCCGAGTCCGGCGTCTCCGCGGTCTGCGTCACGATCGTGACGTCCCAGATCGTCCCGTCGGTCACGCCCCCGCCGACCGCGGGGATCTTGTGCGGCATCACCACGGCGTATTTCGAGCCGGTGAGCGCCGTCCTCGCGGCGTCGGCGATCGCCTGCCGGGTGCCGGCCCGCCATCCTGACGTCGCGAACTTGATCGTGTTCCGCTTCTCCGCTTCCGTCGCCGCCGGGTCCAGTCGAGCACCGACCAGCTGAGCCAGCCACGTCAGCCACTTCGCATCGGCTTGGTCCGGGTCACCGAGGGCCGAGGGCCGAAAGCGCCGGGCCGCCCGCCACTGCTCGAGCTGGTCACCGTCGAGCGACCACGGCTCGGGCGTCGCCGGTCCCACCGGGTTCTCGCCGGCGATCGCGGTGACGGTGTCGTCGATGACGCCGGCCTGCTCCATGGCCGCGCCGAGGTAGCGCTTGAACGGCCAGGTCCGGTTCACCGCGTCGAAAGTGCGGTAGGTCTCGGGCAGGCGGCCCCACAGCCGCTGCACCAACAACGTCAGGTACGGCACCTGGCCGTCACCGGGCATCGGCTCGGAGGTGAGGGGATCCGTCACGGCCCCTCCGTGACGGTCACGGCGCCGGCCTTGGGCAGCGCCGCGGGGCCGACGATCGTGTAGTCCCCGGGCGCGCCGGCGATCGAGATGTCCACGACGTAGTCGACGCCGGGCACCCGGTCGACCAGCGAGATGACCTCGTTGCGACGGATGACGCCGCCCCAGGCCCAGGTGAGCGGGTCGACGTAGGTCACGAGCGCGTCGTGCACCGCGGTGAGGGTGGTCGCGACGTCGTAGCCGTCGAGCACGGTCACGCTGGCGGTGAGCGCCACGGTGGTGATCGAGACGTCAATGACGTGCACGTCGAGCACCGCGACCGCGCGAGCCTCCATGCTCTGCTCGATGGCGTCCTTGGCTTCAGTGGACAGCGCGGCGCCGTTCTCGCCGAGGACGGCCACCGTCATATGCCCGGGGTCGTCACCCGGCACACCGCCACCGAGCGGGTCCCACAGGTCGATGCCGACGGCGCGCGTGACCTCGGGCAGCTCGAGCGCGGCGGCCTCGAAGTGACGGGGCACCACGAGGGCGTCGGACAGCCGAGACAACCGGGCCACGCCGCGGTCGCGCCACTGGTCATCGGTTTCGGGGTCGGCACCGTCGGCGATCGCGGTCGCGAGCTGGACGGACTCGACGAACGGAACGGGGCTCGCCATGATCAACGGACTGCCGATCGGCGTCCCATTGGCGCGGCCGGTGAAGGTGTCGGCGATGATCGCGCATGTGCCGGTGACGTCACCGGCGGGGATCTCGAGGCCAGGGACCTGCACCAGGAACGCCACCGTCGAGCCGTCTTCGAGCGGCAAGTAAAGCCGGGTTCCGGCCGGGATGGTGTAGCCGTTGGCGTCGCCGAGGGTGAACGTCGCCGACGCGACCGGCGCCGCGCCGAAGTCCTTGTCGACCCCGGCCAGCAGAAGCAACGCTTGCACGACGGCGCCGGGCAGGCGGTTGATCGCCACGATTCCTTCGGCGATCTCCAGCGCGAGAGATTCCAAGATCAGAATCTCGGTGTTGCCTTCCCGCGGGATCCAGCCGGGCATGTTCAGCTGGAGCGCGGCGATGGCGCCGGCGACGATGTCCTGATCACTCAGGTCGAAAACTCGCAGGTCGACGTACCCGGACAGGTCCGGGGAGGGCTGGATGCTCGGGCTGGTCACTGGCCGTTCGCCCCCACCGTGTCATCGTTTCGAGACCATTGGATGATGTCGCGTTGTCGGACGTCGTCGAGCACCTCCGTGCTGACCGAGCGCACCGAAACAGCCGGCCCGAAGTCGAGGCAGTGTCGCTGGAGCGCGCCGACCAGGAAGCCGTCGAAAGCGGGGTCGGCCACCCCGAAGCTCGGCACCACGATGCGCTCGCCCGGGCGGGTCAGCATGGCGACGGCGAGCTGCTGTTCCACCTCGGCGTCGCTGTTCTGCTCGACCGTGGCGACCGCGCCGGTGGCGTCGATCGCGAACGGGAAGCTGATCAGTCGGGGCATGGGGGCATGGTGTCATGACAGGGCCTCTCACCTGGGCAGGCGCGCGGATCAGGGGAGTGGGCCGACGTAGGTTATCGACATGCGGTTCGAGCTGGCCGGGAACACGAGCCGGTCGGTGCCCGCTCCGCCCCAGTACGGGTAAAGGCACATCCTGTCCCCCGCGGCGAGCAGCAGATCGGAGCCGAGCTTCTTCGTCTGGTTGTGCTGGTTGCCGGCATTGGCCTCGTTCCAGGACTCCTCGAACAGGAACATCGCGCTGTCGAGGATGCTCGGGCCGATCGAGACGTCGTCGACGTAGAAGACCTGGGAGGCCGCCGGCGTTCCGCTGAGCAGCGGCACGAGGGCAGCGAAGGCCGCGCCGGCGGGCGCGACGTAGGTCTGAAGCACTGGCGTCCACGTGGTCGCCGGCACCGACACCGCAGTGGAACTGGTGCTCAGGTAGGTGCCACTTGCGTTGTACCAATTCACCGCCGAGGAGTAGTCCCCCGTCACAGCGGCGGTGACCCATACCCAAGTGGTGGCGGTGACCTTCTCGCCGGGTACCACCGCGATCTTGTCCGAGACCGGTCCCACGGTGGCCGAAGTTCCGGTCGGGGTGACCCGCATCGACTGCGCACCGCTGTGTTTCTGCGTTGCCGACGGGGCGATCGCGCCCTCGGCAGGCGAAAGGGTCCAGTTGGCCACTCCGGTCTCGAAGGCGCAGTTACTCGGCCCGAACTCCCGGCTGGTCACTCCGATGTGGAACGACCGATCAGTGCCCTCGCCGGCAACCCCGGCCGGGGTCGGGATAGTCCAGCGCGGCTGGAAGCTGGGCCGCCAGATCCCGGTACGGTTGAAGATCCAGTGCTTGCTGTCCGACCCCAGCGTGAGGTCGTTCCCGACCTTCCACAGCTGGTTGGGGAAGGGCATCCGGTCGCACTCCTGCAAGGCGGTGCCCGGGCACTCGTAGTCGTCCGGGCCGATGTACCAAGCACCGCCGGATACGGCCACGTCTTCCAGCACGGAGACACGACCCTCCAGCGCGGTTGCTCGGTCCTCGACGGCATCGAGCCGACCGGTCAACGTGTCATCAGCGGAACCGAGAGCCACGACTTGCGCGGCCAGGTCCTCGACCGCGGCCGCGCTGGCTTTGTCATGCAGCGCAGCGAGAAGTCCCGGAACCTGGTCGATGGTGACCGGCCCGGCTCCCACCTTCCCGATGATCGTCAAGGTATCCCGGCTGGTGCCAGTCGCCCCAAGGATCACCCGATCCCCCTTGACCAGGTTCGGTACGCACGATGCCGTGGGTCCCCACTTCTGGGTACGGGCCAAGCTCACCGACTCGAGGTAGTAGGCCCCGGTGATGGGGTCCTGACTGACCACCTTCCCCAGGTGTAGATAGCCGTAGTCGGGCATCAGCGGTACCCCTGCGCTCCGGGGATGAGGCCCGCCGAGCTGAAGCGACCGGCCGCGTTCCCCTGTCGTACACCGTTGGTCGGGTTCATCGCTTCGATGGTCTTTCCGTTGCCCAGGCTGATCGCCACGTGTCCGGGCAGGAACAGCAGGGCCCCCTTCGTGTTGATGGCTTGCTGCACACTGATCGGTTTGCAATGGGCTTTCTGCGCGGCCGAGCCGTCGGGCACCTTGGGCGAGATGCCGACGCGCGCGGCGCACCACTCGACCAACTCGGAGCAGTCGAACGCCCTGGGGTTCGGATCGCTCGGTGAGGCTTCAGCGCCGAACCGGTAGGTCTTGCCGGCCTGCTGGAGGGCGAGGGAGACGAAGCGGTCGATCTGACCATCGCCACCGCTGCCCGAAATGCTGCCGGCCGCGGTCGACGAGTTGTTCGCTCCGCCGGATGTCGGCGACGTCGGCGGCTGCGCGGGCGGGTCGATCGGCTCGAGCAGGGTAACCTCGGCTCCGTCGGTGTCGGTGCCGATCGAGTGCGCCACATGCGAGACCATCATCATCTTCTCATTCGAGCCGACCACGCTCGGGATGGCGATGATGGATACCCGGACCCCGGGGCGGAAGAACTTGGCTCGGTTAAGCGGAATCTTGCCCACGATTTGCAAGACGCCGCTCTTCGAGCCAACCGACACCCGCGTGGCGGCCGGCAGGGATAGGAATCGCTCCCCCTCCTCGTAGCCGTGGTAGGACAAGCGCATCGTGCCGGCCGCTGCCCACTGCATCGCGAACGCCGCCGACCCGAACACCAGTCGGCCGCCGGAGATGAATACTCGCTTACCCAGCTCTTTTGCCAGGCGCACAACGGTTGTCCAGGCCGAGGGAACGTCGCCCGAGGTGTTATTGCCGGACTGGTCCTCCTCATCGCGGGCGATCGTGGACTGGCTCGGCACCGACTCGCCGAGGAACACTCTGTCTGGATCGAAGCCGGCCAAGGCGAGCTCCTGGGCAATCCATTCGGTGGCCGAGATGTTCGAAGCCGCGCGCGGCCCTTGCAGGCTCATCAGGCCGAACACGATGTCATCGACAGCGGTCACGGTCAGCTGTCCGGTCATGTGCGAGCCAGGCTCGAACTTGATCTCATCCATCCGTAGGTTCAGGTCTTCGTACTGGACGCGGCCACCGCGAGTCCAGAACCAGCCCTGTTGGTCGAGGGTATAGAGCAGGTTTCCCTCGGGATCGGCGATGGTAAACACGACATGCGGCGCGGTGTCCATTCCGGCCTCGAACGACGGCTCGCCGATGATCGTATCCGCAAAGTCGCCCTGTACCTGCGTTCCTCTGATCCAGAAATTTCGCAGTGGCCCGGAGATGTCTTCGTCGGACCGTTGGGCCACGCCTGTACCGGCCGCGGTGATCTGCGGGCCGTTCGGCCCGTAGGTGATCGCCGGCTGACTCGTGCTACCCGAGCCACTGGAGCTGTCGGCGGTGGGTACGCTGGCGTTTCCGTTGACGCTTGCGGCTTGTGCCACGCCCTGCTCGGCCAAGTTGAGGTACTTCTTGTACGCCCCGGAGCTGTAGGCGACCCACGCGTTGAGCCCCTGAGACTTGTAGATGTCATACGCAGCCTTGGTGTTGTAGGCGGCGTCCGAGAGCAGCTTGCGTTGGTCGTACTGCTTGTGCACGGACCAGAGAATCTGGAACAGCCCGGAGGCCGAGGACGGGTTCTTCGCCTCGACAACGAACCCGGACTCCTGGCGGCAGACGGCCACCATGGTCACCCACACGTTCTGCGGGAATCCGGCCTGTTTGACGAGGGCAGCAACCTGCGCGGCGGACAGTGTCGTCATGCCGGAACCCAGCGGTCTTCCCGGATGAACCCGTGATGCGGGCACAGCCGGCATTGCAGCGACGGCGACAGGGTGAGCGGCTCGAACTGAACGACCTCCCAGCGCGGTCCGATCCCGGTCGTGACCTCGTCAGCGGCGGCGATGTTGAACGGGATCCAGCCGGCCGTCGTGCCATCACCGTAGATTCCAGGCACGACGCGGGAGGCGCACCTGTGCCACTCGTGGATGGCCACCCACGAGCCGTGCCACATGCACTTCGAGTAGAAGACGCCGTGACCGAGGTCCACTCGGCGGTCTTCGGTCGGGTTTTCGTTGTCGCTCATGGGATGACGAACACCTGCCCCGGGTAAATCCAATGTGGATCCTTGATCTTCGAGCGATTCGCATCGAAGATCCGCGGCCACAAAGTGCCCTTCCCGTAGTACCGCTGCGCAATGTTCCACAGGCAATCGCCCTTGCGGACGGTGTAGGTGCGCGGGGGCGCCGGCTTCGGAGCGGAGGGCGCCGGCTGTGTCCCACCTGACACCGGGCCGATCGCCACTGCCGGATCGGAAGCGCGGGTCAACTTGACCGTTGCGGTGGCCTGGATCGGCTCGTTGTTCTCCGGATCGGGATGACGCAGAACCGACGATGCCGAGGCGTCGGTGATGCGCCACAGGCCGGCCTCGAGCCGGGAATACGACACCAGCACGCGAAGCCTGGACTTCGCTACAGCTTTGAGCGCAAGGATCGACTCGGTCATCTCGACGAAGTCGCGGTTGCGCGTCTCGACCATCATGAACGTGAACGCCATGGTGTCGAGGTTGTCGCCCTTGCGCAGCAGCAGCGGCGTGTTCCCGGACCGGTCGGTCTCGACCCAGTCCTGATTGAACCCGCCGTAGTCGATCTCGCGCGGAGCAAGGTGAAACGAGTAGCTGACCCTGCCGTCTTCGGTGACCAGGTACATGCGTTCGCCGACACGGCCGCCGAAGTTCAGGCCGGACACGCGGTCCCGGATGACGCCGAGACTCCCGTAGCTGGCCATCAGTTACTCCCATAGTGGTACTTGCCGCTGAGTTCCTTCTCGCGGTCACGTTGCTTGAGTGCGGCGAGGACCTCGGCCGCGGTGTCGGAGCTGTTCGCCACGATGGGCGGGGTGCGTTCGGCGATGGCGGCGGCAAGGTGACGTACCTCGCGAGCGAGCGCGGCAGTGGAAGCGCCACCGCCGGAGGGGGCAGCGTAGCCGGGCACACTGGCCGCCACCGCACGGGCGACGCCGGATGGAATGGTCTTGGCCAAGCCGGGCAGCGCGGACAGGGTACTCAGGTTGGGCACGACGTACCCACCCTTGGGGATGTTGGCCACCTCGGGTCCACCCTGGCCGACCATGCCGGCGTAGCGACCGTTGACCACCAGCGGTTCGGGTCCGTGCTCGCCGACGATCGCCGGCCCACCGCCGGCGACGTCACCACCACGCCACAGCATGGGCAGCTTCGGAAGTGAGAAAGTTTTGCCGCCGATCATCGGGACCCAGTCGGGGATCGTCACGCCGGGTATCGAGTTCCAGCCGCGGGCGATGAAGTTCCAGACGCCCTTGACGGTGCTGACGATGCCGTTCCAGACGCCTTGGATCGCATCACCGACGGCGCTCGCAGCGCTCTTGATCGCGTCCCACACGCCGGTGCCGGCGCTCTTGAGTCTGTCGAACACGCCGCCAAGGAAGCCGGTTACCTTGTTCCACACGCCGCTGACGGCATCCCAGATCGTCGACGCGGTGTCCGAAATTATCCGCCACGCGGCCGAGCCGACATTTCCGATCCAAGTGAAGAATGGAGAAATCCAATTCCAGAATGCCTGGACGCGCGCGGTGATCCCATCCCACAACCAACTAGCCGCGGTCTGAATTCCGGTGACCGCGGTATTCCAAGCCCACACGAAGAAGTCGATGACCGGCTTGATGATCGTCGTCCAGAGCCAATTCCAACCGGCTGCAATGATGCCGGTGAGCAAATTCCAGGCCTGCGTCAGCGTCGTGACCGTGTTGTTCCAGGCGGTCACGAAAAGGTCGATCACCGGCTTGATGATCGTTGTCCATAGCCAGTTCCAGGCAGCCGCGAGGGCGTCTGTCATTGCCTGAAACACCGTCATGGCAATTCCGACGCCCCACTTGAACACGGCGACGATGATGCTCCAGACAAATTCCGCGGCCGTTGCGATGAGCTTGATCTGCAATGCAATGAAGAAGATCACCGTCTGCACGATGAACTTGACGATCGAGAATGCGATATTGAAGCCGGTAGCGATGACGCTAAGCACTTGCTTAAGGCCGTGATCCCAGATCCACATTGCTACCATGACGACGAAATCGACGGTCGCCTGCCACGCGGTTTTCAGTGCATTCCACACTGTCATCACGAGGTTGCCGGCCCAGTTCCACGCTGCCACGACGGCGTCGACCACGGCTGTGATGGCGATCTTGATCGCGTTCCATACCGCCATCGCCGCCGTCTTGATCGCTTCCCACACGGCCTTCACGGCATCGCGGAACCACGCGCACTTGGTCCACAGTAGATAGATGGCCGCGACGATGGCGATGATCGCCAAGATGATCCAGCCGACGGGGGTGGTGAACAGCGCCGTTGAGAGCGTGCGCAGGGCCCCGACGCCGGCGATAGCGATCATGCGCAGGGCGGGCACCACGACGTTCATCACGACGCTGCCGAGGCTGGAGAGTAGCCCGCCCACCCACTTCAGTGCGCCACCGAAAATCTTCTGCCCGACCGACAGGCCCTCGGTCGCGGTGAGCGCAGCCTTCATCCAGCCGAACGCCTGCGCCCCCCGGCCGATCGTGTCGAACACCGGGCCCATCAGCTTGAACCCCAGCATGGTGAACAGCAGCGAGGAGATCACGAAGTTGGCGCCGGGCACGTTCTGCTGAAGCCACACCAGGGCGTGCAGGAGCCCGTTGATGGCCATCACGAACGCGCCGAGCCCGGAGAAGTCCAGTCCGGCGAAGAGGGTCGCAAGCTGCGTGGCTACATCGATCAGTGTCGGGCCGAGGCCACCCGCGCCGGCGAGCTTGTTCACCAGCAAAGCCAAGGCGGGCAACAACTCGGAGTTGATCTGTGCCAGCAGCGGTGCGACGTTCTGGTTGGCCCCCAGGCCGGCGAGTCCTCCGACAACGAAGCCGATCAGCTTGCCCATCTCGCGCAGCGCGGGGAGCGAGTCCTGGAAGTACTTCGTAATCCGCGCTTGTCCCTCTGCTGACGCGGTCCACAGGCGGAACTCCCACGCAAGATCATGGATGGACTGGCCGAACTCGCCGGAGAAGCCGGCCGCGACGCGGAAGATGTTGTAGAGCCCGACCACGACGTCAACGACCACACCGATGATCCGCACGAACAGCGTCCACGCGTTCGTGATGAACTGCGTCATCTTGCCGTTGGCGAGTTGCTCGGCGGTCCACTTGCGCAGGTCCTCGGCGATGTTGGCGAACATCTTCGCCATGTCCTGCGCGGCCGGTATCGCTGCCTCGGTGACGTTGAGCACCGCCTGTGCGATCGAGAGCAGGCCGGCGAGCACGAACCGCAGGATGGGGCGCAGGCCCTCGAAGATCCGCGACACCTGAGCCAGGAACGGCGAGGACTTCGCGATGTCACCGGCATTGCGGGCGGCCAGGCCGAGTTCCCCGCCGAGGCCGGCGAGCCCGCGCCCGGTGACTTTGGCGAGCTTCTCCAGCGAGTTCGCGAAGTAGTCCAGCCCGGACTGTAGGCCGCCGCGGGCGATGACCGGGCCCAGCTCGGTGAACTGGTTCTTGATCCGGGTCAGCGATGGCTCGAGCTGGTCGGCTGCGAGCTTGAACAGCAGCATCGATAGCTTCGCCGCGGCGAAGATCGGAAGCGCACCGGCGACGACACCCACGACCGGCGCGAGCCCGCCGACGGCGATCGCTCCGCCGGCGCCGATGGCCGACAGGCCGCCGGCGAGGGCGAATGCCCCGGTGATGATGCCGGCGAGCTTGAACACCTTGAAGATCGTGGAGAGGCCGCCGCCCTCCTTCCCGACCTTCCGGAACTTCTTGCCGAGGTCGTCGAACTGCTTCGAGGCGACCTCGGCCTTGAGCCCGGATTTGACGGCCTCGTCACCGGCTTCGCCGATCGGCCTCTTGGCTTTGGTCGCTTTCCGGCCGGCGCCGGCGACCTTGTCGCCGAGCTGGTCAAACCCGGCGCCACCCTCGGCGCCGGCCTTCTCGCCGGCGTGCCCGAGGTCGTCCACGGCGTCCTCGACACTGCGGATGCGCTGTTCGATCCGGGCCAGAGCCGCCGACATATCGTCGTCGACGGAGGCCTTGATCCGCGCTTCCTCGCTGCCGTCGGGCACCGCTCACCTCCTCATGGGTACGCAGGTCACAGCGATCATCGCGGGCTGGTGTGCGGCCGGCCGGGAGGCGCGCGGGCGGCCGGGTCGACTTGTCGATAGCTCGGCTAGACAAGCCGGCTCACGTCGGCTATGCTCGTACTGTCGTCCTGCGGGACGCGGGGAAGGTTCCATCGGTGATACAACGAAGCCCCCAGGGGAGACCTGGGGGCTTCGTTGTGATCATGGACCCTGGCGAGCCATTGCCGACAGCTTACCTCGCCGTCGGGATGACCCCGGTGCCGATCAGCACTCCGATCAGCAGCGCGACCGCAGCCAGGACGGCGAGCGTGATCCGCAAGGCGCCGTACTTGTCCCATGGCGTGATGCAGTAAACGATCACCAGGCCCAGCGCGATGGCAAAGCACCATTCGATAGCGCTCACGACTTCCCTTTCGACTTCATCTTCCGGGCTTGCTCTTCCTCATCTCGAGCCGCAACCGCGTAGGCCGCGAGCCTGATGTGCAGGATGGTCTCGTCGCCGCCGTCTTGCAGCACGGCCACCGGGTCCATCCCGAACATCTTCGCCACCCGGGCGATCGTCACCACCGTGCGGTGGTGCGAGAGCCACTCGATCCGCTCGGCGAACCGCTCGGCCCGCGTCGACCGCGGTGGAGCGCCGGAGAGCGCGTTCAGCCCAAAGGGTCCGACTCGGCCTCGTCCTCGGCGAGCGCCTCGCGTTCCTCGGCCTCGTCGCTGTAGCCGGCCGCCGCGACGACTCGCCGGCCGGCCCGCAGGATGTGCCCGTCCTTGCCACCGAACAGCGCCCGCAGGAGCGACACCTTGTCCATCACGTTGAACTTGCGCAGCATCTCATCGCCGGCGTACTCCATCGGCGCGCCGTTCGACCCGGTGATGGGCGCCCATGTCTCCCCGGTTTTGAACTCGAGGTACTCGCAGGTGTTGTTCAGCGCCAATGTCATGAGGACGTTCTGCCGCATGTCCATCGGTTCGGGCTTGCGCCGCTTCTCCTTCGGAATGGCGAGCGTCTGCCACTTCTCCCACTCCGGATACGGGAAGTCGATGCGGCACACCATGCGCACACCGTCCAGCCCCGGAATGGGGATGCGCACGTGGCCGGTGTCCTGTGCCGCGTCCCGCTCGGCGACGGCCTTGACGAGCATGTCCAACGAGGACACCGGCGCGGCCGGTTCCTCCTCGAGCTCGTGCTGCGGGCCGGTCGACACGTACGGGGGCGTCCCGGTTGGGTAGCCGGGCAGCGTGCCTGCGCCGGCGGTGGACCCATCGAATTCGGTCATGAGGGTGTTCCTTCCCACGGGTGTTGTACGGGCCGGGCGCGGCGGGGCGGCCACGGAGCACACCCGTGGGAGGGAAGCTCCATGACCGCTCCGCCGCGCCCGGCAGGGGTCTATTCAGGGACGGCGAACGTCAGCTCCCAGTCGGAGACGTCGCCCGAGGACGCGTCCCACTCCGGCCGACGGAGGTTGGTCAGCAGCGCGTTCGGGTGCACCGTCGGGGTCGCCTTCACCGCCGTCAGGTCGGTGTGCGTCGGGGTGATCGACAGTGTGGTCTCCCACATGCCCACCATCTTCGCGAGCCGCTCGATCAGGTCCTGGTGCAGCTCGGCGTCGTAGGGCCGGGTGACCACGACGTCGCCGGTCTCCGGTGGCGCGGCCACGACCTGCGGCTTGCGTTCGCCGCCGTTCCAGGCCTTGTTCGTGTCGGATCCGACCTCACCGCCGGTCTTCTGCGCGAAGAACCCGTCGATGCCGTCGACCTTGATCAACGCCTGCCGCTGTGCGGAAACGGTCATTTGGTGCGCACCTCCTTTCTTACAGCGAGGCCGTGACGCCGGCCTTGGACACCTGGATGAACACCATCGCCGCGGTCGGCGAGACACGCACGCCGACCGCACCGAGAATCTGGTTGAGCGCCAACGACTGCACGGGGTTGTTCGTGTCGTCGGCGGTGACCTTGTAGCCGGGGTCCACGATGTCCCCGGCGGGGTCGCGGCCGGCGAACAGCCCGCCGGCGGAGGCCATGGGCTGCACGATGCCGGTCAACGTGCCGGTGACCGAGGCGAGCAGGTGCCCGGAAGAGTCGATCACGTCGAACACGTACGGCTCCATCTGCGCGGCCGCCTCGACGACGATCCGGTTGATCACGTCCGCGCCGGTGAGCATGCCCCAGTTGTCGACGTCGGCCGCGAGCGATCGCCACCCGTAGAGCCGGGTCGCTCCGGCGAGGATCCGGATGATGTTGACCTTCGAGCCGTCGAGGTCGTTCGCCTCCGCCGGGGTGAACACCTGATCGGGGCCGACCAGGAACCGGGCCTTGCCGGTCTCGCCGGCGGCGGCCTTCCAGGGGCCGACCCGTTCGTGCGCTCGAGCTCGGCAGGCAGCCACGAAGCCCTCGGGCGAGATGGCCCGCACACCGCCGAACCCGTCCTGGATCTGCACCCACGGCGCGAAGTAGCCGGCCCGCTTGGCGTCGATCGAGGCCGCGTAACTGGCCATCGTCGCCTTGTCGTCACCCCGGGCACCGGCCAGCGCGGCGACTCGGTTGTGGGCGTCAGCGTGAGCGATCAGCGCGGTGTGCACGGAGGGGCCGATGCCGGGCAGTGCCACGATTCCGTCGCCGAGGCCGTCGCTGAACTTGTCCAGCGCGGCGATGTAGCTCGCGGTGTTGATCGAGGCCCGGTCGTCGGTGCCGGCGGCGATCGTGACCGGCGTCGTGGTGGCCTTCGGGTTGTTGTTCGGCGCCGCGGTGGTCGAGCCGGCGTCGGCCAGCCGGATGAACTGCGATGTCGCGTTGATCTTCGAGATGCCGTTCTGCGGGCTGGAGAGGTTCGTGAAGTCCTCGACCACCGCCCCGTCGAGCATCACCTGGATCCGGTAGGTCGCGGCCGTCGGACCGTCGACCACGTTCAAGCTGACGCGCGAGGACCAGGCCCCAGGGCTTGCCGCGGCCACGGTCAGCGTGTCGTCCGGAGTGGTGGCCCGGTCGGCGAGCGCCGAGCCGAGAGTTCCGGCGGCGGCCGCGGGGCCGACGATCCGCTGGAAGTACAGCCGGGTGCCGCCCTCCTCGAAGAACGTCTTGATGTCGTCCCACGCGGTGCCGAAGGAGGGCCGGGCGCCGTAGGTGGCGACGAACTGGTTGAAGCTGTAGATGGCGTTGCGCACGGTCGGCGGGGTGATGGGCCCCCGCTCGGTGAGGCCGGCCGCGAAGTATGTGCTGGACGGGGCACGAGCTGGCGCGCTCGGGCCCGAGATCGTGCCGGTGGTGACGGACACTCCGGGCATGTGCTGGTCCTCTCCTCATCGGGTGTCGCGCGCCGCGCGCTACCAGTGCGAATGATGTCACCGAGCCCGCGTCCGACCGGGTCGGCGCGCCGGGATCGGCCTACTTCTCGATCAGGTAGCCGCGCTCGATCGCGGCCTTGGCGACGTCGTCGAGTTCGTCGACGTTGACGGTCTTGCCCGGGTCGAGCTGCTGGCCATCCTCGGTGTAGGTGATCGTCGTGTTACCCGGGTTGAGGAGGGTGTGCTTGGCCGATTCGTCCGACTTCGAGGCGGTGTCGGCCTCCGGCTTGACCTGCGGGGCCGAGCTGCTTTCCTCCGGGTCCGGCTCGGGGGCGACGGTGTCGGTCTTCTTGCGCTGGGTTCCGGGCATGATCAATCAGTCCTCTCCTGGCAGTGGTTGGCCGGGGCCGGCGGCCGCGGCGGTCACGGTGATCGTGTTCTGCGGGTTCTCCAGCTCCCCGATCGGTGGCCGGGTCGATCCGTCCTCGAGGGTTTCCTGCACATCGGCGTCGATGGCGAGCACCGCGCCGGCCCACGCCCGGTTGCCCTTCGAGTTGCGCACCCGGAACGGCTCGCCGAACTCCTCGGTGTAGGTGTTCTCGTGCAGTCGGTACCCGGTGTCCCCGCGGGCGCCCGGGGTGAGGTTCGGATATTCGAAGAGCGCGAGCCGGCAGGCCGCGGCGAGATGGTCGCGCGCAGCACGGACGTCGGCCCAGCTGTCGGCCTTGGCCCAGACGTAGATGCGGCACGAGTAACGGGTGAGGTAGACCGGGAGTCCGCGCTGGATATCGACCCGCTGCGTCTTCAGGAAGCGCGGGTTGATCACGTTGACCCACGTATTGCCGCTGGAATCGAGCACGCTGTCCGGTGGCTCACCGGACACGAGCTGTTCGATCTCGGGCATCGAGGTAGCGGTCAGGTCCCACGCGGTGCGCAGCAGCGGGACCTTCCGGGCGACTTCGAACTGGAGCAGCGCGGCGATCTGGTCGCGGACGCCGTCGGCACCTTTCACGGTCAGTTCACCCTCTCGATCTTGCGACTGCGGGTGCTCTGCTTGCCGGAGACGATCCAGTTGATCAAAGCGGCGGTGACCACGCCTTCCTGCTGGACTGCCCGGGCGTTGACCAGCAGACGCCGTGGCATCCGTTTCGTCCCGCGCTGGTGAAAGCCGGCGTAGTCGACATCCGTGCCGGCCTCGACGTCGTGCGGACGCAGCATCTCGACGCCCAGCGGACGGATCGTGAGGCTTTTGCGCAGGTCGCCGGAGCGCACCAGGATGTCCGGCGGGTAACCGAGCCGGAGCTTCTCCCCCAGCGTGGCCGGCGCGAGCGGTTTCCACGCTGCACGCCACCGCTTCCCGGCGTTACGAAAATTCGTCACGTTTCGCTCGGCCCACCAGGTCAGCACCACATCCCAGGCCGGCCGGACATCCTGCACCCGTTCCCGCATCGCATGCAGATCGTGGCGAGCCTTGTCGAACCCGCGCGCGGTGAAAGTGACCTTCATGGCTCACCGCCACGCGACGAGGTTGCGGAAGCGCTCGAGGTCCTTCAGTTCGGCCTCGGTCCACTCCTCCTCGCCGGGTTCCGGCAGGTTCTCGGCGTCCAGATCGGACACGCGCACGCTGTCGTCGTGCTGGTTGCGGAAGACGATCCGAGCTTTCTTCAGCAGCGCCAGGCGCAGGGCGGGCACGTTGCCCCACCCGGCCAGGTACTCGACGGTGGCTGTGCCGACGCCCGCGACTCGAGCCGTCTCGCCGTAGCCGGTGCTCCACTGCGAGAGGCTGAACGGCTGGCCGAGCAGCGGAGACGGCGGCGGGCTGTAGAGCCGGTGTTCGCGCAGCGTCCATCCGCTCGGAAGCACGCCGCCGACCACCACCGTGGTGTCGATCTTCGTCGCCTCGGCGACCGGATGGGAGGTGTTCAGCTGGCCGGAGCCGAGGATGGTCACCGTCTCGGCGTAGGGCACGGGCTTGATGTAGGTGTTGAGCTTGCCGGCCAGCTGGCTTTCGAGGCCCTCGAGCACGTCGACGCTGGCCAGCCACTGCTCGTCCGTCCACCGCGGGCTGGACATGAAGCGGTTCAGCCTCGCCGGTGTGACGATGCTGTTGATCTCTTCTTCGTCGTCCCAGCCCGGTTCCGTCATTCCGTCCCGGTCTTCCCGTCTCCGGCCTCGGATCCGTAGGCCTTCCGCCACGCGGCGTAGATGTCTTTGCGTACCAAGTCGCTCTTGTTCCAGCGCTTGATCGCCGTCGCGGTGCGGCAACCGTCGGGCACGATCAGCTCGGTGAAGTCGCACTCGGCGACGTCGTAGAGGTCGTCCAGCTTGGCGCCGGTGCCCAGCACCGAGCCGGGCACGACGGGCTGAATCTCGCCCGGGTCGAACAGCAGCGTCTCGCGCCGGGACATCGCGTCGGCGATCGGCGAGCCGGTCGAGGTGGCCTTGCCGGCGGCGACCAGTACGGCCGGTCGCCGGCGTTGCGCGGGCGGCGGATTCTTGCGTCGGTTCTTGAGGTGGGCGACGCCGTCGCCCTCGGTGGTCTCGGTCATGCGATCACCCTAAGTCCGCCCGGTCAGGGGGCCGGGGAGCCACGCGGGGGCCCCGTGGCAAGCGCCACGGGGCCCGTACGCGGGTTCTCCGATCAGACCGCCGGGGCCGCCGGGGTCGCCACAGCCGAGTCGAAGTCGATCTTGATGAAGGACTCCGGCCGGCTCACGGTGAGGCCGACGCGCTCTTCGGCCAGCACGACCACGGCGTTGCGAACGAACAGGTCGCCGTGCTGCTCGGCGATCCGGATGTTCGAGCGCTGCCGGTCGTAGACCTTCGCGCCGAGACCGAACGCGCCGGTCAGCGCCGTACCCTCGTCGATCGCCGGGGTGGCGACGACGGGCATCCGCCAGATCCGCTGCTCGGCGCCGATCTGGACGTTGGACGTGACGATGTAGTTGCCGTTCGCGTCCTTGGTCAGCTCCATCGCTTCCCAGTCGAACGGGTGGCAGACGACACCGGTCGGCTCGTAGTAGGCGAGCATGATCCGGGTCGCAGCGCGACGCACCGCGTCGATCCGGGTGTCCTTCGCCTGCACCGGCGTACCGGTCTGGCCGTAGCCCAGGCCGGCGCCCGGGTACTCCTGGATGCCGGGGGTGCGCAGGATGCCCAGGATGTTCTCGCCGTTGCCGTCACCGTTGAGCAGCTGCGCGTCTTCCATCAGCCGGAGGCCGTAGAGCAGCTCGGTGTCGATGATGGACTGGAGCTGGGGTTCGTCGTCGAGGGTGTTGCGGTGCGCGACTTCCCAGTGGGCGATCGTGCGGATCGGTGCCTGCGCCGGCTGGAACTGGAGCTCGGTGTGGGGCTTGAGGCCGAAGTTCGAGTTGTCGCTGGTCCGCTCCGGCACCATGCCGGCGTTGTTCGCACCGTTGAGGTAGCCCAGGACCCGCAGATACTCGATCAGGTTCGCGGTGGTGTTGGCCACCGGGAACAGGTCGCGCACACGACCGCTGCGGTAGGGCCGCTGCACCAGCGGCTCGCGGTCGACGTGGCCGAACGCCAGGTGCGTCAGGGTGCCGCCGGTCGCGCTGTAGAGATCCTTGCGCTCGACGCCGCCGCCGACGATGTCGTGCTCGAGCTCGAAGCTCGCGGTGTTGCCGTTCGGCTGGCGGTTCTTGAACTCCTTGGACTCGAGGAAGCGCGTGCCCACGCTCTTGAACTGGCCGGCACCCGGGGGCAGCAGCAGACCGCGGGCGGCCAGCGGGAGGGCGGCGAGTTCGTCGTCACCGTCACCGGCGTTCTTGCCGGCGAGCGCGGCCAGGGCGTTGTACCCGCCCTTGTACTCGTTGATCTCCTTGACGATGGCGGTCGCGCGCTCGTTCATCGCGCGGAACTCCTTGACCATCTTCGGGTCGAGGACCGCGCCGTCGTCGGTCGACTTGTAACCGTTCTCGAAGACCTCGTCCATCTTGGTCTTGAGCGCGGCGCCTTCCTTCTGAAGCTCTTCGATCCGGGTAGCGATACCGGGCATTGGCCCTCTCCTCTGTGCGTGCTTGATCACGGGCTGACTACTTCGCGCCGGTCAGCACCAAGCGCGCACGAGGGGCGCCGGTCAGTACCAAGCGTCTCTCACGCGAGAGGCTAATGATTTGTCGACTTGTCGCCGTGGCGACGCGCCGAAGAGGATCAGAACACGGCGTCCGGTGTCCGGTCGCCGACCACTTCCGGCGTCACCTGGATCGGACTCAGGTCGCCGGCGATCGTGCTCACGGTCGTGTTCGCCATGAGCCACAGCACCACCGAACGAGGGTCGTCAGCCGACAGCGGAACCGTGGGGCCGGTGGGGGTGAGCAGCACCGCCTCCCCGTCGGCGGCCGTCAGGTCCGAGCAGATGATCTCTGTTCCTGCCACGCCCCCGCCGTAGACCGCGGGGTACATGTCCGCCGGCAGGTGCTCGCCGGTGATGTTGTCGACCAGGGTGCCCCCGCCGTCGCGACCGATGGCCACTTCGTAAGCGACGCCATCGCTGTCGGTGCCCATGACCCAGATCATGATCAAACTCCCGCCAGGACGCCCAGCATCCAGTTTTCGTAGTCATTGTCCAGGTGTGTCGAGCCGGCGAACAGCGACTCCATCCCCATCGTGAAGACCTCCCACGCAGGGGTATTCAGGTCGGCATTGCCGTACACCTTCCCCGAGTAGGCGTGGACGAAGTCGTCCGGCATCGTGAACTCATCCTGGCCGTACCCACCGCCGGGCACGAGGTCGCCCACCCATTGGGTGCCTTCGCGTTCGCGCGAGCCGACCGCGCCGGTGCTGGTCCGGTCCCAGTGGAACAGCCACTCGGCGTGCAGTAGACCGGGGATCTTCTTCTCCATCCGGTGCCCGTACTCGTGGATGAACACCTGGCCGTACGGCCCGCCGACGGCGTTGGCGAACCGAGGCTGGTCGTAGACGTTCGACACTTCGATGCGATCGTTGAAGTCACTGTAGAACCCGCGGCCAGTCTGCTGCGTGATCGTGACCTCGCCGGCGTGGGGGAGCCACTCGGCCGGGTAGTGCTGGGCCACCCAGTCCATGTACCCCTTCGTCTTTTCCGCCGTCATCGTGCCGGTCTCGCCGAGCTCGAACCGCGCGTCGCCCGGCTTGCCCAGATCGCGCACACCGGCGAGGGCTTCACGGCGAGTCTGAGCCAGTAGCGGCGCCTCGAACTTGTCCTGCGCGGCCTTGATCCGGCGCCGAGAATCGAGCAGCTCTTCCCGCTGGTCACGGACCTTGCGAGCGGCCGCGATGTCCGAGCCGAGTTTCTCCTGGACCCGCTGGGCCACCGCCGTCATCTTCGCGCCGGCGCGGCCGTAGCTACGGTCGCCGGCGAACTTCTCCACCGCACCGAACCCGCGGATGAGGGCGACACGCATCGCCCCGATCTGGCTTGCGGTGAGCGAGCCGTCTTCCTGGCTCGCTTCGGCCTGTAGCGCCGCGTCGATGCGGGCCTTGAGCTCCGCTTCGGTGGGCATGCCGGCCAGCTCCGTCCGGATCTCCTCGAGCCGCCTGCGCCGGAATTGCGTGTCCGAGTCGCCGGCGATCTTCTCGTCGAGTCGCCGGCGGGACTCGGCCTGGATTTCCTGGCCGAGGGCCCGCAGGACGGCCAGGTGTCGCATTGCTTCGCGACCGGGCCCCCCGTCGGGCGCAATGTCGTCGAGGTAGGCCTGCTCGGCAACGAGCTCCAGCTTGCCGTCGAGCACGTCGCCAGTGAGCCGGTAGACCGTCGAGCCCCGCTTCCCGACCTGCCCCTTGGCGGGCAACTGAGCTCGTAGTGCGGCGATCCGCTCGGTGTAGGGCTGGCTCGGATCGACCTTCGAAAGCACGTCGGCCCGCTCGAGCTCGGCCGCGACGACGCTCGCCACCGCGGCGTGAGCCTGCGGGGCCGGTGCGACGTCGCCGGTGGAGCGCTCTTGGATGATCGCGTCCCACTCGCTCTTGAGCTTGCCACCCTGCTGCGCCTCGAGGACGTCCTTTGCGACGGCCTCGGCGATCGTCGAACGCAGTTTGCTCGAGGCCTCGGTGTCGCCGGCGGTCGCGTCGTTGAATCCGGCCAGGTGACCGCCCACCTTGGGGTCGTCCATCGTCCGCTCGACCACGGCGCGAATCTGAACCGGACTCAGGTCCGTCTGTCCGGAGTTGACCATGGCCAAAACGGTGTTGTCGAACGTCGTCTGCGCGGCGCGCGCGGCGCCGTCGGTGACGCGCCGGCGCAGGCCCTCGGCAGGCGCGTTGTCGTCGACGGCGTTCGTTTCGCCGGCCTTGGCGATCGCTTCTCCGTAGGCGGCGTTGATCTCGGTGACGGCACGGTTGGCCAGTGAACGACTGGTCATTGTCGTGCGCAGGACGTTCTCGAGCCGTTCCTTCCGACGCTCCGGGTCCGGCTCCTCGATCTGCTCGAACTGGGCAATCGAGTCGGCGGCCGCGCGCAACGACCGAACGGCGAACGCGCGCGAGAACGCCACCGCGGCGTCGCGTGCCTCGGGAGGCAATTCCTCGTCCCCGGAAGTCGGCGGCCGGCCGGCGAAGAACCGGATCAGGCGCGGCGAGACGGGGACCTCGTTGTGATAGAGCGTCGCCCCGCCGTTCGGCGAGAGATCAGGCTGATCGTGCTCGAGAAGGTCGGCGAGTTCACGCAGCCGTTCCGATGGTGCGGCCTCGTTGTCCAACAGGTGATCAGTGCCGTCCAAAGCGTTCAATCCGAGCAGCATCGTGGACATCGACACCGCTTGCACGCCACCGCTCAGCTGCGGGTCGGGCTTCTGGATCCCCCGCGCGGTCGGACTGGCCGCATTGACCGCGGCCAGGGTCCGCTTCGTCGGGCCGCCCTTGCGACGTAGACGACTGGTTTTGCCGTCAGTGAACTGCACTCGAACCGCCGCACCCGAGGGCAGGCGCACCAGCGCGCCGAGAGTCTCCCCGCTGCCGCTCTGATCCACCTGCTCGACCCATCCGTTGGCCCACCGGGTGCGCACGCCCCCGTCGGCGCTGGGGTCCTCCATCTCGATGAACGCCTGAACTCGATCGCCGGCCGCTACCTGCACGGACTTTTCGCCGTTGATGTAGCGGTCTTCTTCACCGGTGAAGTCGCCTGGATCGGCGACCATCTCGACACGTGCGGCGTGCACCTTGGCATCGTCGATCAGGGCGTTCGCCGAGAGCAGCCGGCCGTCGCCGGTGCGCAACATCGGGCCGTCGGGTCCGATAGTGATCACCCCCGCGGCCAGCGCGCGGTAGTCCTCTCCGATGCCGGTCGTGATGCGCACCGGAGTGCCATCGGCCAGCGAAGGGAAAACCTGGTAGGCCTCCCCGACGGTGATGCGTGGCGAGTTCTCGAAGTCGGGCAACCGGTCGAGGACGTCCTGGTCGGTGAGCTCGATCCGGTGAATGACCCCGCTGGCGTCCAGCGGGTAGGTGCGGACATCGCCCTGCGGGCCCAGCACGAGCAGCGCCCGGGTGTCCTCGAGGACGTTCTTGCCCATGACGTGCCCGACGAACGGCGGCTCATCCTGTCCGGACGGGATGGCGACCAGGTCGCCGATCTTGGCCTGGTCGACGGTGATCGCTTTTCCCTCGGCGGCCACCGGTCGTTCACCGCCGGTCTCATCGGGGCCGCCGTCGGGCCCCTGGTCTGGCCCTCCCCCGCCACCACCCTGATCGCCCTCGTCTTCACCGTCGCCGAACCCGGCCGACCGGTCGAACTCGCGCAGGGTGCGCTTCGAATCGCGCAAGATCTGCGTGTTGTCCACCGGCGCGCCCTGCCCTTCCTCGGCGCGGTACACCGCCCACTGGTTGATTCCGGACTGACCGAGGTTGGTCTGCTCGCGGGTGGCGGACCGATCGCCAATGCGCACGCCGTACTGATCGGCGGTGTCGATGGTGACGTCCTGGTCACCCATGCGGTCGCTGGTGACGCTGGCCTGGTAAAGCCGGGTGCCGTCATTGCGGGTGAGCACGAGCCGCGGTTCGACGGTGAGCCGGAACAACATCGGAGGCTCGTCGTCGGTGCTGGCCACCGCGATGACGTCATTCTGTTGCGCGCCGATCAGACGGTCCATATCGGACTGCGCCGGCGAGAACAGGTCGGCGGTCTGGTTGGCCAGGCCCTCGAGCCGCTGCGAGCCGAACCGACCACCGCGCTCGCCGTCGGTGTCCTTGAGCTCAGCCGCGCGGGCACGTAACACCGACACTGCCTCGACGGGGTTACCGGTCTGGATCAGTGCGCGTGCCTGATCGATCGCGGCGGCGGTGTCCTTGTCGCTCTTCAGCTCCCCCGGCGTGCGGTCTTCGGATGGGCCGATGCCGCGCACTCGCTTGCGCCCGTAGTTAAAGTCCTGCAACGCGAACGGAAACTGCTCGTTCATCAGTTGCCGGTACTGCTGCGGGCTGCGTCCGTTGACGCCGGTGTACTCGGTGCCGCCTGCCACCATCTGTGTCGCACGGTGCACTGCGGAGGTGGTGCCGTAGCGGCGCATGTCATCGCGGACCGCCTCGAGAATGGCGGCCCCTTCCATCGAATCGTTGTAGCGAGGGCGTCCATCCACAAAGGCCGGGCGCACGGTTCCGTCAGCGGAGAAGTCTCGCCACCCGACCAAGTTCTGCGCGAACCGATCCGGATCCGACTCGGTGAAGTCGACTTGCCGGCCGCGCGGATCCTGCATGGTCTCGAACGCGGTCATCAGTCGACGCATGGCCGGCCCGTCGAGGTCGTAGCGTTGAGCTTCCACACCGCGTCCGGTGGCCGGAGTGAGGGCGGTCTGTCGACCGTCGAAGTTGAACAGCGACGGGATGGACTGCCCGCTCTGGGTATGGATCAAGAACCAGCGCTTGCCGTCGCGGGTGGTGGCCCGGAAAGCGAGCAGCCCACCACCAGGGGAGAGGAAGACGTCGTTGCCGGCGGCGTCGATCTCGCGAATCAACTGGTCACGGCCCTCGGTGAACGTCTTCTGCTCGAAGTCGCTCGATCCGGCGGGCGCGGTCAGCGACTTGAGGTTGCTCTTGACCTGCGAGACCGTGCTGAACGGCGGCGTACCGGCCGGCCGGTCTGCTCGCTGGCGAGGTGCCAGCGCATTGAGCCGGCCGCCCCACCCGACGCGCCCGGGCGCGATCGAACCCAGCTCGGGCGCCGGGTCGAGGCTGACTTCGCCGCGGTCGGCGCGAGCCTGTAGGGCTGCGAGATTGGTCTGGTAGTTGCCCATTGCGGTACGCATGTCGGCCATGAAGGCGTCTCGCTGCGTCCCGCGGGGCAGCAGCAGGGCGATCACCATCGCTTCACTGCGGACGTCGGCGCCCCGCTTGTCCAGCTTCGCCTCGGCGGCGGCGAGCTGCTCGGGCGTGGCCTCTCGCAGGACCGGCGCATACTTGTCGGCCACCTCGGCGAACGCGGCGGCGGCGGCCTTCCGGGTGGCCGCCGAGGTGGCGTCGCCGCCGTTCATCGCGGCATCGTCCGAGTTGACGACCCGCCACGGCTCGGCGACCAGCCGGGAGGCTCGCTCGCCGCTCGGGCCGGTCTCAGCATTGCTGACATCCAGCTCGCCGGCTTCAGTGCCCTCCGGCAGGTCGGCATCCCCGGTCACCTCGGGCCGGCCGGCGCCCTCGTCGATGGCAGGCACCAGGCCGCCGAAGTTCTCGGGCTCGAGGTTGCGCCGGCGCAGCTCGGTGTCGTAGGCGCCGATCAGGCCGCGCAACCGCTCACGCTCGAGCCGCTTGACCGTGCGTCGGGCGCGGGCTCGAGTGTTGGCCTGTTGCCGGCGTTCGTCGCGCAGGTTCTTCGCGAAGTCGCGCAGCGTTGCGGGAGTGATCGTGCCGGCGTCGAGCGCGGCCTGGATCCCGCCGTCGCCGGCGAGAGCTTCGCGCAGGGGAGCGAGGTGCTCGGAATCGGAACGGGAACGACGCACCGAGGACTCGAGCCGAGCGACCGCGGCGGCGGCGGCCTGCTGGTCGTTGTCATCGAGCGCATCGGCGAGGTCCTCGGCCGCGCCGGCGACGCCCGGACGCGCCTTCGACTCAGGCGCGGGTCCGGTGCCCTCCGCCTCCGTGCCGGCATCCGGCTCAGTGTCGCCTTCGGCGCGGGGCTGTCGGCCGCCTTCATCGGCCCGGGTGATCTGCCGCTGTCGGCTGTCACGCCGAGCGACAGCGTTCTGGAACCGCAGCTCCTCGACCAGGTCCCGCCGCTGTCCGGTCACGACATCGTCACTGGCGGACTCGAGGTCGAGTGCGCCGGATTCGGCCTGATCGAGCAGGGCTTCCACGCGATCCTGCCGGTCGGCTACGTCGGGGTCGGCTTCCAGCTCGCCGTCGGGCCCCTCGGTGACACCCAGGATTTCGTCGGCGATGCGCTGGGCGTCATCGACTTCAGCGCGGCTGATCACCGCTTCGTCGGCGCCGAGCCCACCGTCCGGCTCTGGGGCCGGTTCGGCACCGGTGTCGGTCCGAGTGGTCAGTTCGTCCTTGACCGCCTGGTGTGCACGGGTGACGGCGCCGGGCTTGCCGAGCAGGTCGGCGCGCCGGGCGAACTCCTGGTCCAGCGCGTTCAGGTCCTCGGTGCTGACGTCGGAGACGTCCGGCTTCGCCTGGCCGGTGAGTTGGTTCGCCAGGCCGGCGATCGGGGTGCGGTCAGGATTGTCTTCGGCGCCGAGCTTGGCGACCCGGGCGGCTTCGTCGTCATCGGCCGCGGGTGGCTGATCGCCCTCGGGCGCGGTGTCGTCGGCCGGCTCACCCTCGGGTGGCGTGCCGTCGCCCTCGGACGCTCCAACATCCTCGGTGTCCGACTCGCCTTCTCCCAAGTCGGAACCGGTTTCTGTTGCACCGTCACCGACACCCCACTGCGCTCGGGCATCGGCCTCGTCTTCGGGCGTCGGCTTGAGTTTGATCTTGCCGTCGGCCGCGAGCTTCGAGACGTTGACGCCATCGAAAGTTCCATCGTCGTACTCGACGACCTGAAATTCGTGCCCGTTGGCGTTCATCACGCGGTCGGTGACGGTGCCGACACGGGGGCGGTTGTCGCCGTCGGCGCGATCCGGGGTGTAGATGAACCGGGTCCCCGCGGGCACGTCGCCGTCGCCCTTGAACGTCGGACGCAGCTTGTCCCGCTTGCTGCCCAGGTTCGAGTCGCTGGTGTACCCCATGCCCGGGTCGTTGAGTCGGCCTTCGGCGTCGGGGTTGTTCTCGTCGCTGTACTTGGTGTCGAACCGTTGGCCGGTGCTGAACTTCTCGGTCGTACCGTCGTCGAACGTGAGCGTGAAAACGTCGACACCGTAGCGGTCCCGCTGCGAGCCGGTGGCTTCCTCCTTCTTCGCGATCGTCTTGACATCACCGTTGCGGAGCTTCACCTGGTCGCCGATACCGACGTCTTGAATCCGCTCCTGCGGGTGGAACCCTTCGGCGTTGACCACGCCGTGTTCACCCTGTTTGTGGCCCCATGGGACGGAGTCCGCACCGATGCGCGTGCGCGTGCCCGACTTCAGGCCGCGCTCGTTCGCGTAGTCGGCGACCACTTTGGACACTGCTTGCTCGAGGCTGCGCCCATCGGAGTCGCGGAAGCCGGGCACCCACTTCTCAGAGTCGGGGTCAGTGAACGGTGCGCGGTCGCCCTTCGAGTTGGTGATGCCGACGATCCGATCGGCAAGTTCATCCAGCTGCGGGCCGGACAGCTTGACGTTCCCGCGTCCCTCACTCTCGAAGTTCAGCGGCGACACGATGGCTCGGCCATCGGCGGACACGATGGCCCAGTTCGCTGTGCCCTTCCCACGGAAAGCGACTCGGCCGTTGCCTGCCTTCGACACCTTCTTCCCGGCACCAGCCGGAAGCTTCTTCATCGTCTCGGGCGCGTTCGTCGCAACCTCTTCGGACGCGTCAATCTGCGCGTTGGTCTTGCTGATTTCCTGGTTGCGTCGCTGCACGTCGGCGACGCGGCCGCGTCGCGCCTCGACGGCGCGGGTGGCTTCGGCGTACGCCTTGGGGTCAAGCGGATGCGCAGGCACGGACCGGCGCTCGACGTCAGCGCGGCGCAGCTTTTCCGCTTGCGCCTTGGCGTACACGTCCTGGTACCGACGCTGCTTGTCCCCGACGTTGGACAGCGAACCCTTTCGGGCCACCTCCATGTATTTGTCGAGCTCCTCGGGCGTCAGCGTAGTGATGTCGCGCTTGGCATCCGGCTCGAGTTCGGGCTTCGCGGTTCCTTCGGCCTCTTCCTTCTCGACGGCGAGGTTGTCGTCATCGGGGTGCTGCTCGCGCGGTTCGGGGTTGCTGGCCTGGCGCGCAGCTTCACGGCGGTACTGCCGGCGATAGTCGTTGACGACGTCGTCGATCCGGGCCTGCCGGTCCTCTTCGGGCATCTCGTCAGGCCAGTGCTCGGAGGCGCGCAAGTCCTCTTCGAGCTCGGCCGGGGTGATGCCCTCATCGATCAGGCCGTTGAACGCGTGATCGCGCGCGACGTGGTCCTGCTCGCCGGCTTCGTTCTCGACGAGATCCTGCACGTGCTCGGCGTCGAGGCCCTGCGGGTCGGACGGCTTGACCCGTGCACCCTCGGGCGCGTCCGGCTCGGGGAAGAGGCCGGCCGAGTCGCGCTCTTCCTTCGCCTTCTCGGGCTTGTGCGGCACCGACCGCGGCTTCCCGGTCGCGGGCGAAGGCTTGAGCGGCTCGGTAGCAACACCGGCGTTGCGGTCGGGAGTCTTGCCTGCTCGTCGTTCGGCGAGCGCAGTCCGACCGCGCGGCTTCATGCCGGGCGTGATCAAAGTTCCGACGGGCAAGCCCCAGTACGCGGAATCCTTGACGTACTTTCGCGCCTTGATCTCGGCTGGCTTGACGGCGTTGTCCTCGCGAGCTCCGCCGTCGTCCTTCGTGGACTGGATCGTGGCGAGCCGGTTCGCCGGGTGCAGTACAGGCCCGTACTCGAAGAGGTCGAGGTCATGGATATAGCGCACGCCGCCCTTGAACTTCTTACCTTCCGGCGGGACACGGTACCCGATGGACTGATAGCACTCCTGCTCGCCGTAGAACATGGCATCCTGGAAGGCTTTCCGGCCGTCCTCGGTGTCCATGTTGTACTGCGAACGCGCGATGACGGCACCGGCCTCGACCGGCCACGGCTGCCCCTCCCCCGTGGTCTTCGGCAGGTCAGGGTCGCCCGGCATCAGCTCCTTGATGTCCAGGGTCTTGCCGATGGGACGATTCCAGTCATGTCCGAGGCAGACCTTGGGTCGTCGCTCGGCAAGAGTCCGCTTGAACGCGCCGGGAATGATGACGTCGTCGACATCGTCCTTGACGCCGGTAACCGCGACGATGGCGGTGACGATGCCCTCGTGCTTCGGCCCCGCGAGCGCCGGCGGGATCTCCGGCGTGAGCGTGCCGGCGGTCTTGTACTCCAGCCCTGCGGGCACGGTCATGACGGGCGTCCCTCTCTGCTGCCTGGCGGCGTTGATCGTATGGTCGAACGAAGGTGGCGCTACCTGGACGCGCCGGCGTTGAAGAGGCTTTCGAGCTCCTCCAGCTCGGCGTCGTCATCCTCGTCGGCCTCGCTATTCTCTCCGGGTTCACTCGGAGAGTCAAGCTCCTCGTCCGGGCCGCCCGACAAGCTGCCATCGCCCTCCAGCGCCCAGTCGATGTCCAGGTCCATCGCCTCGTCATAGACCTCTTCGGGCGAAACTCCGTCATCGCCCGCCCCCACATCGGCGATGTCACCGGATGCCTCGGTGTCGCCGTCCTCGTCATCATCGATGGCCGCGTCCAGCTGGGACCGAATCGCCTTGTACTGCTCCAGCAATGCGCGACCGTCCACCATTTCCCCTTCGTGCGCGGCCTTGGTTTCGATCATGTCGAGCCAGTCGAAAGCCTCCTTGCGTCCTTCGCGTCCTGGCCATGCGCCGAGAGCGAGGTGATGCACGTTCGCGGCGAAGCCCTTGATCATCCGAGTAGGCATGCTCGTGTGCTCCTTGAGCGCCCGCACCAGACGCTTGAAGTCGCCCGGAACGCCGGGCTTCCACATCGCGCGCGCCTTGGCCGACATCGCCCACCACCGGCGCATCTTGATCGCGCGAGGGTCTTCGCTGGTGACTTTGAACTCGAGCGCGACAGCCTCGAACAAGGCTTTTTCGTCGCTGTTGTCGGACTTCCCGGCGCCGCCCTTGGGCGCGAGACCGGCGATCATCTTGGTGGCCTTGAGCTTCTTCGCAGCCGCGCTCAGCTTCGGCCACAGCTCGGCCTGCGCCTCGGGCTTGGCTGCCTTGTATCGCTTCACCGCGGCTGCGAGGTCACCGATGTTGTTGATGCCCTTATCGTCGGTACCGCCCTTGTCGTCGGACTTCCCGGCGCCCTTCTTCTTCGCCGCGTTGGCCGCGAACTGGGGTGGCATATTGCCCTTGGTCTCGGTCTCGAATTCGGCCATGATCCGCTTGATCTCCTCCGCGTCGCCGAGTGGGAAGTCCAGGACCTGCGGACCGATCGCCACCCGCACGCGATCGAACACGACAGGGCCGGTGAAGGTCAGCTTGCCGACCGGCACGCCGAAGCCGGCGGTGATGTGCGGCAGGTACGGCTCATGCTGCTCGTGGTCGGCGTAGGGCACCAGCGCGTTGCGCAGCGGCGCGAGAACGTTCGAGTCCCCGACCAGGTACACCGCACACGGCTCGCGATCGGCGTGACCGTCGGGGTTGAACACCGCATGCCCCATGACGCGTGCGGTGATGGCGGCAAGCTGCGCCGCGGCCGAGCCGGCGGCGCCGGCGGCTGCCGCGATCTGGCCGGCGTCCCACCCGCTGATGTCATCCCCGAGGAAGGTCAACGTCAGGTGCATCTCGTCAGCGGTTTCCCCGCCCGGAACGACCAGCGCGGCGGCATCCTGCGCGCGCGGGATGAGGGCGATCATGCCGCCGGTCTGCTCTTCTGCCATGGGCGACATCGTCGCAGGCGGGAACGCCGCGGCCGGGGAGGCGCGCGAGGGATTGTGACCATGGGGGGCGCTGCGGTAGCGTCCAGCCGTTCGATTTTGTACTGACGCCTGACCGGCCCTGTCCACTCCCCCGAGATGGACGGGGCCGGTCGGCGTTTCAGGCCAACCGGGTCAGGGTCGCCTCCGGCGTCGTGCCGACCACCTCGATCGCTGTCCCCTCGGGAAGCACCACCGATCCACCGACCACGACCACGATCGCGCCCGCGGGCAGCGCAACGGCCAGCATCGGGGATGCGGCGCTGAACGCCGCCGGCGCGGCCAGGCCGAGCGACAGCGCACCGGCGAACGCGAGCCACTGCCCGGGCACGGCGTCGATGACAGATTCGAGCGCCCGGTAGGCCACGATCGGCTCAGCGAGCACGACCTGCGAGGCCCACGGCGCCGGCGGTGCGTCGGCCGGCACCGGCACTTCGGGCGCAGAGGCAGCCGCCGCGAGCAGCCGGCGAACAGCCTTGGGATCGCCGCCGGCCGCCTGGTCGTTGAGCAGCCGCACGGCCTCGGTCACCTTGGCGTCCGGGGCCCGGAACAGCGGCGAGCAGCGGCACCCCGCCACCTCCGCCCAGCTGGCCGGGAGGTCTTTCGGGTCGCCGGGGAAACGCAGCCGCCAGGCGCCCACGTCGAACTCGTCGTCGATCCGGCGCACCTGGCCATCGGCCCGGACGTGGGTCAACCGGACGCGGCCGTCCCGCCGGGACAGCCATTGCATGTGCGTGACGCCGAGGGCCTGCGCGGTGCGCAAGGCGGCCTCGTTGCGCAAGGCGTTGGACAGTGTTCGACCGGTCATGCGGATCCAGTTTCCGCCGCGCTGGTGCGCGGCCTCGATCAGGTCGAGCACTTCGTCCAGCGATTCGGCAGAGGAATCGGCCTTGAGGATCTCCTTGCGAACCTCGATCACGTGCGCCTCGATGGTGCTCAGGATGCGGCTCACGGCCTGGTCCACTGCATCCTCGAGGGCGAGCTGATCAACGGCGAACATGCCGTCGCCGCGACGGTCCTCGGGCAGGATGCCGAGCCGGCCGGCGGTGTCCGCGCCGGCGTCGAGGGCGATTCGCAGGGCAACCGGGCGGACCGCGGTGGCGGCTTCGTCCACCAACTTTTCGGGCACGATGTAGGGCGCGTCCAGCGCGCGCGTCTTCGTCTCGACGTGCACCGGCATGAGCTTGTGTTCGATCGCACCGGAGGGTGCCCACCATTTCGTGCCCCTGCGGGCGCGTGGACCGTTCAAGGTCGCAGTGACCTTCGCCTGGAAGCGCTCGAGCCAGTCGTTGAGCACGCCGAGCATCTGGTCCTCGGCGCGCTGGGCCTGCTGCTCGGACATGGCCACAAGGACGTCGCGCCTCGGACCGGGCGCCGGCGTCGGCGCGGCCTCCCGAATGGTGACATTGGCCGGGTCGTAGACCGGCAGGTCATCGCCACTCAGGGGTGCGTACGGCTCGCGCGCGGCTCTGCTCACCCTCCGGATCCTCCGCGGGCAGCGCCTTGGTGCCCAGGGCCGGCTCGAGGTCCGCGCGCGAAGACTGCACGCGCAGGACGCGGGCGTCGTTGTCGTTGGCAGAGATCCGAGCGCCGAGCGCCGACCCAACCGCGGCGCCGGCCTGCGCTTCGGCGCCGGCGTTGGCCGGTTGTCCGATGCCGGCAGTCTGGAGCGCGGCGGCCGCTTCGGTGTCGGCCTCGTCCTGCCCGACGGGGATTTTGCCGCCGGCGAGCCAGAGCACACGGGTAGCGGGGATGTCGTACGTCCTCAGCCTCTTGACGTCCCGAACTTCGTCGATGGTGCGGATGCCCTTGTCGTAGTCGGCAACGGCGCGATCTTCTTCGGCGCGCTGGTGACGACCCAAAACGTACACTTTGGACAGGTCGTGACGCAGGTAGAAGTCGTCGTCGTACCCGCCAGTAAGCACGTCGAGTTGATCGTCCAACGTGCCCAGCAGGGGCTTCATTCGCCCCTCCCAAAAGATCTCCCACTCGGCATCCGCGTTGTCGAACGTGCGCCCGGACGCGTCTCCCAGCACCGACTCGGGCGTACCGAAGGTCATCGCAATGTCCTTGCGGGTGGCGTTCGACAGCTCACCCCACAGCATGTCCCGGGGGCTGCCGGAGGTGTCGGCGTAGCTGACCGAGTCACCCTCGACGACGGTGGTCCGGCCGGCCGACTCGGGGCCGCCGTTGAACTGGGCTTGGATCCGCTCCATCGTGCCCTTGTCGACGGTGCCTTTGATCGAGATCAGCCCGCCGGGCCGGCCGTCGTTCTGGAGGAACCGGCGGTTGTAAATCCGGGCGTAACGGTCGAGGTCGATCGGCAGGCCAGCCGCCTGAACGGGGGACATGCCCCGCCAGAGCACGAGCGGGTGCGGTGAGCGGATCCACAGGACGGAAGCCGGCTGGTTCTCAGCGGTGGCGTGCGGGTTGAACCGGGGCAGGTAGTCGTACCCGCCTCCGGGGACCTGGACTTCCACCACGCCAATCGGGTCGGACTCGAGGACCTCGTTGGTGACGGGATCGCGCTTTTCGACCGGGATGTTCGCGCACAGGTCCGGGTCGAGGAGGTTGAGGATGCCGATCTTGCCCGAGCGCGTGCGGATGACCTCGATGAAGACGCCGCGCGAAGAGAGCAGGAACTGCGCGACCAGCCGATGCCGGAAGATCAGCGCGGTTTCCCACGGGTTCGCCCGGCGGTTGAGCACGTAGAGCAGGCGACTTGGGTCGTTGCCGGGGCGGACGATCGGGCCTTCCTCCGGGTCACCGCGGCGGATAATGATCCGCTGGGCGATCGCCTGCTGGCAGATGACCTCGATGGCCCGGTAGACCAGCGGGTTTCCCTCGTAGGCTTCCTTCGTGGCGCGGCGGACGTTCCAGTTATCGACGTAGGGCTGACCAGGGGTTTGGTAGCCGGCCGAGGATGCGCGCACCCGCTGCGCGAGGTCCTTGGACTCCACGGCGCCACTGCCCCACACGGCGGCGGCGAGGCCGCGCAATGCGGGCAGGAACTCACGCTTGGCCACGCTTCGCCACCTCCGTCACGATCACGTGCCGAGGGTAGCCGGGAACGACAGAACGCCGAGGTCACCACGCGGGGGACCTCGGCGTTCGGGTGGAGCGGGCTATTTGAACAGGCCGCCGAGGAAGGTGCCGATGTGGTCAGCGCCGTCACCGGCCTTGTTCAGTCCGGTGTGCACGTTGGCGGCGGATGTCTCGGGGTACTTGATCACCGCGTACAGGATCAGCGCCGTGATAGCGAGGCCGATCCAGAACTTCCAGTTGATGTTCATGGGATGACCCTTTCGAACAGCGCGCCGGACTTGCGGCCCGGGACTTCCACAGTGCCGACGTGCTCGAACCCGTGGTCCAGGTAGTAGCGCTGGAGCCGGTCGTTGCGCTTCGCGCAGTCCAGACGCAAGACCCGGGCGCCACGCTGCGCAGCGATCGTGGCGGCGTGATCGAGCATGCGCGCGCCGAGACCGGGCAGCAACCGCCGGCCGAGCGACGCGACGGCGAACCGGGCAACATACTGCGCGAACGCGTCCCGTTGCGGCCAGCCAGCGGCGAAGTCGGGGTCCTGCCACGGGGTCAGCGTGAGGGTGGCGACCGGATTGGTGCCGAGCGCGAACCACACGAGGACGTTGCCGAGGTCGGCCTGTTCCTTGAGCCAGTCGGTGCGCTTGGGCGACTCGGTGAACGACATGGGCCACTGTTCGATCCCGCAGTCGGCGAGCCAGCGCGCAGCGGCGTCGAGCGGGCCCAGCGCGTATTCGATCATCTCGCTGTCGACAGCCTCGACATGCAGGCTCTTCTCGGCGGCCGGGTTGGTCATGGTGGCGGTCATCTTCCGTCGCTCCAGTCGTGTTGGAAAACCAGCAGGAACCGGTGGGCAGGGAAGACATCGGACGTGCAGCGGATTGCGCGGCCGCCCTCGTCCCATCCGGTGGTGAGCATGTCCATCACCGGGACGCCGCGCCCGGTCTTGAGCACCTCGACTTCGGAGCCGAACGGCATCCGTGAAGCGATCTCGTTTTCGCTCTTGAACTGCCCATGGCCCAGCTGTCCGGCGATCTTCAGCGGGGAGCATTGGTGCGGCTTCTCGATGTCCGTGCCCTTGGCGATCCACCGCGGCCACCACCCGGTCGAGATCATCCACGGCTCGCGGTCGACGAGCCGGACGCGGCGCCGCTCGACCGCGGGTTCGCCGTACTCGAGTCCCAGCTTCGCGCGGATGCGTTCGGGCGGGATGACGCTCGGGTTGACGATGAGCTCACTGCCTGCGGTGCGCCCCAGTCCGAGCACGAACTTGTCCCAGACGTCGGCGGTGGCGCTGGCTCGGCCGGCGTCGATGGTGTGCAGCGGGTAACGCAGCGGCTCGAGGTCGCGGACATACCAGCCGGATCCGTGTTCGGCGTAGACGTGGCCGGTCTCGGCGAGCAGGTGCAGCGCGCCGCGCACGGCCTCGCGACTGGCGCTGTGCTTGTCGGCCAGCTCTCGCTCCGAGGGCAACCTATGGCCAGGACGCAGCTGACCAGCGGTGATCGCCTCGAGAAGGGCGTCCGCTACGTCCTGTTTCTTGGTCAAGTTCGTATTCCCTTCCGATCCACTGGTGGCTACCACTTTACAACTGGGTGCACCAGTTGCATAGTGGTACGTACAAACCGTAGCTACTGACCAGTCGACAAATCGACAGGAAGAGTGGGCATGTCGAGCACCAGCGCAAGCGTCCGGAACGCCGGTCTTGGCTTCGGTGGCCTGGTCGCCGGCGTGGCAGCCACGGCCAGCTACGTGCACATGCGGGAGCTCGCTGCCCACCACGCGGCCACCGGAACCGAGTGGCTCTCGTGGCTCACTCCGCTGTCCGTCGACGCACTCATGGTGGTTGCCTCGATCGTGGTCGTGCAGGCCCGCCGCAACGGCGAAAAGGTCCCCGCGCTCGCCGTTGTAGCGATCGTGGTCGCGCTCGCGATTTCCCTGGTAGCGAACTTCTCCGCACCCGCGGCGGACGCCGCCGGACAGGTGATCAACATGTGGCCGGCCGCCGCGTTCGCGTTCGCGTACGAACTGATCCTGAAGCTGGTCCGCCTCGACGTGAAGCCGCGCATCAAGCGCGCTCGCAAGGCCGCCCCCGCCGCTGCTGTGCCGTCACCAGCAGCGTCGGGGGTTCCCAGCAGCGACGTCCCCGCCCCCCCGGTAGCGGTCGAGCCGGACGCGGCGCCCGCTACGGGGACGTCGCTGCGAGTCCTCTCCGGCGAAGGCGAGGCCTTGCCTGTCGCCGGCGCGCCGGCATGGCTCACCGACGACCTGCGTAGCCGCCCCCGTGACGCGATGCTGCGCTACCTCGACGAGCACGGAGACACCACCGGCGCCGAACTGGACCGGTTCGGTGCGCAGTACCTCGGCACCCGGCCGACGCTCGGCCGGAAGGTGCGCGCGACGTGGCTCGCGCAGCAGCAGGAGACCAAGGAGGCGATCGCACAGTGAGCCAGCCTGAGCGACTCGGGGACGGGACCCTGCGCAGGGACGAGCGAACCGCGCGGCAACGTCGACGAAACGCTGACACCAACAGGCCCGCCGACGCTGATCTGGGTACCGGCGCCAAGCGAAGCTTGCGCCATGAGGTTGGTCGCGAAGAGCAGGCGCGCGAGGCCCTGCGCATGCTCGCCCAGACCGGAGAGGTCAAGCAGACCCGGGCCCAACGCCGGGCGGCGGAGGTCGCGGCCGCGACGGCAACCGGCACCGTGGGCGCCAAGCCGGCGAAGCTGCCGGCGTCGTTGAAGCCGGGCAAGACGCCCAAGACCAAGAAGCAGAAGACCACCAAGGACCGGTGGAAGGCGCGCAAGAAGTTCGTGCACCGGATCCCCAAGAAGATGAAGATCACCCGCGCTGTGGCGTGGGTGGCGGTCGGCGCAGGGGCGACGACCGCCGGCTCAGTGCGCATTGCCACGAAAGCGGCCAAAGCTGCGAAGCGGGCCCGCGCCCGGCGTGCGGCCCAGGCAGCGACCTCGCCGCGCAAGCGACGCCCAGCAGGGTGGGGCTCGAAGTTCCAGTGCTGCGACAAGACCTACGCCAACGCCGAGGCGCTGAACGCGCATTGGCTCGCCGAGCACGAAGGCGAGGCGTCACTGGCGACCGGCTCGGGCGAGCAGGCCCTGCTCGCCCCCGGCACGACGAAGGCGACGGCAGGCACCGTACGCGTCCTGCCGCCGGCGCACGGACGCCGCGGCCGCCGGCGCACGCCGGCCGGGCGACACCGCCCCGGCCACCGCCGGCGCCGGTTCAAGGCCGAGGACTACATCAAGGCCCACAGTGACCAGCTCGTCAGGATTGGAGAAAAGGCGATGACCGACTGCGGTGAGGCACGCAATGTGCAACAGGCGCTGCTCGCGTGGGGTGAGCTCAAGCCTCGAGCGGACAAGCCGTGGACCCTCGACGAACTCCGCGCCTGGATCGTCGGACTCGAGCGCGCGTTCGTCGTCGGCGCCGAGGCGCTCGACACGGCAGAGCGCACCCTGAATCGACCGGGTGGTCCGCAGCGCGGTTGCAACATCGACATGTCGATCACGCGACCCGGGATGCGGATGGCTCGCGAAGGCATGGCGCAGACCGCGCGCGGTCTGACCACCGTGATCGCGGACTTCGAAACGTACTACTGGCCGTACCTGCGCGGCATGCTCACCGCGCCGGCGATCGCGCCGGCACGCAGCTGACCAGGAAAAACACGACGCGCCCGGCCGGGGACTCCTCGGCCGGGCCCTGCCCGTAAAGGAGATGAGCATGGGCAAGCGCAAGACCTCTGCCCCGGCCGTCGAGGAGGTCGAATCGTACGGCCTCGTCGAGTGGCTGCGGATGCACCGCATCGGCCTCGCGCCGGTGTACCTCGCGGTGCCCGTGCTGATCATGGGCATCCTCGCCAACATCACCATCGAGACGTTGCTGCTGGCCATCTGCATGGTCTCGTGGACCCTCGGAGTGACCGCCTGGGTGGTCACCCGGGTGCCCGAGGGATGGCGCCGGCTGCACTGGCTCGCCATCATGACCTCGATCAACGGCTGGATCATCTGGGCCGCAACACTCTCCACCGGCAAGGGCTGGCTGTGGGCGCTGGGCCTACTCGCTTCCGGCACGATCGTGCTGGCAATTCCACACTGGATGGACCAGGTCAAGCGCACCCGCGTGAACCTCGAGGGCCTGATTCGACACTGGCCGGTACGTGGCGCGCGGATCGGCCTCGGCGACACCCGCCTGGTCGGAATCACGCACACCGCGGTGGGCTGGGTCGGCAAGCTGTCGTGGCAGCCGGGCATGCACTCGATCAAGAAGGTCGAGAAGATCGAGCACGAGATCGAGGGTGCACTGGACCTGCCGCACAACTCGCTCAAGATCGAACGCGACGGCCGCTCGAACCACTCGGTGATCTTGCAAGTCACCCTCAACGACCCCCACGCCAAGGGGATCATGTGGGCGCCGCCGATCGAGCCGACCGAGGACGGCCCGCGACTGCGCACGTTGCACGGCGGCGACCCGATCAAGGTCGGAATCCGGGCCGACGGCACCGAGAAGTTCCTGCGGATCTTCAAGGCAGGGTGGGGCGCGCGCAACCTGCTGATCGCCGGCACCAAGGGGTCGGGAAAGTCCGGCCTGCTGAACCTGATCTGGACCACGCTGTCGCTGTGCGACGACGTCGTGCAGTGGGGCATCGACCTCAAGGGTGGCGCCGAGCTCGGCCCGTGGGAGGGCGTATTCGACTGGATCGTCAACGACTACGCGTCCGCCATGCGGATGATCGAGGCCGCGGAACAGATCGTGGAGCGCCGCGGACAGCTGCTGAAGAAGTACGGGTGGAAGTCCTGGGAGGGCTCACCTGAGCACCCGTGGCTCGCGATCTCGATCGACGAAGCTGCGTCGCTGCTCGGGAAGATGGACTCGAAGGCCCTTTTCCGGGTCGAAGAGATCGCCCGCAAGGGTCGCGCCGTCGGAGTGTCGCTGATCATCGCCACGCAGTACGCCACCCTCGACGCGATCGGGTCGAGCCAGATCCGTGAGCAGCTGGACCAGGCGTTCTGCTTCCGCATGCAGAGCAGCTCTGGCGAGAGCTTCGTCATCACCGTGGGTGACGTTCACGCCGAGGAAATCGACTCGGAGCGGCCGGGTACGTGCTACCACCAGGACGGCGACAAGCTCGACCGGATCCCGATGCGGATCGTGTTCGTGGGCGATGGCTCGAACGGCACGCGCAACACCGTGAAGCAAATCGCCGACGTGATGCGCGGCGAGACACCCGAGATGGACGCCGACTCGATCCGAGACGGGATCGAGAAGCTCGAGGCATACGCCAACCGACAGGAGGTCACCGAGATGCGAGACGACGAACGAGATGGGCGAGACGCCGAGGGAGACGCGCAGGTCACCGACGGCGAGACGAGCGAGACGGGACCCGAGACGATCCCGCCGTTCGTCGAGGACGGTAGCGCGACGATCGAGGACATCCAGGCGGCCGCCCGGGCGCACATGTCGCCCGAAGAGCTCGCCGAGGACGACGCGCGTCGAGCCGCCACCGCGGCCGCGTTGAAGGCCGAGCCGGAGCGGTTGAGCGACGAAGACGCGCGCGCCGCACTGCTGTCCGCGCTGCGCGAAGCGGGCGCGCCCGGGCTCGACTACGAACAGCTGGGCGAGGCCGCCACGCGCAAGAAGTCGTGGGTATACGAGCGGCTGTCCGAGCACGAGGAGGCCGGCCGGGTGAGGCGCACGAGCAAGGGGACGTGGGCGCTCACCGAGGTGCTGGCCAGCTCGAACTGACCGCCGTTCCACGAGCTTTCCGCGCCGTTCCGCGGGCCTGTTCCGTCGCCTTCCATAGGCCCGCGGAACGGCGGAAAATGGGCCCCCACCTGTAGATCCTTTCCCAACCCTTTCCGCACGGAAAACGCCCCCGCACTCACGAGTGCGGGGGCGTTCGTGCGCGTACCTACGCGCGAGTAGGCGCGTGCGCGCTACGTCGTGTCAGGCCCGCGCACGGACTCGACATGCATCGCGTTCGGGTCCTCGGGGTCGGCCAGCCCGGGGTCGCGCGCGGGCGGCGTCGGTTCGTGCAAGCCGAGCTTGGCGGCGCACGCGAACATGATCCACGCGCCCCACATGAAGATCATCGGCGGGCCGCCCCAGGCGCATGACCAGACAGCGAAGGTGAGGCCGATCAAGATCGTTACGGCGGCCGCGAGGTCACGGCGGATGTCCCTCCGGGCGGGCAGCGTCACGGCTCCTCCGTCTCGTTTTCGTCTCGGGCCGGCGCGAAGCGACTCGGGCCCGTGCTGACCGTACCGTCTCGGTTCACCATGATCAGGTTCACGTCGACGCGGGCCATCGCGTCTCGCACCAGCGAGACGCGACCCCACGGCGCCGTCTCGTCGAGAAGCACCACGACGGGCGCGAGCGTCTCGGTAGGAACCGGGTCCGTCTCGCTCATCTCGATGCGCGTCGCGGCGAGACGCATCGCCGTCTCGGCGAGCTCGGCGGCCGCGCCGACCCACGCCGGCCACGGTCCGAACACCGGGCGCGCCGGCGGCGTGAGCTCACTCGCCACCCACACCGTGTACCCGCCGACACGGTCGTAGGCCGTCACCAAGCGTGACATCGCCTCGGCCTTACCGCCGGCGCTCACCGGGTCACCGCCGCCGGCTCGCCGGCGCCGGCGCGGGGGACACCCGGCCAGCCGTGCAGGTGCCACGCGGCGAGCCAGTCGCGCAGCTGCCCGGACTGCACGATGGTGAGCCGGGTGGTGCCCTGCGGGCCCGCGTTGCCGAAGTCGGTCGCGAAGTGCTGCACGCTGGCAACCACCTCGCCGTCGGCGACGTACAGGGTCAGCACGTCCGCGTAGTCGCCGTAGCGGGCGACGGCGACGAACGGGTTCAGCACCGGCCCCGGCGCCTGGCGACGGCTGCCGTAGCCCTCGACCTTCGGGTCCTGTCCGGTGGCGGCGACGAGCCAGCAGACGGCGCGGGAGACGTCGGCGACGTCGAGCAGGATGGACGCGCCGCCGCCGGTGGTGCGCTGCGCGACCTGCAAAATCACGTCGTCGGTGACCGGCTTGGCGTGGCGCGGGCCGAGGTACAGCCCGGTGTGCTGCCGCATGGCGGGCAGCGCGAGGGGTTCGATCACGTGAGGCATGTTGGTCTCCTGGTAGGGGGTGGGCAGGGAACCGGCCGGGCCCCGCGGGAGAGGGTCCGGCCGGAAGATCACCAGTCGTAGGCGGTGCAGACGGGGCCGCACTCGCCGCGCGCGTGCGGGCCGCCGGGAGCGAAGTGGGCCTCGATGCCGCGGGAGCGGTCCGCGTCGAACTCGGCCTGCCGGCTCTTGGCCTCGACCCATCCGAGCGTGCGCGGTTCGGCGCCGGCGTCGAGCTCCGCGCACCGCGGGCACTCGCCCCTGGGGTCGCGCTTCCCGAAGGGGAGCGGCTTGCCCGGCTGTCGGGGGTTGCAGTTGTGGACGACCTTCGCGGTGGCGGTGGTCTCGGTCACGGTGCCCTCCTCGTTCCGGCTGGTAAGGTGAGTCTAGCCGAGTTAGCTCGGAGCGTCAAGCCGCGGCGGGGGTGTGGTTCTGGACGTAGGCCCGGACGCGCTTGCCCTCGGCCGCGATCGCCGGGGTCAGGCGGGCCACCTCGTACGCGAGGCGCTCGCGGCGTGCCCACGCGAGGTTGCTGCGCTCCTGCGCCTCGATCACCAGCGTGGCCACGAGGTAGCGGTGCCCGGCGAGGTCGAGCGCGGTCCGGACGTCGTCGATGGCGTCGCGGTGGCGGGCGACGGCGGCGCGGGTGCGCGGGCTGACGGTCCAGTTCCCGGCGGCGACGCGGGTGCCGGTGCGCTGCTCGATCCGCCGGAGGGCGGCGTTGTGCTTGCGGAACTCGGTGATCGCGGCGGTGATGTCCACGGGGTGCCTCCCTGCTCGGTGTGAGACCTAGTCTAGCCGAGTTAGCTCGGAGCGTCAAGCCCCAGTGCAACCCGCGTCCGGCGGGCAAGCGGCGGCCTGCGCAGCCTGCGCCCCGGCGGCCGCGGCGAGACCCCCAGCGGCGGCCGCGGTGGCGTCCTGGGGCGGCCGGGGCGCGGCCGCGCGACGCCGCGCACGGGCGCGCTCCGCCCGGTCGAGGGCCTCACCGGCGGCGGCCCAGTCCTCGCGGAATTCCTTGATCCACTTGCGCAGGTTCACGGTGTCCTCCTCGAAGAGCGGCCGAGGCCCCGCCCGGTGGGCGGGGCCTCGAGGTGGTCAGCAGATCCCGCAGCGGCCCTGCGGGTAGTAGCCGTGGCTCGGGCAGCGGCCCGCGGCGGGGCCGGCGAGGGTGAGCTTGATCCCGGCGATCTGGGCGTCGAGGGTGGCGTCCGTGTGCAGGTAGGCGATCGCGTCGTCGTACCGGTTGAGGTAGTCCTGCGCCATGTCGTCGTAGCCGTAGGTGACGGCCGCGTGGTGGATCAGGATCATGTCGTCGGCGATCTGGCCGGTGGCGAGGGCGCCGGCGGAACGGTGCTGGGCGGTGGTCGTGGTGGTCATCCTGGCCTCCGGGTCTCGGGTGGTGCTCCGTGGTGATGTACCTAGACTAGCCGAGCAGGCTCGGCTAGACAAGCCCCCACGGCGGCTTCACTCGAACGGAGCAAGCCCCGCCCCGGGGAGGTGGGGCGGGGCTGGCGTTTGCCCAGGTCAGCGGACCGGGAAGACGCTCTTGCCGACGGTGTAGTCCTCCAGCGCCCAGCCGTGGCAACGCTCGACGTCCTCGTCCAGGGCGCGCAGGTGCAGCTCGTCCATAGCGGCGACGTGCAGCGCACTGCCCCGGGCGTACATGCCCTCGTCGAGCCAGCAGCCGAGCTGCCGGGCCTCGACGGTGCGCATGTGCTCGTAGTGCTCGGCGGTGGGGAGCGTGCTGCCGTCGATGCGCTGGTTGTACAGCGCGGCCAGCCGGGCGATGTCGACGATCGGGCCGGTGACGATGAACTGGTGCCCGACCGGCGTAGTGACCGTCTTGATCTTGGTCGCGGCGTACTCGTCCCGCAGACCGAGGACGGTCTCCCGTACGGTCTCGGTGCCGTGGCCGGGGTTGTAGTCGGCGAAGTCGGCGAACTTGATCTCGGGAGTGGTGTAGGTCGCGGTGATCATCTCGGGCTCCTCGTCTCGGTGATAAAGCTAGACTAGCCGAACTGTCTCGGCTTGTCTAGCTTGTCACTCGATCGGAGCAGAGACCACCGAAGCAGCGAGCTCCGCCGGCACAACGCCGTAGGCGGTGGCGCGGTGAAGCTGCTCCTGCCGGCGAAGCAGCACGTTGTCAGAGCGGTGCAGCAGCCACGAGAAAGGCACGAAGAACGAGGCGACATCCTGGCCCTTCAGGGCGATGCCGGCGAGCCAGCGGAAGCCGGCCGGTCGGTCGGGGGTGGCGGAGTGCGCACCAGGGATCTCGGGCTCGGGCAGACGGGGACGCAACAACAACCTCCGGACGTTGATCATGAAGCCTTCTCTCGGGGGGAGCAGCTCGAGCCGGCCAGGTGCGGGGCCGGCCGGCTCGAGGTCAAGCCGCACGCACATGGGCGCGCCGGCGGATTATGCGCCGCTGCTCCGGGGTGAGGCCGCCACGCACGGTCGTGTCGTCGCCCTCGAGCAGCGCGGCGCCGAGGCACTCGGAACGGACCGGGCACTCGGCACAGATGCCGAGGGCGCGGGCCTGGTCGCGCGTGCCGTCGAGCGCGTCGAACAGCCCCGGGTCGGCGCCCCGGCACAGCGCGAACTCCAGCCAATCGAAATCGATCTTCATCGTGGGCACCTCCTCCGGTGCGTCGGCACGGGCCTGCGTGAGGGTCGCCCCCGCAGGTCGCGCAGTGGATTCGAACAGGCATGGTCTAGACCAAGTCGCGGGGGAACACGTGGTTGGTCGGCTCGTGGATGAACAGTTCGCCGTCCTGCTCCGGGTCCGGGCAAAGCGTGCGACCGAGGTCGTCCACGTACACCGGTTCGCCGTCCTCGTTCCGACACAGCCCGATCGAGCGCCCGCAGGGGATGCACTTCGTGCTGAAGACCGGGTGCTCGCCGTACTCACTGATCTGGACCATGAGTCGAGTCTAGCCGAGTTAGCTCGGCTACGCAAGCTCAGAATCCCCTCATTTGAGGGGATCCTGAGCGGTCGGTCACGCGGTGGGCAGCTTGTGCCGGCGCACCTTCCCGAGGCTCGTCACGCCGACGCGCTGCCCGCAGTCCGGGCACTTCCCGCGCGGGCTCGCGTACCGCATCTGGAGCTCGACGCCCAGCTTGCCCTGGCCGCCGCAGTAGCCCGGCGTCAGCTTCTTCTCCGGGCCCCGGGTGTACTCGACCGGCGCCGAGGGGAAGCACTTCGTGCACAGCGTCGGCCCAAGGGCGGCGACGGCCTCGGTCACGTCCTTGTCGGACAGCTCGGGCCGCCACCCCACGCGAGTGGTGACCCGGATCGAACCGCCCTGGCAACGCATCCCGGAGTGGATGTGTCCGTCCTCGACCTGGAAGAACCGGGCCCAGTGGCGGCGGTCGTACTCGGCGTCCAGCGGTTCGCAGGCCTCGCGGTTGGCGCGCATCTCGCGAGCCAGACCGTCGACGGTCTCGATCAGCTCGGTGACCTTGGCGACGTCGTAGGCCGGAATCTTCTCGTCGGCCAGCTTGAGGGCCAGCTGCTCTAGCACCTCGTCGGTGGTGGTCGGCCACTCCTTGCGGCGGCGGCCGACGTAGCGGGCGCGCTCGCCGTTGAGGCTGTGGGCGAACTCGATCTTGGCCTTGCGCTTGTCGGACATCGCGAGGTAGGCGCCGTCCAAGGTGGCCAGCTGCTCGTCGATCTCGCGGGGCGTCTGCTGGGCGAGGGGCTTCTGCGTCTCGGTCATGAACCTAGTCTAGCCGAGTTAACTCGGCTTGTCTAGCCTGAATCCCACACCCCCCCAAACGGGTGAATACTGGCTGGTAGCCCGAACAACCGTGGGGGGTGCGACGTCATGGGGGCCTAGAACGTCGACGACGGACCTAGAACTCGACCTTGGTGCCGTCCGGCCAGTGCAGCTCTGCCTTCTCCTCGACCACGCGGCGGCTCATCCCGCGGCCAGGGCCGGCGACCCGCTCGACGCGCACGCGACGGATGTCGCCGGGGTCCGCGCCCACGGAGACGAAACTGCCCTCGAACTCGTGGTCCGGGAAGGCGTCGACGATCTTGGTCAGTTCGGTGTCGATCCCGTAGTGCCGGCCGGTCTCGTCGTAACGGATCTTGATCCCGACCGCGCTGGTCTTGCTCAGCGTGCCCTCTTCGGTGTCCTCGACATGCGAGTCCTCGTCGAACATGAGCGTTGTGTCCTCGCGGCTGATCGAGCGGAACGGCGAGTTTTTGATCTTGCCGTAGGGCAGCGGCGGCGTGATCGTGATCTCGCCGTAGATCTTGGTGTCGTAACCCATGATGATCTTCCTCTCAGCTTTTCTTGCTGATCTTGATCGAGGCGAGTACGTAGCGTTGCCGACCGGTCCCGTACCGACTGCCTGGTTTGTGCTCGACGACCCGCGCGGCCACGAGCCGGTCCAGTTCGACCGTGACGTAGTCGTGCGTGGTCCAGCGGTAGACGCGGCACGGGTAACCGGGGACCACCGCGCGTTCCGGACCGATCACGAACCAACCGGGCGCGATTTCCGGCACCCGGACAAACCCAGGCTCCATCGCTTCGTGGAGCCGGGTGATCGTGGTGGGAAGCAAGGGGAGATCGGTCATGCCGCAAGGAGGTAGAAGTCACCCCGGGAGCGGTATCCGTCGAAACCGAACGCGGCCGTGTCAATCGCGTAGCGCTCGCTGACGAAATCGCCGATCTTGACCTGTCGCACGGCGACGCGGGTGACCAGGGTGCGGGTGTAACCCGAACCGTCCAGATGAGCGATGAGCACAACGTCGCCCACTCGCGGGCTACCCCGGCGACTTCCGGCGGGAGTCTTGATCCTGGCCATGGGGTCCTCCTCATTCGGATAACCCTAGACTAGCCGAGTTAGCTCGGAGCGTCAACACCTTTCGGTGAGCCTGCTCGTTGAACGACCCGTACGCCGATACGATCACGCTGGAGCACCGCCCCAGCCCCCGGCCGGCGCATAAGGGAACCCCGGCCTGCCATCACCAAGCCGGGGTCCCCGCTCCAGTATGACCAGGGGTTTGTCAAGCCGGAACTACTCGGTTGCCGGCGATACTTTTTCACGGGGTTGGCGGCCATCCCGATGGACGCCATCGTTCACCCATTTATACCAACCGACGCCCGCCATGGACGCCATTGCTACTCCCTGTAGCACAAACCCGAGTTGATCTGTGTAGGCGGCGTAGCCCGCGAACACGAGCTGCGTAGGCACCAACACAACGAAGCCGGCGAGCTTGCCGCGGCCGGTGAGAAAGATCGACGAAAGGTTGCCCATCGCGAGCAACCACGGTAGCCAGTGGTTCACCGGATGAGACTAACCGACGTGGCTCGGCAACGAACACTCCCGACAACGTTGACATTTCAGCGGCATGAGAAAGCCCCCACGGTGCTCGCCGTGGGGGCTTTCGTTTCCCGGGCCGCCCTGGAAGGTCGCAACCCGCCGGCGATCGGGACGCCGGCCAGAGCCGCAGGGGCAGCTCCGTCCGATAGCCGCGCCCGGGAGTCCTGGGTTCTACCGACGGGGGTTGCCGGCAGTGTTCCGCGTGCCGGTGGCGTTGGTCCGGGTGTTGCCGGTGGCGCCGTGCACGCCCCTCGCCTCGAGGTTCTTCGAGACGGTCTCGGCGAGCGAGCTGCCGTCCTTGGCGGCCCCCTTGTCGGGTGCGGACATCGTGATCTCCTCCTCGTGTCAATGCGGGACGGAACCGGACCCGGGGCCTGGCGGCCGAGGCTGACGTCTCGGGGCGTCGGAGGCGTCGGTGTGCATGCCGCACGCCGGGTCATGTAGTTCCTGGCCGACGGCACCACGCCCGTTTCCTGGGATGCTGCCAGCCTGCGCCGGGCTCATCACCACGGCGCGCCCGGTTCGTTCTCAACCCGGCCGGGCGCCGGGGGGTTTACGTGAGTCCCTGCCCTGGCTTGCGCCCGGCACTTTCCGGTTGATGAGGCCGGTCAGCGGTGATCATCCTCGGAACTCGAAATTGTGGGGCGAGAAGCCGGGCGCCGTGCGGAATTGAACCGCCGGTCGCACTAGGGGGGTGGGTCCACCCACCAGCGCCCGGGCTTCTCGCCTGGACCGTTCCCGCTGACTGTCGAGCCCTGGTCGTTAGAGGCGGTGGTCCAGACCGCACCAGGGTAAGGGCGGGAGCTCTGCCCGGTATTTCTCCCGTCCTGTGATCCAATCCCGCAGTCGGCCTGCCCCGAAGTTTGCAGTCCGACACGCTTGACCGGGGATCACTTGCGTAGCGCACCCGAGAGTCGAACTCGAGTCTCCCGGGTGAGAACCGGGTGTCCGTTCCGCTGGACCAGTGCGCCGTACGCGGGCCCCGGCGAGGGGGGAGGGTCCGAGGCCCGACGTCTTCGAAACTAGCCGTGTTTACTCGGCTTGTCAACAGCTGTTTAGGGGAGGTTCCAGCCGTACCGCCGGAGCTCGAGCGCCGGCGTCGTAGCGACCTTCAGCGACGACGTGACGAGGCTCGCGCGGAAGCATCGCAGACGCGGCGCGGACTCGCCCGGAACGGTCCAGGTGAGCGTCGCGGTGCCATGCGTCCACTCGGCGCCCATCGGGCCGGCCAGTTCGACCAGTCGCGCGTCGACGGACGGCCTGCCGATCACGTAGCAGGGCTCGCCGACCTCGGGCCGATTCAGCACCGGGTCGAGCTCCGCCGGCACCTCGGGTGTCGGAATCGCCTGCATCACGCACCGCCAGGGATGGGCTGGAGCCCGAGTTCGGCGATCCACGCCCGGAAGTTGACCTCGGCGGTGTCTTTCGCCGCGGTCTCGTCGCGGTGGAGCTCGCGAGAGGTGACGAACAGCCGGCTGTCGAGGTAAAAGCCGGGGTTGCTCGTGCTGGTGCTCCGGGCGATCGAGAAGACGTCGACAGTGCCCACGGTGCCGGTGAGCGTGCCGTAGCGCCCGGATGTCCACGTAACGAGCGGACGCGGCGCGGCGGCCTCCTCGGCTTCGGCCTCCTTGAGCCGGTGCCGACCGAGGGCGGTCAGGGTGACGCCGACCCGGCCTGACGACAGCAGCGTGACCACGGCCAGGCCGCGTACGCGCAAGGCGTCGGCGGTCTGCTTCCTGGTCTCGATGCTGCCGTCCGGCCGGGCGCCGGCGCGCGCCAACATGGCGTACATGGCGGGGGTGAGCGGTATGGTGGTCATCCTGCGAGACTAGCCGAGTTAGCTAGGCGCGTCAAGGCCTTGCGGACGTCCACCGTGAGCTCGGCCGCCATGACGCCCACGCAGGTGATCGCGTCCTCGGGGTGCAGGTGACCGGCCGGGTGTCCACAGGTGCAGACGAACTGGCCGTGCCGACTGGCCATCCCGATGAACGCACGCGAGTCCAAGATCGGCTTCGCCTCGAGCTTGAGGGTGCGCCGGTTGCTCACGCGGAAACCAAACGCCGACCGCGGTTGTCGGCGGCCCGTTTGTGGACCTCCTCGACCCGCTCGGCGGCGTAGGTCTCCTGGAGTCGCACGTGATACAGGCCGCGCTCCCGGCGGGCGTAAGTGTCCGCCGCCTCGACCGCGGCCCCGAAGTTGGTGAAACCCTCGCGCCCGAGCGGGCCACTGGGGTTCTCGCGGGTGCCACCGCAATAGTCCGCGATCCAGTTCTTGCCGAATTGGTCCTTGTAAACGCTGGGATAGCCGTACATGAGTCTTGCCCTTTCCGGGTGATGGCCGGGTCGGAACCTCACCACGGTAGCTCGGCTAGACTAGCCTGACAAGAGGACTCCGCCTCGACACGCCGCAAAGGATGACGATCATGGTCATGGGACCGACGCACGCCCTGCACGGACTGACCGCCGGCCTTGCCGCGAGCACCTTCGCCCCCGTCCTCGACCAGCCGATGAACATCCCGACCGCGCTCACCCTCGGCATGCTGTGCGCCGGCGCCGCGATCGCGCCCGACCTCGACCACCCCAACGCCACCGCGTCCCGCTCTCTCGGTGTCGTCTCCGCTGTCGGATCAGCGGCAATCCAGACGCTGTCCGCGAGCGTGTACGCCCGCACCAAGACCGCCCGTGATCGCAAGAACCTCGACGGGCACCGCGGCATCACGCATACACCGTTCGGACCGCCAGGCCTCGGCCTGCTCTTCGGCGGCATTCCCGCGGTCGCCGGGATTTGGGGCACGACACCAGGTACCTGGGCAACCCTCGCGGTGATCTGGTTGTTCTTGGTGTGGGCGCTGCGCGCGTTGCCGCCCAAGCACAAGGCGAGTCGCGACTACGGCACCGCGACCATCCTCACCGGTGCCGCGTACCTCGCGCTGCACGGCACCTACGCCGACCAGATGCCGATCATGATCGGTCTGGTCGTCGGCCTCGGCGCGTGGGTGCACGCTCTTGGCGACGCACTCACCGACTACGGGGCGCCGCTGTTCTTCCCGCTGGTGATCAAAGGGCAGCGTTGGTTCTCCGCCGGCTCGCCGACGCCGCTGCGGTTCAAGGCCGGCAAGGCGGTAGAGAAACGGCTGATTTTCCCGCTGTCGATCGCCGGCGCCGGCGTGGCAGTGCTCGCGGTGTTCGGTGCGCTGCTGCCGCTGCTCGAGGCCCTCGAGCGAATGGTCAGTCGATTGTGGACGTAAGAAGACCCCGTCGCCATCACCGGCCGACGGGGTCTTCTCCTTGCTCCCCTGAGCAACGAGCCGCTCGAGAGGGGAGTTTACGCGCTGATCGCTTCCGCTCGGGAACCGGCCCGGATCTTCCAGTCGTGCGCGGCGCGCATGTGTTCCGCGATCCGCTCGACGCGCTTGCCGGTGCCGGTCTCGATGTAGTTGCGCAGCCACTTCTTCGCGGCGTCGAACTCGTACATCACGATCGGCACGCCGGGGTGCACCCGGGCACCGTCCTGCTCGCCGCCCGAGCGCGAACGCAGGGCGACCGGCTGCGGGAACGACTCCTGCTCACGGGCCCACCGGCGCACGGTCTGCTCGTGCACGCCGGCGAAGTCCTTGAACTCGACGATCGAGACGAGCCCCGCCCGTTCGGCTTCCTGGGGCGAGACGACCTCGAGAGCCTCGGTGCCGCCGCCGAGGTGGCGGTGGCCGGTGTCCTTCTGGATCTTCTTCGCCTGCTCGACCTGCTCGGGGGAGTAGAGCGGCTGGTTGGCGATGCGGGCGGCCGGGCGCGACAGCGCGAACATCGGGTTGTCCTTGCGCGTCACCGGGGGCCGGCTGAGTGCGTCCCTGAGCGTGTTCGGCGACAGCGACGTCAGGTTGCTGACCTGCGCGATGGTGAGGTAATCGCCGGCCTTGGCGAGGCTCTCCCCGTACAGGTCGGGAACGTCGTCGGCCCACTGAGCGCGGGTGTTCCTGCTCTCCACGAGGGGCCTCCTTTCTGGTCGGTCTTGATGGAAGTCTAGCCGAGTTTACTCGGCTCGACAAGCTCAGGGGTCAAGTAGGCCGGTGGTCCCGATGAAATCCGTGGGATCCACCACCGGCGGCCCCTGGAAGAACAGCGGATCGGTGATCCGCGCGGCGAATCCGTTGTGGCCGGGCACGATCACGATGCGCTCGAACGATTCCTCGGGCTCGACGGGCAACCGCGAGGGCAGCCAGTCCACGACCATCTCGATGGCCGCGATGACGACCAGCACGAAGGGGATCATGCTGACCCAAGGCATGACGAGGCCGAACAGAACTTCCCTCATCCGCCGAGCACCCGGATCTCGCGCTGCTCCAGCTCGACATCGGCGGCCGGCCCGTGCAGCTCGGGCTTCGTGGTGCCGCCCTCGGCCTGCTCGCACACCGACAGCAGATGCAGCGCGAACGCGCGCATCGTGTCCGGCATCGCCTCGAGCACGATCGGCGGCGGGGCGGGCGCGTCCTCGTCCTCGGAGTACTCGACGCCGTGCTGGATGGTGAGCACCACGCCGGGGCCGTCGACGTCCGCGGCGATCGTGGGCGGGACGAAGGTGGTGAGGTCGGCCGTCAGACCGGACCACTTCAGCTTCTCGGCCAGCTCGGGGTCGTAGCGCGGGACCTCGGGGACGGCGCGGCCGTCGGCGAGCATCTCTTCCACTGCGCGCGCGAGCATCTTGGTGGGAATGGAGATGGCTGTCTCACCGGGCATGCGAGCGAAGTGCCTGGCGAGTTTGGTCTGCATGCGCTCGGCGAGCTCGTCGGCGAACTGGCTCATGGTGATGATCCTTTCGAGTCGGGATGTGGCCATCCTAGCCGGGCTTACTCGGAGCGGGTCGACGACGCACCGACGTTTACGAACCGAGTTAAGTCGGCTAGCATAGCCCTCATGCCCAAGAAGCCGACCCGCGAAAAGCGGATCGCGACGATCAACAGTCTGCTCGCGAAGGCCCGCGACCCGGCGGCCACCGAAGCCGAGGCCCGGATCTACGCGTCCCATGCGGCAGAAGTGATGGCGCGCCACGCGATCCAGCCCCAAGACCTCGACGACGCGCGCGGACTCGACGGCGTCACCGAACGCGTGATCACTGTCCAGGCGCCGTTCGCGCAAGAGAAGATCGTCTTGATCGCGCACATCGCGGCCGCGGTGCACTGCCGCTCGGTACACCTGCGCCACAAACGCAACCGTGTGCCCTCGGGTGCCCTCGTGATGGGCGCACCGGTGGACATCGACCGCGTCGAAATGCTCTTCGAAACGCTGTCGGTCGTGGCGCAGAATGGGCTCGCCACCGACGCCGCCGGCCGCGACTTCATCACCGAAACGCTCTACCAGCGCTACGCCCGCAACTGGTACGCCGCGTACTCCCAAGCAGTCGGGATCCGGCTCGACCAGATCGAGCAGCGCACCGCGGCCGAGGTGCAGCAAGAGCGCGACGAGGAGCATGTGCTGCCTGCGGGACCATCAACCGAGCTGGCCTTGCGTACCCGAGACCAGGACGCCGAGGACTACTACAACAAACGGTTCCCGGACATCAACAAGGTCGACTACCAGCCACCGACGATGTTCGACTACGGAGCCATCGACGGAAACCTAGCCGGCCGACGGGCCGATATCGGACTGACCAAATTGGAGGGTGGGGAGCCGTGGGATTCCTCGAAGATCTGGACGCCGTGATCGAACGGCCGTGCCAGTGGTGCAAGAAGACGATCCCCGAGTCGAGCCCGTCGGACGACTTCTGTCGCGAGACGTGCGAACGGGCATGGCAGGCCGAGCAGATCGGTGGCAAGTTCGAGCCGTCGCCGTTCCACTCGTACTCGGCCGGCGAAGTCGTCGTGCCCGAGGATCACCCGGCCACGCCGACGCATCGGTCCGAGCAACCGGATTTCGAGAGCGGGTTCGGCCTGATGCAGTTCCTGACACCCGAAGCCTTCGCGGCCGCCTATCAGCGTGGGGAAGAGCGACGGCGAGAGGCGTACAACCTGTTCATGGGGAACGAGTTCCGAGTCATGCCGCGCATCGCACCACTCCCCGGCCAGGCATACATCCTGAACGGCCACGGCGGCGGGTGGCAGGCGCACGCTACGGTGACGCATGCTCGGATCCACATGGACGGCCGGATCGAGACGTTCCTGAGCGTGGACCCGGTCTGGTCTGTCCGACCGCCGGCCAACGACGCATCTCGCGTGATGGACTTGGTCCGTTACTCCGAGGGCATCGTGCGCCGACGCCGCGAGATGACGGAGCAGGCACGGTGGATCGCCGAGGCCTTCGCACTGCCGGCACACATGCTCGGCGACATTCCCCATTTCGACGACCGTAGCCACATCATCTATCCACAAAGGACGGCACGTCAGCGGTGGGCGGAGCAGTGCCGTGATGATGGATTCGTCATCCTCGAGGTGCTCGACGCAGTGATCGATTTCGTCATTTACCGAGCGCCGGAGGCGGTAGCGGCCGCCTTCCGTCGGGTGCGACGGTTCGTGACTAGACAAGCCGAGTAGGTTCGGCTAGTCTCGGAAGTGTCAGGCCGGGCGGGATGCTACCTACCTCCGCCCCCGGGCACCGACAGGTTCCCCGCCCGGCCCGACACCCCATCACCGAACGGAAAGCGAGCCTCCATGTCCGACACCTACGACCCCAAGAACGAAGCCGTCGTCGACGCCCTCGAGGACTACTTCGACGGCATCACCCGCTAGCAGCCTCCCGCGCTGCGAAATGGAAGGGCCCCACCTCGGGGAGGTCGCCGAGGGGGGCCCTTCTTCGTACCCCGGCCGCCGCTGCCGGGAGTCCGATCACACGTAGGTGTAGGCCGTGGTCTTGGTGACCGCACCCGAGTCGTCGGTCACGACAACCGACACGGCGCCGGCCGCGTGCGCACCCGTGACGGCGGTGATGGTGGTCTCGGAAACCACCTTGAGGCTCGTCACCGCGACGCCGCCGACGGTGACCGCGGTGACGCCCCCGAAGTTCGTGCCCTTGATCGTGATCGCGGTACCGCCGGCCGCGGCGCCGGACGCCGGGGTGACGGTGTCGATGGTGGCCGGCTTGAACATCGCATCGAGCTGCGTCTGCGTGATCTTCTGGCCGGCCACCAGGGCGAGCCGGACGTTGGCCTCGAAGTCGTCGCCGTCCTGCGTGACGCGCTGGTGGACGTCCGCGCCGATCTGGTAGACGGTCTCGCCGGCGATCGTGGTCGCGGCCGCGACGATCTGCGCCTTGCTGAGCGCGGCGCCGCTGCTGTCGGTGTAGGACATCGGTTCTCCCTGGTCGTCCGGGTTGTCGCGGCCAGCATCCCACCCCGCTCGAGCAGTGCCGGCGCGGCGCGCCGGGGTCTTTGACGCTCCGCGTTGAGTCGGCTAGATTAGCCAAGGTACGACCCTGGCACGAGAGGCGCAACCATGACCGACCCGAAGCCGAGAGCGACCGCGTCCATCGACGTCGTCTCGCGCGGCAAGGCCAGCATCTTGATCACCTCCGAAGACGGCACCTTCGAGTCCGTCGGCGGCTGGATCCTGCGCGAAGGCCAGCAGCGCTACCGCGTTGAAAACGACGACGGCGCGCTGGTGGCCTACGTGCAGCAGTACCGGCGAGCCGCCCGCCCGCTGGCCGAGCATTACAAGATCCTGCCGGCGCATACGCTCAAGACCGTCGTCGACCACGAGGAAGGGTCACACCTGCCCGCTTGACTCACCGGGATAACTCGGCTAGACTAGGGGCCGCTGTCCATCGTGGACGGCGGCCCCTGTCCCGTCCCGAGGGAGAGCCGATGCGGCCCGCCGATGCCGTCGACATTCACACCGATCTCGCCGTCCGACTGGACGACATGCGGATGTGTCGCTGGATCCAATCGTGGGCAAAACGTGCCCAGCTGTCGGATCCCGACGTAGGCGTCAAGGTGGCCGACCAGATCCAGCAGGCGGGAACCATCCGTGTCGCCGCGACGGCGAACGAGGAAATCTACCGGATCGCTCGGTCCTTTTCGGACACCGACCGCGTCGACACTGTCAAGCCACCCATGGATTACGGCCTACTGGTGTTCGAGGACCCCTTGAACTCACTGCATGTCGGCGGATACTCGCAGTACTTCCACATGATCAGCTGGGGTCGCGCGTTCCTTACGACACCCAAAGGCGAGGAAACGAACGGCTACACGATCACTACCTGGTGCGACGCGAACCGCGGCGAAGATACGGCGACCGCGATGCTCAAGCAACGTGCGTTGGCCACGGGAGGCAGCACCACGATCGAGTCGATCCAGGGCATGACGGGCGGCTTCTTCATCTCGAACATGCTGGTGATGCTGGACTTCCAGCAGTGCGGCCCGATGTCCTCGCGGCTGTCCCCAACGGAACGGAAGAACGCCGTCACGAACGGGTTCGACCCGAGCCAGGGCGGCCGAGTATCCGTCGCGCGCCTGCTGATGGCGGTGTGGAAGCACGCGGACACGCCGGAGTCCCGGCCACCCGAGGACGACGAACCGGTGCACGTGCCGCGAACCACCCGCAAGCGAGCGCAACGGGCCGGGTTGTCCGGCGACGTCTCGGTGATCGAGATGCGACGGCCATCGCAGCCGGTGCAGAACCCTGGCTCGGGCAAGCCGTTGGATCACCAGGTGACGGTTCGCGAGCACTATCGGCACTACTGGGTGGTGGACAAGGAGACCGGCGAGCGGACGCGCGTGCGCCGCAAGATCAGCGAGCACAGCCGCGGGCCCGAAGGAACTCCCGTCGTCACAAAGGCGCGGGTGTACAACGTCCGATGAAACGGAGTCCATAGTGGACGGATTGAACCAGTACGCGGAAGAAGCACACGCGGCGAACCACATCTGGTGGTACGACGAGCAGGGCCGCCGGCTCGAGCGCAATCGAGGTGAGCTGATCGCCCTGATGCATTCCGAGCTGTCCGAGGCGCTCGAGGGTGTGCGCAAAGGCCGGCCCGACGACCATCTGCCGCACCGCTCAGCCGAGGAGGTCGAACTGGCCGACGCGCTGATCCGGATCTTTGACTACGCGGGTGCGTTCAGGCTGGACCTCGAGGGCGCCTACCGCGAGAAGATGCAGTACAACGCCGCCCGGCTGGACCACCAGCGCGAGGCCCGCGCCGGCGAGGGCGGCAAGAAGTTCTAGTTGACGCTCCGAGTTAGCTCGGCTAGACTCGCCTCATGACCACCACACAGACCCGCAACGCCGCCGCCGCGGTTGCCACGCTGATCGTCCTCGGCCTGCTCATCGTGACCCCCCTCGGCGCCCACCTCGTCCACGACGTGCTTGAGCCGGCGAGGATCGGGTGCTACGCCGGGTTCCAGTGGCTGTTCGTCGACACCATCGGCTCGGCCCTGTACACGATCGCCGGCCTGCTCGGCGAGCTCGGCGAGCTGGTCTCGTCCATCTTCTGAAAGGGTCGACATGTCGACAGTTCGGACCCTGCGGATCCCCGTCGAGGACCTGTGCAAGGGGCAGTACTTCCTCACGAACAGCCGCTGGTACTTCGTGGCCGCGCCCCCGGTTTTCGGCGAGCACGGGACGATGGTCGGCGTGCTCGAGCCGATGCGCGGCGAGTACGGCGAAGTCGTCACCTACGACCGCGAAGTGGAGATCACCGCGGGCGACGTGCCCCCGCGGCCGTTTCAGGATGACTCGCTCGAGCGGCGCGCCACGGCCGCCGAGATGCGCGCGAAGAAGGACGCAGCGAACGCCGCGCGACTGCGCGGAGTACAGGCACGAATCGAGGGGATCAGGGCGGGGGTGAACTCATGAAGCCGAGGATGCAGGCGCCGGACGACGCGAATCGCGACAGCAACGGCCAGAACCGGGATATCAGCTGCTCGACGTGCGGCGGAACCTTCGGGAACCACCGCGGCACCTGTCCGCACCGCAAGTGAGCTCAGCGAGGAAGGCCCGCCCCGGGAAGTGTCGGGGCGGGCCTTCCGTCGTGGTGCGCGGACCCCTGCCGTTATGGTGCGGCCAGGGGTACCTCCGCGGCGCGAAGGAGAGAGGGCCCAGGGGGAGTCCACGTGACGCGAAACCGCCCACACGGCGGGTCGGCAACCCCGGTGGCCCGTGCGGGCGGTTTCATGGGCGACGTCAGCAACTCGGCAACACCACGGGATCGACGGTAGCCGGCGTATCGGCGCAGGTCCAAGACTTGGACACCTGTTGGACAGTGCGGAAACGAGGAACGCCCGCCCCGGCACACGCTGCGGGGCGGGCGGACTCGTCATGCGAACCACTGGCCGAGGTCCACGATATCGGCCCGTAGGGCTGGTGTGGTGACATTTCCTGGACAGCTCATGGACACTTCATGGTCGGCTTGTGTAGCCGGGTGATCTCGGCTAGTCTTGACGCATGACCACGACCGAACCCACCACCGCGCCCGCAGTGCTGCCCGAGATCCTCGTGCAGCGCCTGCCTGGCGGATCGTGCTGGGACCTCTATCGCCCGGACCGCGGCCACGGCCCACGCCGCACCGCCAGCCCGAACCTCGACCTGATCGCCCGCGAGGCGATCAGGGAGGTGCGCCGGCTCGGCGGCCGCGCCGTCGTCCGCTTCGACGACCAGGACAGCATTACCGCCCGGGCCGAGCGCGCGCGCCTCGGCCAGGAAACCGTCAACGCCGTCTTCGCCGGCGCCCGGTACTGGGTGCGTTGGAGCAACGAACACCAGGCGTTCGAGCCGTGCCCGCGCGAAGGGGCGGGCAGCCGGCTGATCATGCGCGTGGACGACATCGACCACCTCGAGGACGGCAAGTACGTCCACCGCGCGAATCGCCACGCGGACAGCACCGCGGTGACGCGACCCCTCGACCCCCACGAGATCGTCCACTTGGTCACCGTCGATGGTGAGGTGCCGGCATGACGTGCCACGAAGTCGAAGAGATCCGGGTCAGCCCGAACGGGGGCGTGCTGGTCGTCAAATTCGTGAACATCAAGGAGTGGCACCGGGTGACCGTCAGCGACGGCACGATCATCAGCGGGCCGGCCGACCCGATCACCCTGGCCACCTGGCCGATCGCCCTCTCGAACGACCCGCGCAAAGTCCGTCCGAGCGGCCTCGAGTTCAGCGCCGACAGGCCGGACCCGCGGTCGTACACCTTCACCCCCACGGCCGAACCGCAGCTCGTGTTCTTCGAAGGCGGCAACATGTCCCATGTGGACCACGGCGACGAGGGTCCGCAGCCACATATGTCCGACCGCAGCCTGTACATGCTCGATGCGTTACTGCGCCTGGCTTCCCGGCGCGTGACCGGCGAGATCATGAAGCGTGAGGGCAAGGAATGACCGCCGACGTCAAGGAGTACCGCGTCATCGGCGGCGAGCTGAACGGCCGCACTGTGAAGCTGCGCCACGACCAGTTCACCCGCGAAGAGGGCATGCTGCCCACGGTGACCCTGTACGCCGGCGGCGTCGAGCCGACCCCGATCCCTTACGTGCGCCGCGAGATCTTGGTGGAGTCCGACTTCGGCGACTTCTTCGCCCGAATCGCAGTGCTCTACTACGACCAGGACGAAGACGTCGACTACGAGGTCAAGAAGATCGCGGCCTCGGCGATCGCAGCGGCGCTCAACTTCATGGAGGTGCGGCGCGGATGAGCGAGATCAACTTCGCATGGCGCACCAGCCCTGAGCTCGCCGCCGCCATCCGCGAACGACTCGCACAGCGCGAGGAGTGGTGGAAGGTGGTGCTGGGCAACTGGAACAAGAAGTATCCGCACCAGCACGCCTACGGGGTCAGCGCGGACGCGACGTCGTTCGACCCAAAGATCACCGGCTTCGTCGACGGCAAACGCCGCGAACCCCCGCCAGAAGGCCTGAGCCGCACGCAGCATCGTCCGGGCGAGCTCCGACCGGCACGTGGCAACGTGGGCAACCCGTGGCGCGAGGCGCTGAAGCAGCTGAACACCTGCCCGTCGCTGGACCAGGTGTTCACCGAGTACGAGGTGCCGATCTACATGCTGGCCGGCAACCGGCTGTGTCGGCTCATCGTTCACGACCTCGGTGACCACGGCGTGTGGCTCGCGTCCGCGGCCGACGTCATCAGCAGCGTGAGCGAACCCGTCGAGCACGCCACCGCGGCACCGCTGTCGGCGTACTACACCGCCCGTGAAGCTCATCTGAAAACGAACAACCTGGAAGCCAATCCTTTCAAGGAGTAGCCATGCGTCGCCACGTCCGCCGGTTCTGCGCCCTGCTCACCCTCGTGGGCGTGGTGATCGAGCTCGCCCTCATCGCGTTCGACGGAAGCCACACCACCGCCGTATTCGTCGGCCTCGGCGCCGTCGTCACCGGCGCAGCCTCGTGGCGGCTCGACCCGACCGTCTAGAAAGGACAGTCCTATGACCACTACTGAAGACCCCACCTACGAGGTCACCCTGTCCGCCGGATGGGACGCCTACTTCGCCAAGGAGGAGCCGGCCACCGAGCCGGACAAAGGGTACCCCGACGAGGTCGAGCTGGGCCGGATCTACAAGGCGGCCGAGCGCAAACCCGACGGCTCGATCGTGCTGCGGTTCCCGCGGACCGCGCTCGGCTGGGACGCGCTGTCGTCGCTGGTGTACTACACCGAGAACGGCATCGACGGCTGCGACGACAGTGACGAAGCGCCCGGCTACCGCGCAGCGTGCACGGAGATGCTGCCGCTGGTCCAGCGAGCCGAGAAGGAACTGGGCGAGATCGTCGACGGCTAAGATCTCCCGTCTCCGGGACTTCGAGTGCCCGGCACGGCGGTGCGCGTCTCCGGATACGGCCCGCCGTGAACGTACAATGGTCGACGCGGACCCGCATACCGCCCCGTTGAGGCGGGGAGAAGGCAGCGGGCCCGCGCCGGACCGCCGGCGAGCGCAGCAACGCCCGCGGACCGGTTGCACGGTCGCTCTGCGCAAGCGGCAGAAACCGGGGATACGTCTACTGGTCGTGGCCAGTCCCGGGGGGTAGGACCCAGACGACAGAACGGCCCCCGTTGGTCCGCTGTGCACGCGGACGCGGGGGCTGTTCTCCTATCTGTGGGCCGGGCTCTCCGCGCGCCCACGCGGGGTGCAGAGCCGGGCGGTCGGACAGGTACCGCGAGTGAACCAAACCAGTCACCAAAAGCCCTGCCCTGCCGGGATGTTCCCGCGCGCTAACGCGATGGCTCAACGTCCCGGGGGACAGGGGTCGTGCAGCTCCAGCCGTCAAACTAGGAAGCAACTCCGAGAAGGAGGTGCCTCCAGCTAACCCGGAGGGTTGTGTTGTGCGCAAGCAGCCTGGACAAAGTCGAACACTTCCGGACAGATCCGCGACAATCCGTGCACAATCACGTGATGGCCACCACGAGCGCAACCTACATGTACGGGCAGCCCGGCGAGGCGACCCACGTCGCCGTGTTCGGCGGCGACAGCAGCAAGGCGAGCCAACATGCCGCCAACTGCGCGCGAGCCCTGGGTAAGACGATCGGTGGCCCGACATGGGAGACGAGCCCGCAGCTCAACGGCGGCCGGCCGTACCGGCTGTACAAGCTGTTCGATCCGCAGCGGAAAGAGGCGCTCGACGGCTGATCGCTGTCCAAACCACCTGGCGTGGACGACCGTGGACGGCCTACCGTCGAGGTGCTGGGCGACCGGAGACGGCCACCCGGGGCGGCTGCAACGGCGGTCGTGCGCCGCGCCCCGGGTGGTCAGCCGGCCGACAGGATCTTGACCGCACCCGAGCCACCAATCCCGAGCTCCGGCATCAAACCGACGACCGCCCACACCGAGGCGTCGAGCCGGTCGGGGGACACGGTGCCGTCGCCCGGGATCCACTCCGTCCACTGGTCCTCGAGCTTGGGCATCGTGTTGACGACGTGCAACCGGCCCTGCTCGAACAGCGCGCCGACCGGCTCGGCCCGGGTGAACTTGCCCTTGGCCGCGTGCACGAGCTGCACGTGCGGCACGGCGAGCCGGTCGACCAGCGCGTTGAGCCGGATGTTCGATTCGACCAGGTCGTAGCCCTGGTTCTTTTCCGCGACGATCGCGTCCGCGGCCCACTCGTCAGCGGTGATGAGCGCTTGCTTAGCCCACGCGTTGACCGACCGCCGGCCGGACACGTCCTCGAGCAGGTAGATGTGCGGCGCGCCGGCGAGCACGAGCTGGCCGACGGGCGGTTCCCAGCCCTCGGGTGCCGGCCCGATGCCGGCGACGATGATGCCGGTCTCGTCGCTCTCGGAGGTGTTCGTGACCGCGGGGTCTACGCCGACGACCAGCCGCCACAGCTCCGGAACCTCGGCGGGCCGGACGCGAGCCCGCTCGATCTGGGCGCCGGTGACCAGGGCGCCCTCGACGTCGCCGAGCAGGATGCCGTCGAGCTCCTGCCGGCCGAGGGTGGTGCCGGCGTAGCGCTGCTGGATCGTGCGCAGGAACGTCTCGGACAGGTTGGCGGCGTTGGCGGAGGTGGACGCGCGGACCAGCTTGACGTCAGGGTCTTCAGCATCGACGCGCTTGAGCAGGTCTTTGAGGACTTTCGAGCCGCGCTTCGGGGTCGTGGTGATGATGCGGCGGGTGCGCCCGATGCGGGTCGCAAACTCGAGGCCCTCGTCCCAGATCTCAGCCTTTTTCCAGGACGCGAGTTCGTCGGCCCAGAAGCCGGTGAGGTTCCAGCCGCGGACGCGGTCAGGGGCGTCGGCGGAGGCGAGCACGACACGTGAACCGTTCGTCATGTAGACGATGAACTCGTTCTTGTTGAACGATTCGACGCGGTCGCCGGCGGCCTTGAGAAACCCGGATGGGCCCTCGGCACAGATCTTGACGGCGTCACCGAACGTGGGCGCGATGATCGCGTAGTCGCCGGGCTCTTCCTCGATCCATTCGGTGAGGGTGTGCGACGCGGTGTAGGTCTTGCCGGCGCCGCGGCCGGCGCACATCAGGACGTAGGGCTCGGTCGCCTCGGCGGCCTCGACCTGGTGCGGGAGCGCGGTCCGCCGCCAGGGGTGGGGGGCCGGCGGCTCGAGCAGTGCGAGAGCTTCGTAGAGCTGGGGGTCGAGGTCGGCGACGGCATTCGAGACCCGGATGCCGGCGACTTCGTAGCCGATGGCGTCGAAGTCGACGCGGGTGAGGTCGGTGCCGGATTCGGCGCCCCACCAGCGTTCGATGTCTCGGGTGAGCGAGTCCGTCATCGGAGCTTGCCTCCCCGAGTTAAGTCGGCTAGTCTTGTGGAATGACTCCTACCAACATCATCGAGGTCACGGTCACATTCCACAACGGACAGAAGGACAAGATCAAGATCCGGGGCGATCTGCACAACTACGCCCGCGCACGCGCCGAAAGGGCGGTCCGGGAAGGCGGGAGCCTCGAGTTCGACCCCACCGACCGGGTCAACTCGAACGTCACCTACTTCGCCGTCGCCGGCTCGTTCCGCAGCGTCGAGATCGCGAAGCTGTAGCCGATGCGCACCTTGCCGCGCGGCATCACGTGGGGGCCGCCCGCCGAGCGCGCGGACTACGGCTTCCACAAGGCGCACGTACCGCACTTCTGTCACCACCGGCCCGAAGACGGCGGCCTGCCGTTGCTCGGGCCGTGCGTCGGCGACCTTCGCACTGGCGAGTACTACGTGAGCGTCGAGCATGGTCCTCGCGCGCGGCAAACGAAAATCGCGTTCCGATGCGCGGTCGCCTCGGGGCTGGTGATCGACACCCGCTTGACGCCGCCGCTGCTCGAGACGCTGCTGTGTGCCGAGCAGGAGATCCTGATGTGGTTCCCCGGAACCGGCCCCGGACAGGACGTCTGGATTTCCGGCGACGACGGTACCGCGCGGTTCAGCGAGGTTGCGCAGAACGCCGCGAACTGGTTGCAGCGCAACGGGTTCGTGGTGACCGAAGAGATGTACATCGTCCCGACCGTCAAAGGCCATGAAGAACTCGCCGCGTGGCGAGACGAGCAAGCTCGCCGGCCGCTCTGGCAGCGTCAACCTACCAAGGAGTAACCGATGCCCAAGACCGAAACCCGCGTCCAGGTTGGCACCGTCGAAGTACTGCGCAACCGCGTGTTCCCGATGCCCGGCTCGACGCTCGGCGCGGCCGAAACGGTGCTGGTCGAGCCCGGCGTCTACCCCGTGTTCACCGAGGGCGGCCTGGTGTACTGGGAGATGAACGGCCGGATCAACCACGTCGAGGCGGAAACCTGCATGGTGTCGGGCAAGCCGGGCGACAGCCTGAACGTCATGAGCGTCGAGGACGCGCCGAGCGACACCCCGCAGAAGACCACCTCGCGCCCGATCACCGTGGCGAAGTTCCGCGCCATGGTCGCGTGCGAAGAAGCCTTGCCCGAAGACCGGCGGGTGTACGTCTTCACCCTTGACTCTCCGAGCAAGCTCGGCTAGACTCGCAGTATGACCACGAAGCCGCTCACCCCCAGCCAGGTCGCCGCCGGCCGCGAGTTCGCGCTGCGCAGCGTCGACGTCACCGACGTGATCCTCAAGGTCGGCACGGGCGCCGACCCTTACGAGTTCTTCGAGAAGGTCGGCGAACAGGCCGTGGCGGTGCCCCAGCCGCGCGCGACCTACCTCGCCGAGCTGCTCAACGAGGGCTTGATCAAGACCGGCATGTCGCACCGCTCGGTCGGTATCCACTTCGCCTACAAGCACGTCGCGCTGACCGACGACGGCACCGCCGAGCTGTACCCGGCGGAGGTCAACGACCTCGACTCGGCCACCTACACGAAGCTCCGCGAGTTCGGTCTGCCGCGCCGATTCCCGAACGCCACCGACGTCGTCGAGGCGCTCGGCCGGCAGGCCTCCGCCCTGGTGCTCGACCCCGGGCAGAACGAGGTGCTCGACCTCGACGAGTTCACGATGCGGTACGCGCGCACCTTCGCGCGGCTGCTCGACACCTTCACGGCGCACCTGAGTGCCACCAACCCGGCCCTCTTGAAGCGCTTGCGCATCGAGTTCGCCGACCAGCAGGACGCCCGCGCGGCGGCCGGAGGAGCCTGATTCATGAGCTTGATCGAAAACTTCGTCGTCATGGGCGCGCGGTGCAGCGCGCGCGAGTGCGGCGCCGAGATCCGGCCCGCCGCGCTGGCCACCTACCCGAACGATGTGCGCAACCCGCGCGACCTGATCCGCGCGATCGGGCAGCCGCTCGGCTGGTCGTTCTGGGGCGGCCGGTCGGGGCGTGCGTACTGCGGGAAGCACGGGCCGACGGCCGCGAGCCTGGCCCGGGGACGGATGCACCGGATCTGGTGAAAGATGCTTGACTAGCCGAGCAAACTCGGCTAGTCTTGTGTCATCACCGAGAACAAGGAGCACACCATGATCGGCACCGCCACCGTCACTTGCGGCCCCACCCTCCGCGCCACCGTCAACGTGATCAAGATGATCAACGCGGGCTTCTACGAGGTCGAGGTGATCGAGGGCGCCGGCGGCTGGGACAAGCCGGGCAAGATCCTGGTCGTGCGCACCTCGATCATGAGCGACTTCGTCGAGGACGGCGCCGAGAAGATCGAGCCGGTCGAGGTGCCCGAGCCGGCCCCGCTGACCGAGCCGATCGACGGCGACGCCTACATCGCGGTTCTGCTCGCCCGGCAGGCCGCCTGGATCCACCGCAACGGCGGCGACCGCACTCTGCCGCCGCTGCTGGAATGGTTCATCCGGGCCGGCGACGAGGACTTCGTGATCGTGCCCGAGGAGAAGCCCACCCCGAAGCGTGAGCGCCGCCCCCAGACGTACCGCTCGGCGGCCTCGCTGATCGAGGAACGCGACAAGGTTCAGGCCCGGATGGACAAGATCACCGGCGCCGGCTCTGACGACCCGGCGATCGTGAACCTGTCGCCGAACGCGCGGTCGCGCGCGGCGCGCAACGCCGGCCGCCGACGCTTCGAGCAGCTCGACCGCGACCTTGAGCGCTACACCGCGCTGTCGAACCGGCTCGAGCGACTGGACTACCGGATCAAGGCGGCGCAGGCGCGCGAGGCCGGCGCCTGACCGAGGCTTGACTAGCCGAGTTCGCTCGGCTAGTCTCTTCTTATGACCACGACCACCGCCCCCGCCGCCCCGTTCATCGCCGCCGACACCTTCACCGGCCGCCACACCCTGCGCAGCAACACCGCCCGCAACGACGTCTTCACCGCCGCCGAGCTGGCCGCCACCGGCACCGTCGGCGAGATCCTCGTCCTGTGGGAGTCCGCGGGCCGCATGCGCGACGGCGTGCGACTGTTCTGCCGCACCCGCTTCGTGCCGCAGGCCGACGGCTCGCTGCACGGCTACGACAACGACGGCGTGCGCAAGATCATTCACCCCGCGAAGCGCAAGATCCGCGTCATGACCAAGTAGGACCGGCCAGACACGAAGCCCCGCCCAGGCGCACCGGGCGGGGCTTTCGTGTGCGCTGGTGGTCACGTCAGCCGGCCCGTTCGCGGGCGTACTCGGCGCGCCACGCCGCGACGTCGACGGCCCACGGCGTCGGGTCGTCGGACTCGAACCGGGCGCAAGGCCGGTCGCCGCACGTGCCCGCGTAGTCGGTCGGGCACGGCCGGGTCTCCATCACGCGGCACGGGTGCTCCGGCTCGAAGAGCGTCACGGCCACGCCCACAGCGGCCGCGACCACCGCGACGGCGGCAGGTCGTACGACCCGGGGATCGGCAGGTGCCAGCGCTCAACGTGCACCACGGGCAGCGCCGGCGGCTCAACCGATCGCGGGTCGCATGGCTCCGGTCGCGTCTCCCACGCCCGCCGGTCGATCGGCGCGTAGAGCCGCTCCAGCGCCTCGTCGAACTGCCGCGTGAGCGTGAACGGCGGTGCCGGCTCGGCCACCTCGAGCGACCCGGGCGCCTCGAGGGCGGCGAGGATCCCGCGCGGCCGGAACTGGTCGAGGTCGCCGAGCAGCTCGCGCTCGACGTCGGCCATGAGCTTGTTCCAGCCCTCGAGCAGCTCGGCGGTGATTGTCCGGTGCAGCTCGTCCTCGACGGGCGGAAGACTGGCCGGGCTCGCGGCCGGCAGGTACGGGAAGTCGCTCGCGCTCATGTGAGGTCGCCCTGCGCCGTGTTCGGCCCCCACCGCCGGTGATCGGACGGCGAGCCGGGCGGCCGGCTGTGATCGGCCGGGCAGGGCAGCTGGTCGCCGGCCGGCTGGCGCCCGGTGAACGCGATGCCCCACAACTTCCGCAAGGCCTGCCAGTCCGGGTACAGGTCGCACGACCAGCACTCGCCGGGCTGGTGCAGAATCCGGGCGTCGCAGTGCGGGGCGAACGCGCGGCCCTCCTCCAACGTCTCGCGTGCGGCGGCGAGCACCGAGGGCGCCGCACGAGTGCCAGGCACAGGCTGCTCGGCCAGCGGGGTCTTCGGCGGGACGTACTCGCCGAGCGCCGCCCCGATGTCCTGCCCGAGCAGCCGAGACAGTCCTGACTTCCAGCTCATCGCGAGGCCTTTCCGTCGTCAGCCGTCATCGCGTACGCGCACCTTCTCTTCGGCCGTCAGCGCCGGGCCGGCCTCGGCCGGTGTGCGCAGCTCGAACCCCAGTCGTTGACGCGCTGCCAGTAGCGCCCGCTGCACACCGCGGCGGGTCGCCGGGTCGCTCCAGTTGATCCCGAACTCCTCCGCCATCGCCCGGGCGAACTGGGCCACCGTCTGCCCGTAGGAGCGCAGCGCGTCGACCTTCGAGGCCTCCATGCCGAGCCGGATGCCCTTCTCCGTCATCGCCGCGGCCCGGTCCCGCTCCGCCGCCTCGAGCTCCACCAGCGCGCGGACGCGCTCGAGCTTCTTGAAGATCTCCGGGTCCGAATCGCGCGTGGCCATCGTCGCGGCCATCTCGTACCCGACGATGCCCCTCATGCCGTCGTCGGCGAACTGGGAGGCCAGCAACGCGCCGTAGAACTCGGCCCGCGCGAACGCGACCGCGGCGAGCTCGGCGAAGCCGTTCGCGAACTGAATCTGCCGCACGTCGGGCGAACCGTAGTAGGGCAGCCGGCCGCGGTACTTCGCCACCAGCGCGCGCCCGAACTCGTCGTCGGGCAGGTCGTGCGGCAGGTCGAAGTCCCGCGTCTCGTCGCCGGTGCCGGAGCCGTGGAACTCGGGCGGGGTCTTGACCATGAGGCACAGCGTACGGCGTGGCTAGCCGAGTTGGCTCGATCGCCGCGCCGCTCCGGTCGGTATGTGCCGTTACTTCACCGTGACAAAGTGGCGGTTTCAAGATCGAACTACGGAGAGTTATGTTAGGTAACGTTCCTTTATTCTTACCATGATCCTGTCTCTCTGAGATAACGATTCTGTTAGGAGACTACGCAGGGTTACTAGCAGGGGGGTGTATGCAGGTGCAGACACCGGCGGTATCTGAACGTAAAACCCCAGGTCGCCTCTTCTGTCTGGACATCCATGCATGTACATGGACGTCCACCGCTACGGTAACCGGTAGGTAAACTTGCAGGTCAAGCTACCTAGCTCTCCGTAGTGGACGCCTACCATCTGTAGGATGTCCACCCTATACGTACTCTGACCTGGGAAAACGCCTCACTGGACGTGGACGACCAACTCGCTACAGGATGCTAGGCAATGCAGCTTTATTCTCAGTAAGCATATGTACACCACATCAAGCTCAAAAACGCGTTTTTTGCCCGTCCAATGTCCAATACAAGATCACATGCCTTAAAAGGCTGCCCCGACCTGCGGGTTAGAAGTCGATCAAGGTGGACGACCATCTTTTGCCCATGGATGTCCACCAGGCCGCTTCCAGCCCGTGCGCCCGCCTGCGCGTCCTCGGGCCGCCGTCCGCGTGTGCCGAGGCCAGGCCTGGTGTCCGGGGATCGTGGCGGTCGTCTCGGGCGCCGGCGGGCGGGGTGGACATGCATGTCCCGGGGTGGACGTCCACGATGTCCATCACCCGTTTGTCGTAGCGTCTGACCTGGGCATGTTGCTAACTAACGGTGATCTTGGACATCCCACATCGTGGAAACATAACGATAGCATCCGCATGCACGAGACTGAACTGTTACGAAAACCGCTCACACAGGGCGACAATCCGCAGGTGTGCGTTTGCAACCTCCAGCATGGTCGAGGTCTGACAGGAAATCTTTCGGCAAGATCAATTAGACCAAGCACATGAACCTTGCATGCAAGTCCAAGCAGCTACTAGAGTGGCACCATGACCAAGCAGAACCGGCCCGTCGGCTACCCGCTGTCGATCACCGACGCGGCGCTGCTGGCGAAAGTGAAGCCGGAGAAGATCCGCGAGTTCGTCCACGCCGGCCTGCTGCCCTGCCTGGTGTTCCGGGATGGCTCGCACACCGAGTGGTTCAACGCCGACGACATCCGCGACTTCGTCGACCTACTCGCCGGTATCAAGGACGCGAGCATGGAGGAGCGGCGCGTCCACGAGGTCGGTGAAGCACTACGCGCTTACCTCGCGGCGCTGCCGCCGCTGGCCGAGTACGACGTGGCTGCGGCCGAGGGCACGCCGGTGCTGGCACGCGCCCGCTCGGGCCGGATCCACGCCCACGTCCAGCCGGCGGCGGTCGCCCGGTGGGCCGAGGTGAACCTGGGGCAGCGCTTCCCGGCGGCGACGCTGGAGACGAGCGTGGCGGCCACGCTGAAGTCGCTCGGCGCGGTGCGCATGCGGGGGCTGACGCCGATCACCGGCGGCCCGCAGCGGTGGCACTACTGGTGGCGGCTGCCGCTGACGTTCTGGTCGGCTTCGCCCGAACTGAGCACGTTGCTGGAGGGCCTGACCGCGCGCGAGCCGGGCGAGGAGCTGGCCGTCCGGTCCGGGGTGGCGACGCTGACCGAACCGATGCAGGCGCTTGAAAAGCCGACCGAACTCGGCTAGTCTCGATCCATCACCGTCTTCCCCGGGAGGGACCCATGTTCCGCGTCATCCTCGAGCCCAGCCGTTTGCGCTGGCCGATCCGCATCGTCGCGGCCGTCTGCCTGCTGCTCGTCCTGTTGCCGTCGATCTTCGGCCTGTACGTCGGGGACGTCTTCTACGCCCTGGTCGAGTGGCCCATGACGCTGGTGATCATGGGTCTTGCGATGGGTCCCGGGCGCCGGGTCTACGCGTTTTTCGAGTTCAAGCTGCGCCGGGTGTGGCTCGGGTGGCGGCAGGGTCCGGGCACGGTTCGGATGTTGGCGGTCTGGCGCAAGCCGCTGCACCCGGTGTGGTTCGGCATCGGTCTGGCGTCCTACCCGGTCGCTGCCGCTTGGAACGCGCTTCGTGAGCTGCACGGGGGATGGTGGCCGCTGTTCGCCGGCCTCGCCACGATCGCGCTGCTGCTGGTGCTGTCGCACTGGGAGTTCACGGCCGAGCGCGCCGACGCGAGCCAGATCACCGATGAGGTCGAACGGCGGTTCCGGTCGTGAGCCGTCACAGCCTGCACGATCTGGTGGCGCAGCTGAAGCAGCTGGAAAACCATCAGGCGGATCTCGCTAAGGCGCTGGTCGAGGCCGAGAAGCTGCTGGAGATGGACACTGCGGTGCTCTACGCATCGCGCACGTCGGAAGAGATCAAGTTGTGGGGGTCCAAGGTGGACGAACGGCACTTCGAGATCGCACAGCTGAAGAAGAAGCAGCAGCGTTCGATACGTCGTAACCCGCTCGAGGCGACGTGGGGCTGGCTGCGCGAGCACCCGTTCCTTGCGATCGTGATCTCTTTGTCGCCGGTGATGATCGCGGGCGGCCCGACGGCGGTCGCCGGGTTCTTCATGATCGTCATGACGGTGGCGGTGCTGTGGTTCCTCGGCCGGTCGTTGTTCCGGCACTGGACCCGCAAAGACGCCCTCGCGGCACGCCGCGGTCCCGCAGCGTCGACGACCACCACGATCTACACGCTGCCGGGCGGCGTGCTGAAGGTCTCGGGCACGTTGACGCCGGAGCAGCTCGCCGAGCTCGCGAAGCGGTTCCGTAGCGCTCGCGACCAGCGGGCGACGTTGGTCCTGCCGGCTGGTACCAAGTACCTACCGGCGCCGGGCGCGAAGCAGCCGAGCGGCGTGGTGACCGGCGGCCCGCTCCCCCTCGGCGAGTCCGTCTCGGCGATGCACCCGGACGCGGTCGAGGAGCCGGGGCCGCTGCACCCCGAGCTGCCGGCGTGGATGCGCGAGACCTGGAACAAGGCCCTGGCCGGCTACCGCGACCGGGTACTGCTCGAAGGGCAGCGGTACTGGAACCTGAAGTTGCAGTGGCGTGAGCTGTCGTCGTCGGCGGCCGAGTGGGATCACGGGCCGTCCGGCCCGGGCGACATGGCCGCGCGGGTGCGCAACTGGGGCGAGGGCCTGGACGACCACGTCTTCCCGGCGACCCTCAAGGACGACATCCTGCGGCTGGCGCGGCAGTTCGACACGATCTCGGAGGAAGGCGCGGTCTACGGCGAGCGTCTGGTGCGCTCGGAGTACGGCCGCCGCCGGATCGCGAAGCAGTCCGGCTACGAGCAGGCGATCGTCGAGGTCGGGAAGCCGGAGATGCCGCGGGACTTCGTCCCGGTCCTGGACCGCGACTTCCAGCTGACGACGGACTGCCGGTTCCACCACGTGGCCGATCACCAGATTGTCGAGCAGGGCGTCACGACGGACCACGTGCTGCGTCGTTGCACGGTGTGCGAGCCGGCGACGTATTGGCTGGAGCGGGCGTGAGGCATCAGCTGCACGGTTCGCCGGACGGCGTCACGTGGCAGTGCCGAGGCTGTGGTGGCCGGTGGGGGCTCGGCGAGCCCCGTCCGCCCTTTTGCGATGGAAGGTTGATCATGAGTGCGCGGGACAGGGCCGCTGAGGTGGCGGAGGCGAACGAGATCGTGATGACGTTGCTCGAGGCGTTGCCGGGTGGCGACACCTACGAGTGGGAAGACTGGATGGTCGCGGCGCGGGCGGTGCTGAACCGGCGACAGCAGCTCGACGCGAAGGCCGCGCAGCGGCTTCAGCTGGTCGTTGCCGGACAGTGGCTCGGGCACGCGGCCGACCAGCTCGGAGGCGCGACAACCACGGTGCCGGCATGCACCGAGGCGCTGGATTACTTGCGCCGGCTCGGCGGGTGGCTGGCCGACGGCGCGTCGGGCGAGGAGCCGAAGCCGTGATCGCGCGTTGCCGTCGATGGTGGCAGCACCGCGTCCGGCCGCGCTGGGGGAAGTACGGTCCGTATTGGGTTTGCACGCGCTGCGGGAAACTCTGGGCCTGAGTGACTTCCATCGTGGACTGTCCATGGTGGATCGAGGAAGGAAAACGATCATGGCGGAGAGCAAGGCCGAGGCCACGAAGTTCGAGTGCGACGCGCCCAAGTGCGACGTCGTGCACGTGGTCGTCGGCGACGACAAGCCGAAGGGTCGCCGGCTGACCTCGGAGGGCCCGGACGGCAAGCCGGTGCGCGTCTACGCCTGCAAGGCGACGCACATCCGGCCGGCCGTCGAGGCGGCCGAGGAGCGCGCGGCGCTCGAGCGCGTCGACGCGGACGCGGACCAGCAGCCGGCCGACACCGAGCCGGAGCGTAACGAGGACGACGACAGCGACGATCTCAAGGCTCTCGAGGAGCTCGAGGCTGTTCGCCCGGTCGCAGTATGACGGCGGCACTGAACCGGCAGAAGATCCGATGCCCGCTGCCGGCGTGCGTCTGGGAGCTGGAGTTCACGCCGGCCGAGGTGCCGGAGACGGCGCTGGAGGCGGTCTTCGGCCGTCACGTGCTGACGTCGGTGGCCCGGATGTCGGACCTCGAGCGACTCGAGGGTGAGCTGCGTGAGCACTTCGCCGGTCACGGAACGCCCGAGTTCGTTCGCGCCCTGAGCGAGCAGTCCCAGGAGATCGAGCGGCTCAAGGAGCGGGCGAGCAAGTACCGCCGGTTGCTGCACCCCGAGCCGGGCGACTTCGTCAAGGGCTGGATCGACGAGGGCGGCTCGGCGCAGGGTGTCCTCATGTCCGCCGAGGAGTTCGCGGCGGGGACGCCGGTGGGCGACTTGCCGACGTACTACGCGGCGATCAAGACGCAGCCGGCGGACACCGTCGTCGTGGTGATGCGCGCGTCGTTACGCGGGGTCGAGGAGTGACCGCGCGGCACGATCTGGCGGCGACCCTTCGGCGGGGCGCGATCCTGCTGGGGACGTGGTTGGTGGTGCTGCCCGTGATGATCGGTTCCGTCGTCTATGGGGTTCACGAGGTGTGGGCGGCGACGCAGTTCGCCGGGTACGTCTACGGCTCGGTGTTCGCCCTCGCCGGTGTGGCCATCGGCACCGGACTGGGTTTGATGGGGATCAAGTGGGCGTCCCGCCAGTAGAAGACGGGAGTCCCGTGCTCGAGCTGAACACGGGCCTCCCGATCTTCGATTCGATCATGAGTGACGCGCGTCTCGTGCTGCTGGCCGAGGCGCTGATGCCGGAGGGAACATCGTGGCCCGCAAGCGAAAGTGTTGCGAGTGGTGCGGCATCGGGATGACCGGGCTCCGGCGGCTGTGGGCACGCTACTGCCGCCGGTGCACGGCCCGTCAGTTCGCGTTCTCGATCGGGCCGGACATCCCGCACCAGTCGCAACGGGGCGGGCGCGAGCAGAAGTTCAAGCGGTGGCCGGGCTACCCCGGCGCAGCGCACTGGCCAACACGAGGTCCGAGGTGATTCCAGTGTCGATGAAGATCAAGTTTTGCGACACGATCATGAGCTACATCGGGATGCACGAAGCCGAGCCGGACCCGGACAACCCGGGCCTCTGCTACTGCGGGATGGAGCTCGACGAGCGCGTGCACACCGACCGTGAGATGTACACCCGAACCGAGGCACCCGATGACACAGCTGAGTGAAGACGAACGTCGCCGGCTGTTCCGCCTGGCGACCGGCTCGCCGGCGCCGCGGCCGCCCGCGGAGCGCCGCGAGCCGGTTGAGCAGTTCCAGGTCGAGATCAAGGCCAGCACTCCCGCAGGTCGACCGGTGCCGTCGCCGGTCGGTCCGTTCCCCAGCCGGGAGGTGGCCGCGACCTGGTGGGAGATGTACGGCACTCAGCTGGTTGACCCGTACGAAGTGGCCGAGGTGACCATTCGGCCGATGTACCTGTCCTGGAGGCCGTGATGGTCGTGCGCACGCCGGACGTTTTCCCGGCTGTTCTGCTGATCATCGCGGTGGGTATCGCGGTCGCCGGGGTGCTGTACATCGAAACCGCATCGGGTCGGCGGTCGCGGTTCCGGGCGCTGGACCGGCGCCCGCCTCCGGAGCAGCACGACTGCTCGCTGCCGTGGTGGCGTCCGTTCCGCAAGCTCGGCACCCGGATCCAGTGCGTCCAGTGCAACACGACGTGGCGGTGGGACCGGTACGAGTGGGCACCGGGCACCAGCTCGCTGATCTGGATCAACGAGCAAGAAGAAGCCGAGCAGGCCAGGATCGCCGAGCAGGCGAAGCGCAACGCGCACTGACGCGCGCCTCCGCCGGGCCGGCTCATCGCGCCCGTAGCCTGCCCTCATGCCACTTGATCCACCGACTCGCGTCACGGTCACCGACCATTTCGAGGACGGCGCCGGCAACCCGCTCGGCGGTCGAGTGATCTTCCGGCCGTCGGTGACGGTGAAGCACAACGCCGCGATGGTGCCGGCCGGCGCGCCGGTGGTCGCGCACCTGTCCTCCGCCGGCAACCTGTCGGTCGAGCTGCTGGCCAACGACGGCCCCGGCGTGACGCCGGTCGGCTGGACCTACGAAGTCACGATCCAGGTGGGCCCGCCCGGCTCGATCGGGGACCTGGGCATCGACGCATTCGTCCGCGAAGACTTCTCGATCAAGCTGCCGTCGCTGCCGGGTGCGGTGGTCCTGCGTGAGGTCACCAAGGTCGACCCGGTGCCGTCCTCGGCGTTCGAGATCAAGACCGTGGCCGGCGTTGGCCCGGATGTCGACGGCAATGTGCCGCTCACCGCTTCGGACATTGACGCCACCGGCCACGGCTACGCCCCGCAGGATGAACTCGACGCCGTTGACGCCCGGGTGGTGACGCTGGAGAACCACCCACCCAACCACGCCACCCGGCACGCCCCCGGCGGGGTGGACCCACTCACCGGGTACGTCGCGACCGCGCTGGTGGGCGTCTCCAACGGCGTCGCCTCGCTCGACTCGGGCGGCCTGATCCCGGCCTCCCAGCTGCCCAGCATCGCGATCTCGGACTACCTGGGTGCTGTCGGTTCGCAGGCGGCGATGCTCGGGCTGGTCGGTCAGCGGGGTGACTGGTGCAACCGGACCGACCTCGGCGCGGCGTTCATCCTCGCCGCCGAGCCAGCCTCGACGCTGGCGAACTGGGCACAGGTGCTCACCCCGACGGACGCGGTGACCTCGGTGGCCGGCCGCACGGGCGCGGTGACGCTGACCAAGTCCGACGTCGGCCTGGGCAGCGTCGACAACACCTCGGACGCGGCGAAGCCGCTCTCGACCGCGGCGACGACGGCGCTGGCCGGCAAGGCGGCGTCGGTGCACACGCACGCCATCGCCGACGTCACCAGCCTGCAAACCACGCTCAACGGCCTCGACGCCGTCGGCTACGTCGGCGAGCACTTCCCGACGGCGGCCGTCACCGGCTCCGGCACCACCGAGAAAGTCGGCTGCTTCGTTACTTTCTCGGCAGTGTCTGGACGACGGTACAAAGCGACGTGGGGCGCCAGTCTTTTCAGTTCCAATGCGAATACCAATGCGAACCTGATCACCAATCCGTTCGCGATCAAGCTTCGATACAAGGCCACCTCCTCAAGTACGGACGTGACCGGAACGGTTTTCGACGGCACCGAGCGTGGCGGCTTGTCCAGTGCCTACTACACGCCGGTCTCACTGTGTAGCGAGTTCGTTGCGCCCTCCACTGCCACTTACACTGTAGTGGCCACGTTCAACGCCACTGACAGTTCGGCCGGCAATCTCACGCAGGCGTATGTCGCCGGTACCCACCTGCCGAAACTGTTCATCGAATGCATCAAGGGGCCCTGATGAAACGCATCATGTCCTATGTCGCGATGTTCGTCGCGGCGGCCGCGCTACTCTGCTCGCCCTCGGCGGCCACTACCACGTCGGTCGCCACATCCACCACCGCCGCCACGTTCGCCTCCCCTCGAGACGCCTGGTGCGTGGCGCTCGCCGGCGGCTCGCCGACCGTCGATGCGTTGGGCGACTCGCTGACCCTCGGGGATTCCGTCAGCGACCTGAGCCGTCGATCGACCGCACTACTTGGCGAGGCCCTGCGCTCCGACGGCGCACCGAACGCGCAGGTGTGGATCGGCGGAGCGATCGGCGGTTCGGCGACCGCGGACTACGTGGCCGGCGCGAAATACAGCGGCCACATCGAATTCACCGTCAACCACCCGAGCGTGGTGCTCATGGGGTGGGGCACGAACGACTGGGCCGGCAACATCCCGGTCGCGCAGTTTTCGGTGCAGTACCAGCAGATCATCGACCGAGTCCACACGCTGTCGCCGGACTCGTTGATCGTCCTGGTGCACATGCCGTGGATCTACAACACCTCGCTCACGTCCACTCGGGGCAGTCAGCTGCCGTACCGGGATGCGATCCGCGCGTTGGCGACCGCGAACGGGGCTGTCTACTTGGCCGAGGAGTGGGGCTTCCGCGGTGATGATCTGAACCAGGAAGACATGCCGGACCGGATCCACAAGAACGCCAATGGCCAGAATGTCCAGTTCGTGATGATGCTGGCCACCTTGCGCGCGCTGTGCTTCTAGACCCTCGTTGACTCGCCGGGTCTGCTCGGCTAGTCTCGTGGGATGACCACCATCGAGCCGCGCGAACGCGGCATCCCCACCGAGGCCCGGTATCTCTCCGACGGCGATCGCGTGCTGCTGTTCCAGGACGACGAATTGATCGTCGAGGGCACGGCATCCCACACCGGCGGCACCGTGCGCGTCGTCGAGGACGACGGCAGTTGGACCATCATCGACCGCGCCGCGCCCGGCACCCGCCGGCACGTCCGCCTGCTGCGCTCGACCGCGCCGATCGCCGAGGACGCACCGGTTCGGCTGCGTCGTCTCGACACCCTCGGCAATTCCGAATGGCTCGACGGCACCATCGAAGGCCGCGGCACCGTGGACGGGAAGCCGCGCTACGCGGTGCGCTACCACGCCGAGAACGGTCCGACACGACTCGCCGGCTGGTACACCGCCATCGGCGTGCACCCCGACGACCTCGAGCTGCGCGAGGAGACGGCCGAAAACGTCGAGCAGGTCGCCGCGGCGATCACACCGGAGATGGAGATGGAGGCCATCCGCGCCGCGCTGGACGGCTTCGGGATCCCGGGCCCGCACCAGAGCAACCCGTCGGTTCCCGAGCGGATCGCGCACCTGATCCGCCTGTTCGTCGACCAGTCCGACACGGTCACCAAGACCCGCGCGGCGCTGCTGCCGATCGTCGACGACGGTTCGATGACGCTCGACAGCATCGCCCGGATAGCGGCCCGGCGGTACGCCGAACAGCGCGACGCCAACCGGCAGACCAGTCCGCATCTCGCCCGCATGCAGTCGACGGCGCTGGGCGAAGTTCAACAGCTGGCCATTGCACGAGGCGGTGACTCCCGGCTGGAGACGATCGCGATGCTGCGGCACGCCTTCGAGGTGACCGAGGAGCGCGGCGCCAACCGGGTCCGCGAAGAGGTCAACAACCTGCTCGGCAGGTACGACATGCCGAGGCCGCGGAACATCATCCCGGCCGAGCCGATGGACTGGCTTGACCACGCGCTGAAGCGCGCACAGGAGCGCGACGAAGAAGTCACCCAGCTGGCCGGGCACCTGGTCACCCTCGGCGCGACGCCGAGCGACCACATCGGCGCGATGGTCGAAACGGCGCTGGGGCAGGCGCGCGTCACGGCGCGTTCAACGGCCACCGCACACGCCGAGCAGGCCGCGGCCGCAAAGATCACGCAGCTGACCACCGCGTTCGCCGAGGTCGAGCGGAAGACCGAGAACGCGTTCCGTCTGTTGAGTCAGTGCCAGCCGCACCCGAGTGGCAAGCCCCTGGACGAGCGGATCACCGAAGTGATCGACGCGTTCCAGCGCCGGATCCTCACCCTCGAGGGCGATCTGCACGATGCGCGCACCGATCGTAACGAGTTCGAGAAGATCATCCACGACGCCTTCGTCCTGCTCGAGCGCCACATCAAGGGCTCCGGAGACGTCACGCTCGATCAGAAGCTGCGCGAGGTGCTGGCGAACAAGGACAACCAGATCGCCCAGTTCAAGATCCGGACGCGGCGGGACGGCGTCACGATCGTGGGTGTCGACCGTGTTCGCGCGGTCGTCGACCGCGAGGTGGAGCGTGGTGGCCTGCTGCGGACTGGCGAAGGCGACGACCTCGGAGGCTGGTTCCTGCGCACTCTGTCCAAGGCGAACCTCGCGATCATCGTGCACGACTGGAACGGGTTCGACCCGGTCGCCGAGCCGGTCGAGGGCTTCAAGCTCGGCAACGACGCGCCGAAGCCGGGTCCGCAGTTCGCCACCGTCGAGAAGATCTTCGCCGACGTCGCCACGGCTCTGAAGCCGGTCCTGGACGACCTGCGCAACCTCGGTGGCAAGCCGTGAGCCGCCGCACCGTCCGGGTCCAGGTCGAGCCGCTGGCCGTCTGGCCTTACCCGGAGACCACTCAGCGCGTCGCCCCGCCGTTCACCGCCCGCTACGAGCAGACGCTGGACATCCTGCGGATGGAGCTGGATCACCTCGACGCGACCGCGGCCGCGCTGCGCATCGTCACTAAGAACGGCTCGGACGACCTGCGTCGCGACGGGCTGCTGCGCGCGCACGCCGCCACGATCCACCCCGGCGTCGCGCTCGCCTTCACCTCGAAGTTCGGGCCGATGGAGATCTACTGCGACACCTACCTGTCCCGCGGCTCGCGCCCGAGCTGGGAGGCGAACCTGCGGGCACTGGCGTTGACACTGGAGAAGTTGCGCGCGATCGACCGTTACGGCGTCGGCGGCGGTCAAGGGCAGCAGTACGTCGGCTGGCGTGTTATCGAGTCCTCGCCGGCCACTGTGGACCGCGACTGGGCCCGGCTCGCCGCGATCGCTGACGCGCCGGCGGGCAGCATGACCGCCGATGCGATGTGGCGCCGCGCCCGTCGGGCGGCCCACCCCGACAACCACGCCGGCCGCCGCGAGCTGTGGGACGAACTCGAGCAGCTCGGCAATCGGCTCAAGCTCAGCTGAAAGGATCATGCCGTGACGGCGACCATCACTCGCCCGCGCCGCACTTCCACGCTCGCCGAGCGGGAGGAGCGGATGCGACAGAAGTACGACATTTCCCTGCTCGATGACCCGGACGCCGAAGAGCCCGAATGGATCGACGAGGGCATCGACATGCATCCGGACTGGGTGGACACCGAGATCGTCCGGCGCGTGCTGGCCGGCCACTACCACCGGGTAACCCGGAAGCTCTCGCACGCCGAAGCGCTGGTCGTGATCGGTGTCGTTCTCGACGAGATGCACGCCGCCGCGATCAACGGCTACCGGCCGGACCGGTCGATGACCCAGCTGAGCGAGGCCCTCGGCTGGAGCGGGCACCGAGTCGCTGTGCTCACCGCCGAGGCCCGACCGAAGCACGCCGAGCGGATGCGTGAGGCCCGCGAGAACTACCGCGGCTGGCAGGCGATCGCCGACGGCGATGCCGCCTACCGGCGGCATCGGGCGAAGCACAACGCGCAGCAGCGCAACAGCCGCGCGGCCGCCCGCCGTGAACGTCGCATCCGGGCCCGCGCCGCATGACCGGGCCCACCCCGCTCGAGCTGCTGCGCGAGACCGAGGCGACGCTGGTCAAGGCGTTCGACGCGAACATCATCGGGTTCACCGAGCGCCCCATGGCCGCCATGCTGGCTGCCCACGTGAAGTCCGGTCGCGGGCTGACCTCCGACGAGGGTCGCCAAGCGTGGCGGATCCTCGCCCGCAACGAGGCCGGCCTGGCGCGGATGGGGCTCATTCTGCCCGGACGCAGGCAGCCCGAGCCCGTCGTGCCGGCCGCCGAGCAGCACCGTGCCGATCGCCCGATCGAACTCGCGCTGCGCCCGGACGGCCGGATCGACATCCGGAACTCACCCATGTCGCTGAACGAGGCGCTGAAGCTCGGGCTCTACGCGCAGTTCCACCCGGCCACCAAGACCCGGCCGCGGGCGACCTGGTCGATCCCGGCGTCGCCGGCGAGCGCGGCCGGGTTGCTGGGACTGTTGCACGGCATGCCGGTCAATGCTTCCTCGCGGGTGCGCGAGCTGGCCGATCAGCACATGGCCCGCATCGCTGCTTACGAGCGGCTCGACCCCACGCATCCGCTACCCGAGCTCGAGCAGCGCCGGCTCGTCCTGAACCCGACGTTGCGCGACTATCAGCTGCGCGGGGTGGACTTCACCACGCACGCGGCTGCGAGCCTGCTGGGCTTCACGATGGGCGGCGGCAAGACTGCGACGGCGATCGCGGCGGCCAACCTGATAGAGGTCAAACGCGGCATCATCATCTGCCCCAACAAGGTGCGCGGGGTGTGGCCGCGCGAGGTGGCGAAATGGTCGGCGCGGTCATGGCACATCGTCGACGGCAAACGACCCCCCAAGCGCAAGGGCTTCCGTTACCAGGACCTGTCCATCGTGGACCGGGTGCACGAGACCGAGGCCACCCTGTTCGACTGCACCTGTGGTGCGCAGGCGCATTTCGCGGTGTGGAACTACGAGATGTTGGCGCACGCGCCGGCCTCGACATGGCGACCGCCGGAGATGCTCGACCTCGGCATCTACGACGAGGTCCATCGCGCGAAGTCGCCAACTGGAACGGTGAGCACGAACCTCGCGGAGTGGGTCGGGTTCACCCGTAACCGGATCGGGCTGTCCGGTACGCCGATGCCGCAATACCCGTGGGACATCTTCGGCGTCTACCGCGCGCTGGATCCCGGCATCTTCGGTTCATTGTGGACGGTGTTCAAGTCCCAGTACGTGTTCGAGGCCACCGAAAAGGACGAGAACGTCATCCCCGGCCGCAGGGCCCGGAGCTGGCCGGTGAAAATCCTCTCGGAAAAGCGAACCGAGTTCGCCGAAAAAGTGCACTCGATCATGTACCGGCCGACGATCAAGCTCGACTTGCCGCCACTGACCGACGTCGAACGGTTCGTCGAGCTCGAGGCGAAGGCCGCGCGCGAGTACGCATCGTTGGACAAGGAGATGTGGGCGGACCTCTCCGGTTTCGCCTCCGACTGGTCGGACGGAGACGAGACGCTCACCCCGAAGAACGTGCTCTCACGCAACATCCGGCTCATGCAGTTCACCGGTGGCACCGTCCCCGACGACGACTTCGTGGTCAGCGAGGGCGAGTCCGGCGGCAAGCACCGGGTGTCCTGGGCCAAGGAAAACGAGATCGTCGAGTTCGCCCCGCAGGCCCGCGGCGACGGCACGCACGCCATCACCGGCGGGATCCTGGACGAAATCGGTTGCGTGCCTGGTCATCCGGGCGGGCCCGAACCGGTGATCGTCTACGCGCACTTCAAGGACGAGATCGAGATCATCCGACAGCTCGCCGCGAAGGCGGGTCTGCGCTACGGCGAGATCTCCGGCCGACGCTCCGACGGGCTCACCGAGACCTCGGAGCTCAATCCGGACATCGACATCTGCGCGGTCCAGATCTCCGCCGGCGGCACCGGCGTCGACCTCACCCGCGCCCGGTACGGGATCTGGTACTCAAAGGGCCCGAGCGTCGGCGACTACGACCAGGCCCGGGCGCGTCAGCATCGGCACGGGCAGACCCGGCCGGTGGTCTTCATCCACCTGTACGTCTCGGGCACCGTCGACCTCGACGTGCGCGACACCATCGTGCAGCGTCGCAACCTGGTTGCGGTGTCGTGTGAGCGTCGCGGCTTGAACCCGCGCGCGTTCGGGGTCGATCCGACCATCGTCGACCCGATGCCGCCGGCGCCGGACGACATGGGTCAACGCTCTGGTGGCGCGGTGGTGCTGCCGATCGACGAATTCGGGCATAACGTCATGGCTCCTCGCGTGGCTCCCCGTGAGCACGACGCGGAGGGACGCGTGGTCGCGGACGCCGCCACGCTTCAGCAGTTCGATTTGGAGGGCTTCTAGTGACCAATGTGGAATACATGCCGCTGTCGAGGACCAACGGTCCGACCGTGGTGCAGTGGCTCGGCGGCAAGGGCATCGACGCGAGCGTGGAGCCGGACGACCGTCTGCGCATCAAGATCACCGAGTCTGTGACAGTACAGGCCGCGGCCTCGGCGGGCCACGTCACGGAAGCCACGGAAGCCGACGTGTTGGTGCGTCCTGGCATCTTCCTGGTGGCTACCTACGTCGAGGTCGAGAAGCGCTACTTCATCCGGGTGACGGACAAGGCGCCGAAACCGGGGGAAGACGAACCGGCTTCCGTCGGCTAGACTGGCCGCGCACGGCACCCTGTTCGGATCGATTGAAGCCCCCGGTGGACCCCCAGCGCCGGGGGCTTCGTCGTGTCTCTCCGAGTTCTGTCGGTGTTTCTCCCTATGCTGGGCTCTCCCACGACCATCACTCGCGAGGAGCTCCAGCTCATGACCGTGACCTACCCGTGGCGGGCGCACGCCACCGCCGACACCGTCCCGTGGTTTCAGCGACCATTCGTCATCTACGACGTCGAAACCTCGGGCGTCAAGCGCGACAAGGATCGAATCGTCAGCGCAACGGTGGCTTACTCCGAACCCGGCTTCGAAACGAAGATCCTCGAGTGGCTGATCAACCCCGGCGTCGAGCTCGCGCCCGAGGTGGTCGACATCCACGGGATCACGAACGAGGAGCTGCGCGAGCACGGGCAGGATCCGGCCGAGGCGATCGGCGAGATTACCGACACCCTCGACGAGATGTTGCAGCCCGGGATCCCGCTGGTGATCTTTAATGCGCCGTTCGACCTGTCGATGTCCGACCGCGAGCAACGCCGGTACGGCGTCCGTCCGCTGATCGAGCGGAAGCCAGACTTGCCGGTCCTGTGCCCGCTGACCATCGACAAGGCCGTCAACAAGTGGGTCAAGGGCAAGGGCATGCGGAAGCTCACGCCCACCGCCGCGCGCTACGGCTTCGAACTGAAGGACGCCCACAACGCCACCAACGACGTCATCGCGACGATCGCGGTGGCCCGCGGCCTGCCGTTCGAGCAGCCGGGCGACGACGCCACTGTGCGACGGAACCGGCAAAGGCTCGCCGATATGACGCTGGAGCAGCTCCAGACCTACCAGCGGCAGTGGTACCACACACAGAAGATCGGCCTGGCCGACTACTTCGCCCGCGCCGGCGATCCGGAAGCGGCCGCGTCCTGCCGCGCCGAGGCGCCGTTCTTCCCGCTGGTCCCGGTCGGCTCGCTCGTTGACTAGCCGAGACAGCTCGGTTAGGATTGCTTGACTTTGACCCCCTGAAACGAGGCCATCATGCCCATCAAGGACAAGCCGTCGTGGATCATCGGCGGCGTCTTGATCGCGGCGGCCGTCATCGCCGGGTTCGCCGTGCGCGCCAACGCCGACGAACCCGGCCCGACCGCCCTCGAACCGCCGGCCGGCACGCTGTCCGCCGCCGCCGCCCGTGCGGAAATCCCCTACATCACCGTTCTCGACCGCGCCGCGCCGGCCCTCGGCCGCCCGGCCACGCCGCCGCGTTACGACCGGGACGCCTTCGGCACCCCCTGGCTCGACACCGACGGCAACGGCTGCGACACCCGAGACGACATCCTCGCCCGCGACGCCCGTCGCTCCGGCGGATCCGTGCAGACGTCCAACGGCTGCACCGTCATCGCCATCGACATGACCGAGCCCTACGCCGGCAAGCACGTCGTCGGCCGCGGCCAGATCGACGTCGATCACGTCGTCCCGCTCAAGGTCGCCTGGGTCTCCGGCGCCTACGCCTGGCAGGCGCGCCCCCGCATCCGGCTCGCCAACGACCCCCGCAACCTGCTGGCCGTCGACGACCAGACCAACCAGCACGTCAAGGGCGACAAGACCCCCGACCGCTGGATGCCGGCGCCGCCCGCCCGCTGCGAGTACGCCCGGATGTACGTGACCATCCTCAAGGCCTACGAGCTGCCCGCGCTGGCCGCCACCCGTACCGCGCTGGCCGACACCCTGCGGGGGTGCCCGTGAAGGTCCTCGAAATGGCCGACACCATCACCGGCGAGCAGGTCGACAACGTCGAGGCGTTCGCGGTCTTCGTGACCACCCTCGGCGGCGACGTCGAGCGCCGGCCGTCCGGCCAGGTCAACGTGACCGTGGGCGGGCAGAGGTTCTACCTGGTCCCCGGTCAGTGGCTGATCAGCTACGGCGGTGGCGACCTCGAGGTCCTCTCACACGATGTGTGGCGGCGTCGCTTCCTGGTCAAGGTGTCCGTGTGATGGCCCGCCATCGCAGGCCCACGCGTCTTGCGCTGTTGCGCGGCGCCGTGTTGTTCTGCCTCGCCCTGCGGGTCGACCTGTTCACCGCCTGGAGGGCCGCATGACGACACACGACGCCCCGCCGATCGAGTTCAAGAACCTGCCGGCCGGCCAGCTGCACGCCGCCGGCCTGACCTGGCTCGAGCGCGCGGCCCGGATGGCGGTCGACGACGCGACGATGTTCGAGACGGTCGACGCGCCCCCTGCCTCGGCCTCGCATGAGGCCAAGGAGGTGAGCTTCGCCGCGGACAAGCTGCTCCAGCAGCGCAACATCGCCGAGGCCCGCCTGTGCTCGGACATCGGTCGGGGCCTGATCGCCGCCGCGACAGCCGTCCTGCCCCTGAACGACGACCTCATTCGGCGCTACAGCGGCCACAGCCCGGATCCGGTATGACCACCCCGCGCAAGACCGTGATGTGCCCCGTGTGCAAGCGGGGCGGCCGCCGCGTCACCAACGCCGGGAACATCTGGCGTCACCAGCCCTACGGCAAGAACTTCAGTGGGTCGATGGTCTCGGCCTGCAAGGGGTCTGGCCAGCCGGCGTTCCCGAAGCCGAAGCAGCCGGCGGTGCCGTCGTGACGGTCGAGTTCGCCGCCGAGTTCCTTGCGCCGGCGTTGCAGGACCTGCGCACTTTCGCCGCCGAGGTGCGGCAGGTGGCGGCCGACACCGAGGGTGCGCTGCCCGAGGCGTTGCGCACGATCGCGGCCGCCGCCGAGGCGACCGCCGGCCGGCTCGTCAACGGCGAGCCGGCCGCCGCGTTTGACGAGAACGACCTGATGGTGATCATGATGCTTGCCGGCTACACGTCCGGCGCTGGGGGGATCACGCAAGCCGCCGCGCTCGTGCGGACCTTGCTCGACGAACACGAGAACGACGGAGGAGACGCAGGTGGAAACGATGGCTGACGCCCCCCTGAACATGACCGAGCGCCGGCGCACCGGGCTCGAGGACGTCCGGGACGGCCGGGTGACCTTCGAGCCCGTGGTGGCGCTCTACCACCGCGACGGCGAGGCGATCGGCAACTGGGACCGGCGGACCTACGCCGAGCTTCGCAACCACGGCCTCATCGACACCGAGGGGGATGACCGGACGGTGAAGATGGTGCTGACCCCGGCCGGGCGGGCGATCTTGGAACCTCCGGCCGACACCACCGAGGGTGAGGTTGACTCGCCGTAGCAACTCGGCTAGTCTCGCCTCATCCGAACCGAAGGAGGGCGTCCGTGGCCATCACCCCGGATGAACTCGCCGCGAACTACACCCCCGGCGAAGATCACGAATCCGACATCGAACAGCTGGCCGATCTCGCCGCCGAATACGGTTACCGGCTGGTACCCGTCGACGCGCCGGAGTCCTCCAGCGGCGTCATCCCGGCCGCCAACCCGGCCACGCCCGAGGACATGGTTCGTCGCCTGACCTGGATCAAGGCCGCGATCAAGTCCGGCAAGGCCGCGATCAAGGCTCACGAGCGCGAGGAAGCGCTCCTCGACAAGGCGATTCAAGAAGCCTGGGTCACCGTCGGACGCACCGCGGACACCATCGACGGCTACACCGCCTCGTTCCGCCCGCGGACGTCCTACAGCCGCAAGGACGGCGTCAGCGTCGACGACATGGTGCCTGTGCTCGACGAGGTCGGGCTGGGCCACATCGTCAAGGACACGTTCAACTACCAGACGCTGCTCGCCATCCTCACCGAGATGCGCGAGAAGAAGGTGCCGATCCCCGAGAAGCTCGCCGAGCTGATCGAGTTCAAGGAGACCTTCTACATCGGCATCGTGCCGGCCGGGAAGAAGCGCTCCGGCGGTCGCGCGCAGGTCCGCGTCTCGGCCTGACTCCCAGTCTCCGGACCCCCCGCGCGCCGCGCGCCGAGGGCCCGGAACGCGGGGTTAGTCTGCCCGGACGCCTCGCTCCCGTTGCCGCCGGAGCCACCTCGGCAAACGGTTTCCTGACCCATCCGAAGGGAGCTTCACCCCTCATGACCACCACAGACGTCGTTCTCCACTCCGGCCGCGAACTCGCGGTCGCGGCGGACTTCGCGACGAACTACCCGGCCATCGCGCCCACGCGCGAGACCATGGAAATGATGATGGCGATCCTCGGCGACGAGACGCTGGAGCAGCGGAACCTCCCGTTGGTCAAGTGCCCGTCGGGCGACTCGGACGTCTTCAGCTACATCGTCGGCGGCCGCCCCGTCAACACGAAGCGGATCAAGGGCTTCATGGTCCACTACGTCGCGCAGCGCGCGTTCTGGACCAATCCCGACCCGACCGGTGTCCCGCCGGTCTGCTCGGCGCGGGACAACCGCAAGGCCGACCCGGGCGGCATGTTCGCCGAAGGCTCGGAGCAGAACCCGACGGGCCTGTGCGCGAACTGCCCGATGGCGCAGAAGGGCACCGACCTCAAGGGCGGCAAGCAGCCGGCCTGCAAGGAGTCTCGCCGGCTGTTCGTCGTGCTGAAGGGCCTGCTGCTGCCGATCGTGATCTCGGCCCCCACGTCCTCGATCGGCGGCCTGAAGGACTTCCTGGTCTCGATGGCGATGGCGCAGCAGGGCTGGTGGCTGGTGCCGCTGGAGTTCACGCTGGAGAAGGCCACCAACGCGACTGGCCAGGTGTTCAACAAGATCGTCGTGGCCGCCGACGAGGAAGCCGTGCCGCTCGGCGAGAACGAGCAGGAAGCGATCGTCGCCTACCGCTCCTACATCAAGGAGCTGATCGACGAGGCGCCGCCGGTGTTCGAGCACGACGGCCCGGCCGTCGGTGGCGGCTTCTCCGTCGGCGACGCCGAAGAGCGGGAGGCCGCACCCGCATGATCGACGCCGAGCAGATCCGGCGGTTCTGCTCGGCACTGTTCGGAGGCCCGGACGGCACCGGCGACGAAAACCTGGCGGATCTGTACGTAGCCGCTGCCTGGTCGCTGCCCGGCAAAGAGACACGGTGGCGCCGAGGTGATGACCTCGGCGCCATTGTTTCCGCCATCACCGATCTTGCCGAAGCTCAGGGCACGCCGGGCGGGCCCACAGGAATCTACATTGGACCGGGGATGACCCGGTCCGCGAAAGAAAGGTTCAAGCGGGCCAAGGCACACGAGGTCGTTGCACTCCCCGGGTTGTGGGCGGACATCGACTTCGCGGGTGGACCGCACACGAGCAAGCCCTACCCCCCCGATTACGAAGCGGCAGTGGCACTGGCCAACGCGCCGGGCCTGGTCCCTACGGCCATCATCCGTACGGGCCACGGCATTCAGGCGTGGTGGCTGTTCCACGAGCCATTCATCATCGAGCCGGACGAGGATGTCGAGGCCGAGCAGGAGAAGCTCGCCCGCATCTCGCAAGACTGGAACTCGACGCTGCGCTACCACGCGGAGCGGCTCGGGCAGTGGAAGCTCGACTCGGTGTTCGACCTCGCGCGCGTGCTGCGCGTGCCGGGAACGCTCAACCTGAAGGTTCCCGACGACCCGCGGCGCGCCGAGATCGTCGAGCTTGACAACGCCCGACGCTACGAGCTCGACGACCTGATCGAGCGATTCGCTGACCCCGAGGTGCTCGACAGCTACGCGGCTGGCACGGTCGGAGTGAAGACGGCCGAGTTCGGCGACCTTGACCTGAACCGGGTCTGGGCCCGGGTCAACTCCGCGGACTACCGCTCGCGCGACTACACGCCCGAGTGGCTCTCGGTCGTGCTGGAGATCGACGGCTCGGCTGGCCCGCTGGCCTTGCTGTGGGCGGGCAACCGCGCGGACCTGGCAAACGACCAGTCCAGCTACGACGCGGCGCTGGTGCGGATCCTGGCTGACTACGGGTTCAGCGTGGATCACCAGGTCGAGGCGCTGATGTGCCGCCGGCTGCGGTGTGGACAGAAAGTAGACAAGGTCGACCCTCGGCAACGAGTCGACTACATCATCCGCACCATCGGATTCGTCGCGCAACAGAGCAAGCGCAAGACCAAGCTCGCCGAGTTCGAGCTGGACCGCGAGGCGTCTTTCGCCTCGGCCGCCAAGGGCAAGCTCGGCGCCACCGTGCACGTCGAGCCCGAGCCGAACCCGGTCGACTTCCTGCCCCCCGAACCGCCGGAGGACGACGACCCGGGTCCCGGCCCGGGGCTTGAGCCTGACGCGATGCCCGACTACGTCGACGCGATCCTGGACCACGCCGACGATGTCATGTCTCCGGAGCAGCGGCTGCTCGCCGCGACGTTCCAGGTGGAGAACGAACATCAGGCCGCCGATGAGGATCGGCAACCGCCGGCGACCGAGGTCCCCAAGGTCCTGCCGCCGGTGCCTGATCCGACGGCGGACGAAGAGGTTTGGGGCACCCGGTCCGATGGTCTGCGGGCGCACATGGAGGCGCTCTCTGACTTGCTGCTGCCCGAGGCGTTTCGCGCCGAGGGCTTCGAAGTGTGGCGGCTCGAGCGGGCCGACCAGGGCGATGCGGCGCGTGGTCGCATCGGGCTGAAAATCCCGGTGGACTACGACTGGCCGGACGCCAACCGGCCCGAGCAGTACCGCGTCGGCCGGCCGCTGTTTTCCGAGTGGCACAAGCGCGGTGACTTCTCGACCCCGCGGGGGTTCCGCACGGCCCTGACGGTCGACTGCCTGATCCCGGCCGCTCCGGTTGGCGACAAGGAGCGATGGGCCGCGCTGATCGACCGGCTCGTCCCGTACTGGCTGCGCGACTCGACCGGCTCGGACATGGCTACCTCGATGCACGGGTGGCTGCTGGACTACCTGCTCGATCACCCTCCGACGCCGCTGGAAGTCGAAGCGGTCGACATGCACAAACCGTTCCTCCGTGATCACCAGAACTGGGGAACGACCGGCACGCCGTCGATCTGGTTCTCGCTCAAGCCGTTTCTCGGCTACGTGGCCACCCGCCCGGGTGGCCCGTCGGGCAAGGCCGCGCAGTCTTCGATGCGGTACCTGTACGTCAAGCCGGACCGCATCCGGATGAAGAGCGCCACTGGCAAGCAGGTGCGGGGCACCTGGTACGAAATCGACGAACCGGAGTTCACGGCGGAGGAGTGGGGCTTCATCGTGGACGCCGTTCGTGACGTCCAGTTGTCGCGTTCCGACCGTCTCCGAGCCGTCCGAGATGAGGGAGCATGAAACTCATCCCGCCGCCCCCGCCGGTGCGGGGTTCCGAGCTCGCCGTGTCGCGGCAGTCTGTGGTGGTCTCGCTGCGACACGGCGTCCTTTCCGGCTGCGTGATGTGTGGTCACTCGACCGGGCTCTACTGGCCGTGGGAGGACTGCTTCCACCCCGTGCACGAGCCGTGTGTCCCACGCTTGTTTGAGCACTGGGACGCGATGCTGGCCACCCTCGATGAGGCCGAGATCGGCGCTCGCCCGGCGCCACAGCGGTCCGTCAGGAAGGGGCGTAGCGCTTACGCTCGCCGCTCGAGCACCTCCGATGCGCCGAAGCCGATCGTCTCGGCGACCGCGCCGAGGATCCCGGCCGCGGTGCAGGCGAACCCGTGGTGGCGACCCGGTCTCGGTCCGGATGTTCCGTGGACGGTGGTCACCGAATCGACGGTGGGCCGCAAGCATGTGCCGTGCCAGAGCCGGGACCGTGGCGAAAAAATCATGGGGCACCAGCGCTCGCTCGCCGAGCAGGATCGCGATGATGGCGTGATCCTGCTCGGCGGCGCTCTCGTGGGTCCGGACACGGCGATCGTGGCCGACTGGGGCGTCTACGCACCCCCGTTCGGTCCGCCGCTGTTCCGGCCGCTGGGCAAGGTCGGCGGCGGCAACGCCGAGGTGTGGGGCTGGGAGCGTTGCCGCGGCTGCTCGGAATGGCTGTGGCCGGGCCGCTGGATCGTCGATTCCGAGCGCCTGTGTGGCTCGTGCGCGGCGCCGAACGACGACGGGCGGCCGTGGCCCGTCGAGCCGCCCTCGACCCTCGTGGAGCCACCTCCGCCGCCGCCGAAGGTGAAGGCGAAGAGCAAGCCCCAGTCGTTTGACTAGCCTACTGATCTCGGCTAGTCTCGACGCATGGACCCTACCCCCTCGAAGGCGGCGACCGAGTTCGTCGACCTCTTCATGGACTCCGTCGGCGACGACGTGTTCGGGCTCGGGCCGGCCGGTGTTCGGCAGGCGCTGCTCGAGTTCGTCGGGCGCGGCGAGATCCGGCGCAGCCTGTACAGCCATCCGCACCCGCTGGTCGAGGACACCGACCCGCGCAAGATCGAATACGAGTTCGTCATCCAGCGCGACGAGACGCCGGAGGAGAAGGCCGAGCGCGAAGAGCGGTCCGAGCGCCGGCTGGCCGTCCTGTTGTGGAAGCCGGAGCAGGGCCCGCCGCCGCGCGGTGTCGGCTGGCTGCGCCTGCTCGAGCAGGAAACCTGGTGGATCCCGAAGGACAAGGACCCCATCAAGATCGTCGACATGGATCCCTCGTGGCGGCAGAACACGATCGCGATGCTCAAGCGCCACGCGGCCGGCCTGAAGTTCCGCGAGGAGCTGGCCACCCTCCGCAGCTGCCCCGACGACCCGTCCGACGGTGTCATGGCGGCGTTCGACCAGATGCAGGACGAGCTCGACTCGATGACCCCCAAGCAGTGGATCGAGTCGCGGCCGCTGATCAAGGCGATGGTCAAGCTGAACCGCAAGATGGAGAAGGCGGCCCGGAAGGCGCACCAGCGATGAGCAGCACCTACCGCGGCATCTGCCTCAACCACACGCCGGCGCTGGCATTCCCGGCGGACTCGGTGTATCAGGACCTGCACCAATTCGTCGCGATGATCCAGGCCGGCAAGAAGCTCGCGACCCGCGATCGCACCGACACTCTCGAGATCCTCGCGCACGCCGGATGCGACGTCGTGGTGGGCGCTTACTCCTACCCGCTGGTCGAGGTCTACTGTCTGCCGAACCTCGACCACCGCCATGTGCGTCCCGAGCCGTTCGATGCAAAAGCGCTCAACGAGCTGTGGCACCTGCTGAACAGCAATCGCCGCGCCGACCGCCGCGAAGCACGGCGCGCGATGGCCGCGTTCCCGACCCCCTGCTGGGGGCAGGATCGGCTCAACATGCTGGGAACACTGTGGGAAGGCGGCGACCTGTGCCACTGAGCGACGAGAGCAACGGCACCCATTTCACCGTCCCGGACGGTCACATCGGTTTCATCGGTTCGCCGGGGGAGTTCGCTCGGCTGGAGCGTGCCGGGCACAAGCTGCCGACGACGTCCACGGTGGACCTCGGCGGCCGCGAGCTCCGGATGTACCGGCTCCCGCCCGAGGCGCAGAACCAGCCGATCAAGGCAAGGATCCCGGGGTTCAACATCCGCGTCGTCCGCCCGGGCGCCGTGCTGGGGACGACCAATGAGGGCGACGATGACACTGCGGGCTAAGTGGCAGGACCGCGAGACCTGGTTCACTGCGGGACACAACCTCGAGGGCGAGAGCGTCGACGCGGCCGCCGTGCTCGAGCCGTACAACGCCCGCGTCGAGCCGGACGACCTCGTGTGGCACCTGGGCAACCTGCGGGCGACCGGCACGGTGAAGAGCCACCACGACGAGACCGCCGCCGTCGAGATGCTCGGCCGGCTGTCGGTGATCGCCGGCCCGGGCGACGACTACTTCGCCGGCGCTGGCGAAGACTTCGAGCTTCGAGCGGAGATGCTCGATCACGCCGTTCCACAGGTCGAACGGATCATCACCGGGCGCGGATTCCGTAAGCACCGGATCCCGGTGCAGGTACCCCTCGGTTTCGGATTCGCCCCGATCGCGCTGTGGTCGCTGCCCTACAGCGGCACAGTGGAGACCGCGCGGTGGCGCCCGCCGATCCCCACGAAGTCCGAACGTCTGTGGATCGTGCACGGCCAGCCCCAGGCCGACGGCATCGCCACCAACCCGGCGAGCCGCGAGATCAGCGTGCACCGCGACCTGTGGGCCGGCGCGCCCGTCAGCATCGACGACATCCGCGAGATCATCCGCTCGCACTCCTGAAAGGACCGTCCACAATGGCCGATCGTTTGCTCTGGCTCGACGCAGAAACCAACGGGCTTTTGTACCGGCACCGTCACACCGCGCTCGAAGTGGCCTGGACCATCACGGACATGAAGCTCGAGCAGCTCTCCCCGTTGCGTACGCTGATGATCGACTGGCGGCCGCCGACTTCGGCCGAGTGCCACGCCCCCGTGCCGGGGGACGAGGACTGGGAAACCAGTGCGTTCTTGGAACAGGTGGTGCGCGACATGCACGAGCAGTCAGGTCTCACCGCCGAGTGGCCGACCCGCGTGCATGTCGAAGCCGGCTCGGTCGAGGACCTGATCAACAACGACCTCGGGGTGACCAACACCGGCCCCGGCGAGATCTATCTGGCGGGCGCCGGGGTGAGCCACTTCGATCAGGGCTTGACCGCGTTGCACATGCCAAGCCTCGCGCCCAAGGACGCCGGCGGCCGGCTGCACTACCGGTGCTTCGATGTCTCGGTGGCCAGCCTGGTGATGGGCACCAGCTTGGCGGCGATCATGACCGAGGTGCCCAAGGTTTGCTGGGCCATCACCGGCGCGGTGCCGACGCGCGAGGGCCTGCTTGACCTCGAGCGCGTGCGGCCGCACCGCGCGGCCGCCGATGCCGCGACGGCGATCGTTCAGGCTCGAGCGTTGCGGTACCTTTCGCCCGCGTCGCCGTGGTCTTGACTCGCCGGTACAGCTCGGCTAGTCTAGCTTCATGCTGATCACCACCGTCGCTGCCCTGGTCGCTCGGGCCACCACCGCGATCCTCGACCTCGTGATCGAACTCATCTGCCTGTACTGCGGGCACACGATCGAGCTCGAGGAGACCGAGCGGGTCCGCGACGAGAGCGGCCTGCTGCACCTGGACTGTTACTTCCAGGGCGGCTACGACGACGTCGAAGACGACGGCTCGGACGCCTACTACGACCGCATCATGGACCGGTGAGAAATGGACTTCCGCCACATCAAGCGCGCCGTGTGTCTCTCGATCGCGAGTGACACGCGGGACCGCCGCGACAACATGCCGTCGGGTTTTGATCGCGCTGACTACGACCGATGGCAGCGGGCTTACACCGAGCTGGCCGAGGAGCTCGACCGGCGCGGCGGCCGGCCGGCCACGGTCGTGGTCGACCCCGACCAGATGACGTTACCGCTGGAAACGGCGTGAACCTCTCGCCCTCGAAGGTCTACCAGTGGCGCACCTGCCGGCTCGCCTGGTGGTTCCGCTACGTCGCCCGCGCCGTGCCGCCGAACGTCGAGCCTTGGCACCTCACACGCGGCACGGCCGCGCACGCCGGGCTTGCGATGGCGTACAGCCTCGCCGCGAACCAAGTCAGCGCGGCGAGGACGCACGGGCGCCGGATGAGCGACTACGAGCCCGAGGCCCTCGAGGCCTTCTACGACGCGCTCGGCCCGCACGCCAACCACCCGGACCGGATCTGGGCCGCCGGCGCGCTGATCGAGCTCCTGGCTACCCTCCCGGTGCCGGCACCGCTGTCCATCATCGCCGTCGAACGCCCGTTCCAGTTCGACACCGCCGGCGGTCGCGTGGAAGGTGTGCTCGACCTCGCGTTCCGGACCGGGCCTGACTCGCTGCACATCCGCGACTGGAAGTGGTCCAAGACGCCCGAGGCGGACGGGCCGCAGGGCGTCACCTACTCGATCGCCGGCCCGCTGTTGTTCCCCTGGGCGAAGCGCGTCAGCATCGGGTTCTACTCGATCACGCACCGCACCGAAGACCCGATGCCGCTGGATGAGGCCGTCTTGAATCAGGGGCTCGAGGACCTCGAGTACGCCGGCCTCGAGATGGCCGACGCGATCGAGGCTGCGCAAAAAAATGACGTCGACCCGTCGAAAATATTCGCTCCCACCCTCGGCGAGCACTGCGGGTCGTGCGTCTTCCGGGCGTACTGCCCGGCCTACGGCGGCCCGCCGGCCGAACTGACCTACCCCATCGACGACGTCGTATCGACGCGCGCTGACCTGCTGAAGCGATTGGAGCCGACAAAGTGACCACTACCGCAATGCCGTACCGGCCGTTCGGCGTGGCCGACACCGCGACCATCCACCGGGGCCTCGCGTGGCTCTACGAGACCGTACAGCCCGACGACGCCATCGTGTTCCACCTCGGTCCGACCTCCTGCGTGGTCAACCACCGGCACTACGGGTTCATCCCCTCGGTCATCAACGGCCTGCCCGTGGTCACGATGTGCCTCGCCGAGGAGCACAAGCACGCGCGCATTCGAATCGGCAACGAAGACCGACTCGCCTACCCGATCCACCGGGCCGAGGTGTCGGCGATCCAGCGCGCCATCGAGACCGAAGTGACCGTGCAGGAATCCTGGAACGGCGAGGGCTGCGAGACGGTGTCCTTCCGGCTGTCCCGCCCGGCGAACCCGAGCCTGCTCGCCGCGCTCAAGCGATACAACGACGGCTGCCAGCAGTGCAACGGCACGGTGTTCTGCCATGACACGAGCCACACATGGCACGAGGACTTCAACAAGCTGGTTGTGCCGGACTGGCCGGTGGCGGCGTGACCGAGTTCAACGGCAACGCCACCCGGATCTTCGGACCGCCCGGAACCGGCAAGACCACCAAGCTCGCCGAGTTGGTGCGCAACTTGATCATGACTTATGGGCCTGACTGCCTCTCGGTCGCCTCTTTCTCGACCACCGCGGCCGAGGAGATCGCCGGCCGGTTCACCAACGACGGCATCCGGCCGCCCAAGCACGCCGTGCGGACGCTGCACAGCCACGCCTTCCGGGCCATCGGGCACGGCGCCGTCGCCCTGGATGCGAAGACGATCGTCTCCTGGAACGAAGACCACCCCGAGTGGACGATCACCCCGGACAACCGGCGCGCTAGCGGGGACAGCGGAGCCAACGGGAATCCGCGCAACGCCGTCACCGGCGACGAGCTGATCTCTTCGCTCGACAAGCTGCGTGCCACCCTGACCCCGCAAGACGAATGGCCGGAGAACGTCCGGCAGTTCGCCCGCCGGTGGGAGCAGTGGAAGACGCACGTAGGGGCGGTGGATTACACCGACATGGTCGAGGATGCGCTGGAGGCCGCACGCGACGGCGAGCCCGCGCCGGGCAACCCGCGGTTCTTCATCGCCGACGAGGCGCAGGACCAGACCCCGCTCGAATCGGCGCTGGTGACCGCGTGGGGTCAGCAGACCGATCACCTGTTCTTCGGCCTCGACGACGACCAGGCGATCAACGCCTGGCGTGGCGGCAACCCGGCACCGATCCTCGATTTGACCGCGGGCCCGAACGGCGAGGTCCGAGACGAGATCCTCGGTCAGTCCTACCGCGTTCCCGAGGCTGTGCGCCGTGTCGCGCAGCGGTGGATCATTCGGCTGGGCTCGCACCGCCGCGAAAAGGAGTACCGTCCGCGCGTCGACGCCGCGGGGAAGATGGTCATGGGCGCGGCCTACAAGGTGCCGGAGACCCTGAACAGCGCAGCCCTGATCGACCGTATCGAGTCCGATCTGGACTCGGATCCGAACGAGACGGTGATGGTGGTCGCCTCGTGCAACTACATGCTCGAGCCGCTGCTTACCGGCCTCCGTCAGCGTGGGGTGCCGTTCCACAACCCGTACCGCCCGAACGAGGCGCGCTGGAATCCACTCGGCGGGGTGACGGCAGGGGTCGCGACCGCCGAGCGCGTGTTCCGATACCTGATCATGGACGAGTCCCTTATGGACCACGGCGGTCGCATGTGGACCGGCGAGGATATCCAGTACTGGTCCGAGCTGGTGAAACTCGGCCCGGCCGGCATGCGCCCCGGAGCCAAAAAGCTGATCAAGCTGCTCGATCCGCACACCGAGGTACCCGAGGACGAAGTGCGTCGACTCTTCGTCGACGGGGACGCGTTCGACTGGGCCACTGCCCCGGATCCTGACTGGCTCGCGCAGTGCCTGCTCGCGGCCAAGCAGAAGGCCGCGTTGTACCCGATCGAGGTCGCCCGGGCGCACGGCCCGGCCGCGATCCAGCAGACGCCTCGGCTCACCGTCGGCACCATTCATAGTACGAAGGGTGGTCAGTCGGGCACCGTGTATGTCGCCCCCGACATCTCCGGCGCGGCCGCTCGCGCCGCTGCTGAGAGCGCTGCGGGACGTGACGAATTGATCAGGTTGTTCTACGTCGCTATGACCCGTTCGTACCGAGAGTTACGGTTGCTTCAGACTGCGAACCCGCAGTACGTCGAACGCGGTGATCTCCTGCCGCCCGACTTGGAGGTGCCGCCGGAATGACGACCGTGGTCCATCACGCCACGTCTGCACTCGTGGAAGACGCTCCATTCAGCCGTCGCGCTGCCACGCCGGCGCGCGCCGGCGCCCCGCGCCGGAAGCCCGAGGCCGAGATCGTGAAAGAAGGCGAGCTCTACCTCTGCTCGCTGAAGCGCGGCTACGCGCACAAGGTCCACGGTGGACAGTTCGGCAACGTCGGCGAACCCGACCTCGACGCCTGTGTGGACGGTCGTGCCGTCAAGCTCGAGGCCAAGCAACCCGGCAAGCGACCGACCGGCCCGCAGCTGGGCCGACTTCGTCGTTGGGCCGCCGCCGGTGCGCTGGTCGGCTGGTTCACCAACAACGAGCACATCAAGCAGCTGCTTGACCACCTTCATGACCCCGTGTTCGTGCCCGACCTCTCCCATCCGGGGTGTGTCTGCGCACGTCACGGGGGTGGACAGTGATCGCCGGCCCCAGATTCACCCTGATCGTCAACGAGGGCGACGTGCCGGACGACCGGCCGGCCGGCCCGCCGCCGCACCGGCTCGCCTCGGCCATCGTCGAGGCCGCCCGCCGGTGGGGCTCATTCGCTTCCGAGCAGTCCGACGTGATCGAGACGAACACGGAGGAGGGCGCCGCACGTCTTGCGTTGCTCGACGCTGTGCACGACCTGGAGCACGCCGAAACGAACGCGGCCGCATCCCCCGCGCGGGGGATGCGGCCGCTGTTCGGCGATGGGGCCGGCTAGCTCTTCGAGCCGCCGCCGCTGCGCGAGCTGGTCTTGCGCGCGGACGTCGAGCCGCCGCCGTCCTCCGGGGCCGCGGCGGCTTCCTTCTCGTCGCCCTGCGCGGCCTGCTGGTCGGGGTGGGTGCCGTTGCTGAAGTCGGTGTTGGGGACCGCTGCCGGAACGTAGCCGGGGGCGGTGACGGGCGCGCTGGCGTCCTTGGTCTCGAACTGCGGTGTCTCTCCGGCCATCGTCGAATACACGTCCTTTTTCTCGAAGCCTTCCGGCGGGCTGTCGGTCACGACAGTCAGCATCCCACGAGGTCAACCGGTGGGCAGGAGCCCGCCCGGCGTGGCGCTGGCCGAGGTCGCCGGCGCCGGCTCGGCGCACGCGGCATCGCCGGCTCGGCTCGAGGCCGTGCTGGTGCCGTTGGTGGCCGGGTCGTAGCTCTCGACGAACGAGAAGCACACCCCGGAGCCGTCTCGGGCGAAGTACTGGCGTTGGAAGCTCACACCTTGCGGGCCCTGCGGACCGCGCCCGCCGACGCACTTGTCCTCACGCGAGTTGCAGTAGGCGGCGACCTGCTTCAGGACCTGCTCGTCGGGCACTGGCGGGGCGTCCTTGCCGTCTTTGCCCACGCACGCGCCGTTCGCGCAGAACGCCGAAACGGCGGCCGCGACCATCTCGGGTGTGGCGTCCTTGCCGTCGGCCGGCCGGTTCTTCGCGTAGATGTCCGCGGCCGTGGCCGCCACCTGCTCGACGGTCAGCGGCTTGGGCAGGCCTGCGAGACGATCGTTGATCATCTGCTGCACCTGCACGGTAGTGACGCTGACCTGCGCAGGTGGCTCCGGCACCTCCGTGATCACCTGCTTCGCCTTGGCCGCGCTTTCGCACTGGCCGCGCGCAGCCAGGTCGGCGGCCAGCGTCCGTTCGGCCTCGGTGGCGTTCGCCCGGCATAACGCCTCGACTGTGCTGACCACGGGTGCGGCGGCCGAGGCGACGGCGGCGGACTTCCTGTCGGCGGTGTCGGCGCGGGTCTCCTGACGGGTGGCCTGCGCGGTGAACCAGATGGACAGCGGGATCAGGGCGACCAGGATCACCCCGCAGGCTCCGAAGTACATCGTGGGCGGGATGCGCCGGAAGAACCGGCCCGCGTGGCTGCGTGGCTCCGGCGTGTGGTCCGTCGCCTCTGGTTGCGCTCCGTGCGCATTGGTTGTCATTTGTCACCCTTAACAGCGATGCCCTTGAGGTATTCGAGCAGCTGGATCAGTTCGGCATTATCCTCGCCCTCCGCCTTGCCGGCGATGTACTCGATCGTCATTTCCTTCGGAAGCGGGGGGAGCTTCCAGCCTTGCGCCGCTGCCAACGTGCGGGTCTGGTAGGCCCAGTCCATCACCGCAATGTTGATCTCCTTGACCTGCCGAAGTTCCTTGGCCTCGCGGCTCGCCCGGCGCGAACGCCAACCGGCCAGCGTGATCAAAAAGAACAGCACGGCGATCAAGCTCGAGATGACGGTGCCGACCGATTGGACGTTCACCTCCGCGCCTCCTTGCTCGCTTCGTACTCGTAACCCGCCGCGAGCTTGGTGTGCACGTACACGACCGAGGCCGCCACGATCGGGAAGAGGATGGGTCCGCCGGTGGCCCATGCCCCGATCCCGAGCGCCGAGGTGTACAGCACCCACAGGGCGGCCGCCGCCAAGTGGGCCAAATGTCGACCGCGTCGCCGGTGCAGGCTCACAGCCAGGGCGAGGCCGGTCGCGCCGAAAAGGATCACCCACACCGGACCGAGGGTGCCGATGTAGACGACCACGGTTCCGGTTGTGGGCTTGCTCCCATAGACCAAACGGGGGAACACATGCACGATAGCGACCGCCATGTGAAGCGCGGTAAGGCCCTGACTCAGGGCCCGCCAGTGCTTGTGCGCGATGGGCTGCACCCCGTCATGCGGCCCGACGCACGTCGGCCGCCGGCGCGCTTGCGGATCCGACTCCAGCGCGCTTGAGCGCGTCCGACACGCCCAGCGGCGCCCACACCTTCGCCTCGACGGCCAGGGCGGTCACGAGGGTGGCGATCCAGCCGGCGAGTGCCTGCGTGGTGTTGAACGGCAGGTGGGCGTTCAGTGCGCCGATCCACTCGGTGAGGAAGCCGGCGACCGCGGACATGAAGATCTGGAGGAACACCCGGGCGCCGACGGCGGCGTACCGGGTGATGAAGCCGTTGATCAGTGGAATCAGGACGCCGAGCGCCATCGCGATCAGCTGTGCGGTGTCGAACATCGCGAACCCTTCGTAGACGGAACGTGATCTCCGCACATCATCGGGCCGCGACACGCCCGACGTGGGAGCGCCACGCCGGGAATGTCGACTTGTCGGCTACTGCTGAGTACCCCACGAAGCGAACAGCTCTTCGCCGGCGGCGGTGGTCTCGACCGGCGACGTGCCGGCCTCCTCCTCGCCCTTCTCCAGGTCACCGTCCGTGAGCAACTCTTCCGTGGCGGCGGCGAACTCGGCGCTGGCCGCGTGCGGCACCCCGCCCTCGTCGGACTCGAGCCAGTAGTTGCCCTCGGAATCGGCGTACAGCCGCCCCTCGTGCGCGACCAGCATGACGTTCATTCGGCTTTCGTTCTTCTCCAGTGTCATGCTGACGATCTTTACAGCAGGGCGAAGGAGGCTCCGACCGAGGAGAGAACCGGCGTGTCGCGGTACCACGCGATCTCAGCGTCGCTGGGCACGTGGCTGAAGAACCGCAGGTTGTCGATCGCCGCGCCGGTGGTGCTCCACTCGCCCATGTTGATTCGGTCCGCGTTGGTCGTCAGCTGCGTGCCCGCGGCGAAGCTCTGCGTTCCTGTTTGGACGCCGTCGACCAGTAGGCGACACACGCCCGTCGAACGTACGTAGGTAGCGCAGTAGTGATGCGGCGTCGCGCTTGGCGCCGTCCCGGTGGGCCGGGTCAACAGAGAGTCGTCGGAAGCGCGACGGGCCTGCGCCGCCATGGATCCGGAGACGTTCAGGACTCCCCACGTTCCGGAGTTGATCGCGTCCTTTTCCCAGCGCACCCACCAAGTACTCAGGGCACCCTTACCCCAGAACATGACGCATCTGTCATCGCTCTGGGTGGCGGCCAGCAACGCAGCCGAGAACACGGACATGGTGGCGCCCGTCTTCCCGAACCCGGGGCCGGTCTGCCCGCCGGCCACCTGCACCCCGTTCGCACCCAGCGTGAGGTCACGACCGCGGCCGGAGTAGTCGACCGCGGTTGCCGCGCCGGCGGCATCGAAGCTGTAGGCCCCCTCGAGCGCCATCAGAACCCGCGCATCAGCGACGTCACGAAGATCTTGCCGGCGGTCGCGTTGTAGATCCCGCCGAGGAAGTCGCGCTTACTGGCCGTGGTCGTCAGGGTGATGGCCGGCAGGTCGGTGCCCAGGGCGAAGTTCGAGCCGAGTGTGATCGTCCGCGATCCAGTGGCGTCCTGAATCAGCTCCCATAGCAACTTCTGGCCGTCGGCCAAGTTGGTCGGGTTGCCCAGCGTCCGGTTGCCGCCCAGGGTGACGCGGAAGTGGCTGCCCAGGCTCGCGTCCGTGGCGATCGTGGCTGCGTCGGTGAGCGCCACCGGGGCAGGCAGCAGCAGCGAGGGCGGCAAGGTGTCGCCCGAAGGCAGCTCCTGTTCGCCCCCGCTGACTACTACCAGTGGCCGACGTGCGGTCATCAGGCCAGAACGATCGGCGGCTGGCTCTGGAAGTTCAGCGCGGTGGCCGCCGTGGCGAAGCCGACACGCTGCACGACTTGACCGGTCCCGGACGGCGCGGTGCCGGTCGCCGTGCCCGGAGTGGTCGCCGAAAGGAATTGCACGCCGGGAGTCAGGCCGGTCACCTGCGTGTCGGTGCCCTCAAAGTAGACCGTGGCGGCCGCCCCGCTACTCGCAGCAGCCAGCACGAAGCCGTGCGCTTCCTTGCCTGCCACGCTGGCGTCGGCCTTGCGCGCCTTGGCGCCGGTCGAGTTCCAGATGTTCACCAGGTCTCCGGCCGCCAAAGCTTCAGAGGTGGTGATACTCGCGGTGTCGGCACCGATACCGGTGGGCATCATGGAGTTGTCGATACGCCCGCTGGTGTCCAGCGCCGGAATCTTGCCCGCATCGCCTGCGCCGGCCGAGGTCTGGATCGACGCCTTCTCGGTTACCGTGCCACCGTTGTTGTACAGGTACTTGTCTCCGGCCATGGCCGCGTTCTCCTAGCTCAGCTTGATCGATGGGTTGCGGTCAACGAAAAGCACGGTGGCCGAGGTAGCAAACCCCACCTGTGCCAGGAAAATAGCGGCCGGAGCCAGCGGCGGAATTTGCGTAAGCAGGCCGTCGACCCCGAGATAAACAGGCCCTGGGGTCCAGCTCCAACTCGGTTCGATGATCGGGCCAACGATCACGGCTTCACCTTGTTCGCCGGCCCCGATAGCACCAGTGGTAATCCACAGTGGAGCCATGAGATCGGCGAGGTTGTCGTTGCTTGCGTACCGCCATGTGCCATCCGGGCTCGCCGTCACCACGCGGTGACCGGAAAGAGTGGCCGAGGCGGTGCCAACGGCGTACCCACCCGCCGGGCCGGGCGGTCCTGGCGGGCCGGGCACACCGGGGCCGAGTTCGACCGGGTCACCGACGCTGACGAAAGTCAGTTCGACCGGCGGGCCGACCGCGAGGTTGTCCAGGGTCACCGAGTCACCGACTTTCGCAGCTTGATCGGCCCCTCGGCGACGTGGAGCACGTTGCCGTCCGGGTCGGTGGCGTGCACGTCGTAGACGCCGGTCTCCCACGGCCATGTCTCGGAGTCCACATTGGATTCTATGAGCACGTAGCCGTTCTCGGTGCGCGCGTTGCCCTCGGCGGTGCTGAACTCGTGCAGCACCTCGGTGGCGTCGATACTCGCGCGCACCAGGGCGCGCACAGTCCAGCCGTCCAACGCCACGCGTTGGCCGGCCCGCAGGATCGGCCACCCGAATTGCTGGGTGGTTCCCCTGCGGACCACGATCGGCGTGACAGCGCGCGCCCTCTGCATCGGCTACGCCTGGGACCGGTAGGCGATGGAGTAGCCGCCGCGGATGTCGCCGGATTCCTGGTGCTTCAGGGCGACGGTGCGAGCACCGGAGGGGATGACGAAAGTGGCGCGGCCGTTGTTGTTCACGGTACCGATGGCGTCGTGCGAGCCGCCGCCGGGCTTCATCTGATTTCCGTTGTCGTCGCCGATCCACACCTCGTAGTCCATGTGGCCCTTGCTGTCACCCGCGCAGGCCAGGTTCAGCCACAGGGCCTCGACGATGGTGGAGCTGGAGCCGACTTCCACCGGAAAGACCACGAGATCTTTCTTGTCGGGGGAGTACGGCAGGAAGTTCGATTCGAAGGCCTTCACGATTTCCTCCACATTGGACGGGGTGCTACCACCGCCACCGGACATGAACTTGCTTGCCTGAGTGCGCATCCACCCGGTGTCGATCCCGACCGGATCCGGCTTACGGCCGTGCGGAAGTGCGACGTCCTTGTGACCGGCGTAGCGGTCGACACCTCGGTGCATGTACTTCAGCAGCGCGCCGACGAGCTTCGGGTAGCAGTCCAGCTGCGCGGCCGACCACTTGCCGGTGCCGCCGCTCTCGGCCTCGATCCCCAGGAACTCGTCGTTGAGGTCGCTGAACCCGGCCCACGCCGACGCTCCGGCGTGCCAGGCGCACCCGGCGGCCACGACGTAGATCGTGCCGTTCCGGCCGAGACCGAGGTTGCACAGTGGTCCGGCGAGGTCACTGCGTCCGTTGGTGACGATCCCCAGCGAGGGATAGTCGCCGGCTGCGTTGTCCGGGGTCGCGGTGTGATGGCCCACCACGCCCTCGACCAGTCGCATTGCGCCGTGCCCGCGGGTGCGCCACCCGCCGACCTCGACGACGCGGTAGCCGGTCGATCGGGCGGCGTCGGCCAACCATGGCACGAAGAGGCTCATGCGTCACCTCGCTGCTCGGGCGTGAGCTTGACGAACTCGTAGTCGAGCGTCGTCGTGTCGGGCGCTTCGGGCGTGGCGACCCGCTGCGCGAGCGCGCCGGTGGCCTCGCGCACCGTCTTGGGCGGTTGACGTTCGCTGTCCCATTCGTCGTCGTCCCACTCCTCCGGCGTCCGGATCGGCGCTGCGTCCGGGTCGCCAGGCTCGTGCACCACGGCGCTTTCGAGCAATTCGGCTTGCCTCGCCCAGTCCGATTCGTCCGCCTTGGCGAATGCATCGTGCTGGGGATCCCTGCTCTGTTCCGTCACGCTGGTGCCTCCTCTCCCACGGGTAACTTGCGGTCGGCCTCATCGTCGCGGGTCGACGCATCGCCCCGCGCCTCGACACGCGGGGCGGAGATGGGTTCGAACCCGAGGCACTCGCGATGCCACTCGATGGTCAGTTCGACCGTGGCCAGGTCGTGCTCGAGCTGCCGCCGCCCGGGGGCGTCAGCGGGCACCTCGAGCGCATCCATCTCGGCCAGCTGGAGCGACGTTTTGTAGTGGGTGCGCTCGAGCTCGAGCAGCCTCGCATGTCGCAAGCTCAGCATGTCGGCGCCGTTGAGCAAGGCGTACATCGTGGTCTCCTAGGGGATTGACAGGTAGTCCTGGATGATGCACTCGTCGACGAACATCCACTGCCGACGATGCGTCACCTGGGGCACAGCGCCACCCAGCACGGTTACCTGAGTGCGCATCTGGATCGTGGCGCCCGCGGGGATGTTCTGCTGCCAGCAAAATCCCTCCTGGACCACGATGGGACGCCGGGTCCCGGCGTGGTGGGCCGGCCCGCCCATCAACGCCGAGGTGATGCCGTTGAACGGGCCGCCGTTGACCGAGATGAAGAAGCTCAACAGCCACTGCTGGCCGTCTTCCTTGTCGCTGAAGGCGCCCGTCTCGGCCTGGGCTTCCACCCGGCCGGTGATCTTCAGATCGGTTGCGGTCACCGATCGCAACTGCATGGCCGGCCAGGTGTAGGTGTAGGTATCGCCGGGGTTGAGGGTCAGGATGTTGTCGAGCGAGGTCACGTGGTTGACCTGCTGACGGACGTCGCGGATCGTGCCGTCGCCTCGCCACCGCGCGCCCGAGGACAGCCGGCCGTCCGCCTCGAGTGCGGCAACGATCTCGGTGCCGCCGGTGACGCGCTGGAACTCCATGAACCGGCCGTTGAAGTCGGTGTAGCGCTGCACCACCAGTGCGGCCGCGCCGGTGTTCAGCGCCTGCGAGACGGTCAACGGAACGCGGATCGAGCCCGCGGTACGGGTGAACACCGAGACGATGTCGTCGGTGGCCGGGTTGTCGGGGGTGCTGGTGCTGGCACGGGTGAGCTTCCACAGCGTCGTGTCGACGTCGTAGCCCAGTGCCCGTACGTTTACCTGCCGACCACTCTGAGTGATGACACCGCCGGTCGAGCCGCTTCCCCAGGGCAGCCGCCCCAGGGTGATCGCGTCGCGGTCGACCTGCACGACCGGCACGGTGTCCCCGAGGTCCCGACGCACGGCGAGGATGGCCTTCGCCGGGGCGCCGGACTGGCCGTGAACCAGCAGTCCGATGTTTACGCCGTCAGCGCTGGCCGACGTCGGGGCGACGACGACAGCCGCGCCGGCATTGATCGCCCCGCCGCCGAGGCCGACCAGGGACCGGGCGCGCAGGTAGCCCGATGCGTCGATGGTGACGACGTCCGAGCCGCCGAACTCTCGCGCGGTGAGCATGTTGCCGGCGGCCGGGTCATGGGACTGGAGCACCAGCAGTTTCTCGCCGGAGACTCGCGACCGCAGGTGCATGCGCCCGAGAGTGGCCACGTCCGGCGCGGTGGTCGGCGCAAGCCCGACGTACGCGGTGCCGGCCGAGGAGTCGTCGGCGTCGTAGGCGGTGAACCGGCTGAACTGCGCATGCCCGTCATAGCTGATCTTGCCGGGCGGCGTGGTGAGGTTCGGGTGGGTGAAGGTGGCCGCGAGGTCGCTTTCGGCTTGGTCCCCGGCGGCGTGCGGGCGGAAGGTCAGCGGCGCGGGGACGGTGTTGCCCATCGCGGGGAGCCAGGCGCCGTTGTCGGTGGTGGCCCGGTAGAGCGTGGTGTACGCGCCACTGCCGGACGAGCGCATCGCGTACCGGCCACGCAGGATGTCCGCCGGCCCAGGCAACGCGGTGTAGGTCAGGCCGTCGTCGAGCGCGAACTTGGCTTCGGCGGCGTCGGCGTCGCCGTTGAGCTGGAGCCGGCGCAGCGGGTCGGATCCGCTACTCCACTTCGTCTGCCCGGTGCGGGGCGTTTGGGTGACGGTCACGTGACCCTCCTCATGTACGCGGCATCGACGTCGAACAGCTCGCCCGACCCCATGCCGAGGACCTGCACGTAGAAGACGATCTTGTTACAGGTGGCCGGCGCGGTGAACGAACCGCCAACCCGGTTCCACTCGTCGGCGACCAGC
>Ga0068863_100000080_pt1 | contig 106670 bp, 102 predicted proteins | sample KBSSwiS62_FD_66596 | JGI IMG/M metagenome (GOLD analysis project Ga0068863, IMG submission 66596) | Switchgrass rhizosphere microbial communities from Kellogg Biological Station, Michigan, USA - KBS Switchgrass S6-2 | ecosystem: Host-associated > Plants > Roots > Rhizosphere > Soil ... | reverse complement strand
CGAGATGACTCCCGGGATGCCGAAGCGTGTCCGTAGTGACGAGAACATCAAATTCTCTCCTTGTGTCCCGTGAGCCCCTCTGCCCGCCGCTTCCCTTAGCGGCTTCCTCGAGGCTCGGTTGTCCCTGTGGTGCTGTCCCTGTGCCGTCTTTCAAAGACGACGCAAAAGACTGTAAACGGAGACTTTCATAAAGTCAAGGGAGAGGTTTTTGGGAGAAAGGACAGTGTCTCAACGCATGCGAAAGCGCCCATGAACCACGGGCTCGTTCTGGCTCGGGTGAGAGCGGGTCAGTCGCCGAGCTCGGCGCGCAGGGCGGCTAGCTGGGAGCGGAGCTCCGCCACTTCCCGCTCGAGGCGAGTGAGGCGATCCTCGGCAGGCGTGAGCTGCTCGGCAGAGGCTTCTTCGGCCGGTGCCACCGGGCTCGTCGCCGGCTCGTCGGAGGACTCCCCGCCGGGCACTTCTGGGGCATCTGCAGGGCCGCCGCCGAGCAGCTGCTCGTAGCGATCCTCCTTCTGCCCCGGGCGGCGCTCGTGGCGGGCCACCTGACCCCGCTTAACCAGGCGGTCCAGGGTGTCGTGGACGGCGGCGAGATCGGTGAAATCGTGCAGGCGCTGGGCGCGCTGCTTCAGCTCGCCGGGGGTCTGGGGACCGCGCAGCATCAGCACGGCGAGCAGCGAGACCTCGGCATCGTCGAGGCCGAAGGCCTGGTCGAGCAGGTGGCGGTACTTGCGGGCGCGACTGCCGGCGCCGCTGGCGAGGCGGGTCCAGCCGCGTAAGGCGAGGCGGCGCAGGGCCTCGACCACGGCCTGCTCGTCGTAGTCGACGACCGGCTCGCGGTTGGTCGACTGGTTGCAGGCGAGGCGCAGGGCGTTGAGCGAGAGCGGGTAGACGTCGGGCGTGGCGCGCTGCTTCTCGATCAAGCAGCCGAGCACGCGAATCTCTACGGCGTCGGGCTCCATCGCTTCAGGCTCAGTCCCGGTCGGGACGGTCCGGGTAGATCTCGTCGATCGTGAGCAGGGCGCGGTAGGGAGCGCCCGCGGCGGCTTCGATCTTCTCGCCCCCTCCGGCAAGGCGGTCGACGACGCCGACGACGCCGACGACCTCGAGGCCCTGCCCGACGATGCGCTCGATCGCCCGCGCGGTCGAGCCGCCCGTGGTCACCGTGTCCTCGACCACCAGGCAGCGGGCGCCGGCCCCAACCGGTCCCTCGACCCAGCGCTGCAGCCCGTGCTCCTTGCGCTCGCCGCGGACGAAGAAGCCGACGAGATCCTGGCCAGCGGGAACGGCGAGTGCGGCGCAGGCGGGCGGAATCGCCGCCGTCGCCGGGCCGCCGACCGCCGTCGCTCCCGCCTCGACGGCGGCAGCGGCGATCAGCTCACCGGCGGCGAGAAAGCCCGCCGGTCGCAGCAGCGCTCGGCGGGCGTCGACGTAGTACTGCGCCTGCGCCCCGCTTGAGAGCGTCACCTCGCCGAGGATCAGGGAGTGCTCGCGCAGCTCGGCGAGCAGCGTCTGCTTGGCGGCGTCGAAGTCGACCACGCCGCGCATCCTAGGCCGGTCGCTACCCGCGCGCCTCGGCGTCGGCAAAGCCCTGGCGCCAGCTCGCGTAGCGCGGCTGCCAGCCGAGCTCGCGCTTGGCCTTGGCGTTGGAGGCGCCGCGCAGCTCGGTTACGAAGGTGGCGCCGCCGGCGCCGGCGACGAGGCGCGCCAGCCAGGCCGGCACCCGGCGAGGTGGCTTGGCGCCGATCGCCGTGGCGAAGGCGGGGAGCCACTCGCTCATCGGCGCCGGCTCGTCGTCGACGACGTTGTAGATGCCGGGCGCGCCGCGCTCGACGGCGGCGACGGTGGCAGAGGCGACGTCCTCGACATGGACGAAGGAGAAGATCCCCCCACCCGCGCCGACGACCGGCAGGCGCCGCTTCGAGACGTCCTCGGCCTGCGACCCGCCGCTGCCCAGATAGGTCCCCGGGCCGTACAGCTGGCCGCAGCGGAGCACCAGGCCCTCGATGCGCCCGCTGCCGGTGACCTGGCGCTCGAGGTCTTCGACGCCGGCGACCGCAGCGCCGAACGGGCTGGGAGCGCCGGTCCAAAGCGGCGCCTCCTCGTCCTTGACCCGGTCCCCTTCGGGCGCGTAGAGAAAGCCCACGCTCTCGGCGATCAGGCGGCGGGCACCGGCCTCCTCGGCGGCGGCGAGCAGGTTGGCGGTGCCCTCGCGGCGCAGGCGGGTCGTCGGCGCCAGCGAGGACTCGCTCCTGGTGCTGAGCCGCGCGGGTATGGCAGTGAGCATGTGAACGACCACTTCGGGGGTGGCCTCGGCTACAGCCGCCCGCAGCGCCTCCGCATCGAACGCGTCGCAGACCACCGCGCTCGCCCCCGCCGCCCGGATCTCGCCCGCCCGCTCCTCGCGGCGGGTCATCCCAGTCACCTCATGTCCGGCGGCGAGGAGCTGCCGCACCAGCGGCCTGCCGATCGCCCCGCTCGCACCCGCGACGAAGACCCTCATCGCCCAACCTCCCGCTCGGCTCGTTCGCCATTCAGCCGTTCCGATACCCGCGCCAGCCAAGCCGAAGCCACAGCCCCGAAGAGGATCGCGATCGTGTCGCCCCACCCCCGACCCTCGCTCTTCGCTTCGCCCGTGTCGAAGGCGTGGTTGATCGCGTGAAAGCCGTACCAGAGCGCCCCCAGCCAGAGGATCGGCGCCCGCCACGACGGCCGCACAACCGAGATCCCGACCGCTACCCCGAAGGCCAGCATGAACGCCCCCACATCACCCACATAGTGAGAGTTCTCGATCCCGTAGTGACCGATCTGGTCGAAAAAGGTGTCCGGCGCGACCAGCGCCAGCAGCCCAGTAACGATGTGCCAAGCAGCAATGACCGCGAGGACCGCTTTCAGCGCTTTTTCTGTCACCTGAGACCGTGCCTGACCAAGCAGATCAAGGACGCAGTGAGCGAAGCGTGCTCTGCACGTGAGCGAGCGAGGACGCCGATATGCGCCGCGTCAGGCACGGTCTCAGAAGACGAAGATGGGCTCGCCGAAGTTGATCCGGTTGTAGATCTCGGGCTGGTCGGCGATGAAGGTGCGGATGCAGCCGTGACTGGCCGGGTAGTCCGGCACCGATTCGTAGCCGTGCACCGCGTAGCCGCCGTAGAAATAGAAGGAGTAGTACATGCCGTGCGAGTTGTAGCCCGGTTCCTGGCGGATGAAGGTGAAGTGGCCGGTGACCGTCGGGGTCGACGACTTGCCCGAGGAGACCGGGTAGACGGCAAACGGCTTGTCGCCCTTGGCGAAGACCAGGACCTGCTTGGAGAGCGGCGCCTCGAGGTGTTCGCCGGCAGCGGGATGGACGACCTTGTATTCGCCCTTGCCGGAGAAGACGCTCTTGACCAGGCCCGCACCCGCCCGGTAGCTGCGGCTCATGCCGTTGACTTTGCGGTAGGCGAGCACGCCGCGCGCGGTCTTGCCGCCGAAGCAGCGGCCGCTGTTGGCGATGTAGCCCATCTTCCGCATCGCCTTCTTGAAGCCAACCACGACGTCGCCGCACTGGCCCTCGTGCAGCGCGGGATAGCTGACCCGCCAGCTCTTGCGCACAGTGCTGTCGCCACCGAGGGCCGCGGTCGCCTCGTGCTGGGCGCTGACCGCGTACTTACCGCCCTCGCGGAGCAGGATGCTGGCCTTGAACGCGCCGGATTCGCCCTTGCCCTTCTGCACAGCCACCTTGCGGCTGAGCAGCGGCTTGCCGTCGAGGAAGAAGGAGACCTCGACCTTCTGCCCGGCGACGAACGGCGCGATCGTCCCGCTCACCGGCACCTTGCTGTAGATCTGCGCCTTGCCGCCATGAAGGTGCCCGACCCGGATCTTCACCGTGGCCGCAGGTGGGCCGGCAGGCTTCAGCGTCGCAGCCGAGACCGGGGCAGCAGCTGCGAGAGCAGCAAGGACGGCAAGGACTGGGACGAGGCGACGAATCACGGGCTGTGATTCTTGCGGATCGCGCGGTCGTGTGAAGGAAGAGTCAACTCTTCGTGAATTAAAAGAGACGGCACTTGACTTGCCCGATGACGCCAATACGTTCCGGCCCAGCGGAGGGTGAAGCCACGAGGTCGAGGCAAGTGAATGACACTCACGAGTTCGGACTCCCGTCCGAATGGGGTTCGAGTCCCCGCCCTCCGCTGTTAGGCTTCGTGGCCTCGCGAGTGTCATTCGTTTGGGGACTTCGAGTCCCTTTCGCCCTGAAACGGCCCGCCCTCGGCGGGCCGTTTCTTTGCCTACTGCCCCAGCAACGCGACCGAGTTGTTCAGCATGTGCAGCAGGATCCCGGGAATGATCGAGCCGGTCTTCTCGTAGAGCAGGGCGAGGATGAAGCCGAAGGCGACCAGCACGGGCACGGCGCTGAGGCCGGTGGTGGCATGGAGTCCACCGAAGATCAGGGCGCTGATCAACGCTGCGGCGAGCCGCGGCAGGCGCTCGCGCAGGCCGCCGAAGAGCATGCCGCGGAAGCAGACCTCCTCGCTGATCGGCGCCGCGACGACGATCAGCAGCACCTGAATCGGGACCGCGCCGAAGGCTTCGGCGACGTCCTTCTGCTTGGGCTGGCCGAAGACCGCGGTGTAGACGATCGCGAAGAGCAGGTAGGCACCGATCGCGGCGAGGATCCAGAGGAAGGCCGAGGGCTTGAAGCGACGCAGGCCCAACTGCGCGGCCGCTTCCCGCACCGTGGCGCCGCGGCCGGCAGCAATCGCGAACGGCACCAGCAAGAAACCCAGCGCCGTGGCCAGCTGCACCAGGGCGTTGGCAACGTCACTGAGGTCATCACCGCTCGGCGGCTTGTCGGCGATCAGGATTGGAACCGAGAGCACGATCCCGGTGCCCAGCGCCAGGACGACGCCGAGCACGGCGGCGAGCGGCCCCCAGTTCGCGTACGGAAACGCCCGCTTTGCGGATACCGTGGCGTCCATGACGCCGGCAGTCTCACAGGTCTCGCGCTCGACCAAGACGCGGCTGCGCTTCCTGCGCCGCCTGCTGATCCTGATCGTCTTCCTCGTCCTCGTCGCGATCGCGCTCAGCCAGTTCACCGAGCTGAAGCGGCTGGCGACCGGGATCCTCGCCTCGACCGCCGTGCTCGCCGCGATCGTCGGCTTCGCCGCCCAGCACACGATCGCCAACATGGTCGCCGGCGTTCAGCTGGCGGTCTCCCAGCCGATCAAGATCGGCGACCGCATCTCCTTCGAAGAAGAGGAAGGCCGGGTCGTCGACATCACCCTCTCCTACACCTACGTCGACCCCGGCGACGGCACCTCGGTCGTGATCCCCAACCAGATGCTGGTCGAGGGCATCGTCCGCAACCTCTCAACCGAAGACACCCAGGCCTGACCCGGCCCGGGGCCGAAGTACCCTCTGCCCATGGCGCAGCGCAATCGGCGACGTCAGCGGCGACGCGGGGGCGCTGGCAGCAAGCTGCTCTTCGTCGGCGCCGGCCTGCTCGTCGCGATCAGCCTGGCCGGGATCGCGATCGCCTCCTGGGTGCTCGACGTCGCTGCCGAGGCGCCCTCACTGGCCGCCTGCAAGAAGGTCGACCGCGGCGGCAACACGGTGATCTACGCCGGCGACGGCAGCAAGCTTGGCCTGGTCGATTCCGAAGAAGCGCGGGCGCCGATCTCGATCAAGCGAGTCCCCAAGCAGCTGCAGCTGGCGACGGTGGCGATCGAGGACCAGCGCTTCTACCAGCACGGCGGCATCGACCCCGAGGGCATTGCCCGGGCGGCACTGAAGAACCTCGAAGCCGGCAAGACGGTCGAGGGCGGCTCGACCATTACTCAGCAACTGGTCCGCAACCTCTGCCTGCGCAACCCCAAGCGGGACATCGAGCGCAAGATCATCGAGGCGCAGCTGGCGATCGAGTACGCCGAACGCCACTCGCGCAAGGAAATTCTCGGCCAGTACCTCAACACCGCCTCCTACGGGACGGTTGAAGGCGCGACCGCGATCGGCGTCCAGGCGGCCTCGAAGATCTACTTCTCCAAGCCGGTCTGGAAGCTGAACCTGGAGCAGCTGGCGCTCTTGGCGGGGCTACCGCAGGCGCCCTCCGAGTACAACCCGATCCTGCATCCTGGCGAAGCGCGCCAGCGCCGCAACACAGTGCTGGCGAAGATGGCGCACCAGGGCTATATCTCCGCGGCGCGTGCCCGCCAAGCAGAACAGCGCGGCCTCGGGCTCAGCGTCTCGGGCTCCTACTTCGAACACCGCGAACCCTTCTTCTTCGACTATGTCGAAAAGCTGCTGATCGAACGCTACGGCGTCGACACCGTGCGCAACGGCGGTCTCAAGATCTACACGACGATCGAGCCCCACCTGCAGGAAGTGGCCCTGGGCGCGATGCACTCCACCCTGCCCTACTCCACCGACCCCTCTTCTGCCCTGGTCTCGATCGACCCGGGCAACGGCGAGATCAAGACGATGGCCAGCAGCTCCAGCTACGACGAAAGCGAGTTCAACCTCGCTGCCCAGGGCCACCGCCAGCCCGGCTCCACCTTCAAGACCTTCGTGCTGACGACGGCGATCAAGCAGGGAATCGACCCCTACTCGACCTACTACACGTCAAAACCGCTTGATCTCGACCTGCCCAAGTGGGGCCACTGGGAGGTGCACACGGCCGATGAAGGCTACCTCGGCAAGGTCAACCTGCAGCAGGCGACGGTCGCCTCCGACAACACCGTCTTCGCCCAGCTCGATCTCGACGTCGGCCCGGAACGGGTCGCCGAAACGGCGCACTCCCTGGGTATCGTCAGCCCGCTCGACGGGATCCCGGCCGAGGGGATCGGCGGCCTCCGCATCGGGGTCTCACCGTTGGAGATGGCAGACGCCTACGCCACCCTCGCCGCCGGTGGCATCCGCCACGACCCGGTCGCGATCCGCCGCGTCGTCTTCCCCGGTGGCAAGACCGAGCGGCCCGACCGCAAACCGCCGCGACGCGTCGTCTCCGAAGCCGTCGCCTACGAGGTGACGCGCCTGCTGCATGACAACATCACCGAAGGCACCGGCACCGCCGCCTACACCGGCTGCCCGGGGCAGGCCGGCAAGACTGGAACGACCGACCGCGAGACCGACGCCTGGTTCGCCGGCTACCAGCCAAACCTGGCGAGCGTGGTCTGGGTCGGCTACCCGGAGTCCAACGCGATCGAAATGACCAGCGTCCACGGCATCACCGTCTTCGGTGGCACCTTCCCGGCCGAAATCTGGCACTCGCTCTACTCGGGCGGCGAAGTTCCCTGCGAGGAATTCAGCAAGCCGAAGACGCCGATCAGCTGGGCGCCCTTCTACGGCCAGTTCACCGACTCCGCCCCACGGGGGCATAGCGGGGGCATATACGGTGCCTCCGAAGAGGAATCCGAACGCGCCAGGGAACTGGGCGAAGAAGCGACCGGGGGCTACAACCCCGACGCCTATGCGCCGGGTGCGGGGCAGGAACCGGCCCCGGTCCCGCCTCCTCCCCCCAGCGCGGGCGTTGGCGGCGGCGCGCCATCGAGCGAAGCCGGGAGCGAATAGCTGAGCCTCGAACCAGGGGCTGCCTACGCCCTCATCTGGGGCGGCTTCATCGCCTACCTCGGCGCCCTCGCCTGGGCGCCAAAACTCGGCCCCCGGGTCATCTGGGGAGCGATCGTCGTGCTCGTCGTCGCCTTCGCCTGCCTGCCACCGCTGCTCTCCCACGACGTCTACAGCTACGTCGACTACGCCCGGCTCGGCGTTCTGCACGGCCTCGACCCCTACCTCCACCCTCCGGCCGCCGCGCCCGCGGACCCGGCCTTCGCCCACGTCAGCTGGATCGACACCACCAGCGCCTACGGCCCTCTCTTCACCCTCGTGACCTACCCCCTCGCCTGGCTCCCGGTTGGCACGGCGGTCTATGCCCTCAAGGCAATCTCAGCCGCCGCGGTCCTTGGAATCGCCGTCCTCGTCGCCCGTCTGGCCCCCGCACGCGGCATCGACCCACTGAACGCCGCCGCCTTCGTCGCCCTCAACCCCCTCGTCCTCGTCCACGTAGTGGGCGGCGCCCACAACGACGCCCTAGCGATCCTGCTGATGACCCTCGGCGTGGCCGGGGTGCTCACCGCCCGCAAGACATGGGCGGGCGCCGCCTTCGTAGCGTCCGTAGCCATCAAGGCGTCGAGCCTCGTCGTCGTCCCCTTCGCCCTCCTAGCCACCCTAAACCCGCCACCGACGGGCCTGAAACGTGTCGATATGTCCCGTTTCAGGCCCGTCGGCAGGCTGTTGGGTGGGAGTGGGCTCGCGGTGCTTGTGATCGGGGGCGTTGCCTATCTCGGCTTCGGCTGGCACTGGCTCGACGCTTTCGGGCTCGCCGGTGAGAACCAGGGGCGGACGAGCCACCTCAGCATCCCGATCACGACGGCCCGCCTGACCGGCCTCGACCCGGATGCGGTCCGCATCGGCGCGCTGACCCTTTACGCGGGCCTCGTCATCTACCTGCTCGCCTGGACCTACCGCGGCGGCGACTGGCTCCGCGCCAGCGCCTGGGCCACAACCGGCCTCCTCCTAGCCACCGCCTGGCTCCTCCCCTGGTACCTCCTCTGGCCCCTTCCCGCCGCAGCCCTCTCCCGCGACCGCCCCCTCAAGCTTTTGATCCTTGTGCTGACGGCATACCAACTAGGAGCCCGCATCCCGCTCTAAAGCTCAGGCCAAAGGAGGGGTAAGAGCCCACCTCCCAGACACTTAGAGCGGGCGAAGCCCGCGGGTCTGGGAGGTGGGCTCTTGCCCCTCCCCACCCACCGCCTCCTCCTCATCAGCAGACGGATGCAAGACCCCCGTCTGGATCGCCCATCCCTCGCGCCGCCCCATCGCCGTCACGATCCCCACATAGACGATTTCGACCACGGTCAGCACCCCGCGCACGACGATCGCGATCAGCGAGGCAACCGCGAAGCTGTTGCCCGGCGTCGCCGCCTTCATCGCCCAGGCGAATGCGGCGTCGCGGATACCCAGGCCGGCGGGAGCAACAAGGGTGACCAGGGCCGCCACATAGCCAAAGGCCTGGGCTGAGCCGACAGCGAGGATGTCGCCGGCCGAAACACCGCTCACCGAACGCGCCACGCACCAGAGGCCGACCGAGATCACGCCCCAGTTAAGCGTGTAATAGGCGAGCACGGCGACTACCCCGCCCAGCGACATCGTCGACGGCAGCGGGTCGCGGCCGAATGCGTGCAACACCCGGTTGGAGAGCGGGCCGAAAACGCGCGGATGCAGCAGCGCGAGCGCGAGCGGGATCAGGGCCAGCACGCCCCAGCGCCACGGCTGCCCCTGCAGATCGGGATGGTCGATGATGAAGTAGGCGGCGACGATGACTGCTGAGGTCGCCTGCAGCGCCTGTTCGTAGACGATGCTGGCGATCGTCAGCCGCCGTGGCACCCCGGCCCGCTCGGAGAGCAGCACCCGTCCCAGCACGTAGAGGACGCTGCCGGGCACGTAGCGCGCCAGCAGCGGCTGCCCCCAGGCCACCTGAGCCCGTCCCGCCCCCAGTCGGTAACCGAGAAAGCGCAGGATCAGGTCCCAGCCGACCGCGTTGAGCGCGTAGAAGATCGGCAGGATGACGAATGCCGGGATCAGCCAAAGAACGTGGAAGTGGACGCCTCTGTCCTGAATCTCGGCCCACTGGTCGACCACGGTGAGGACCAGGAAGCCGAAGACGAGGACGGCGATACCGACCTGGATCGCGAGGCGAACCCGCTTGCTACGGGGCGGCTTCGTGCCGAACTTCGCCCCGGCCTCGCCGATGCGATGCAGAAGGGGTTGCTGGCGCTCCACTGCGTCCGCACCATAGTGACGACGCCGACGGAGCGGGACAATGTCGGCAATGGGTGAGTTTGAGCTGCTGGCACGGGTGCGGGAGCGACTTCCCGCGGTCGGGCCGCGGGTCCAGCTCGGAAGCGGTGACGATGCGGCCGTAACCGTGCCCGGTGGCGCCACGGCTACCTCCGTCGACGCCCTGGTCGAGGGTGTCCATTTCCGCCGCGACCTCGCCGGCCTCGCTCAAGTCGGCCACAAGGCGCTGGCCACTGCGCTCTCCGACCTGGCGGCAATGGGAGCCGAGCCCGGCGAGGCCTACGTCGTCCTCGGCATTCCCGGCGACCTCAACGAGGACGGCTGCCTGGAGCTGCTCGACGGCATGGCCGCCCTTGCCAGCGCCACCGGTACCGGCCTGCTCGGCGGCGACGTGACTCGCGCCGCCGAGCTCTTTCTGACGCTGACCGTGGTCGGCCACGCACCGGAACCCGAGCAGCTGATCGGCCGCGGCGGGGCGCAGCCGGGTGACGCCCTGGTGCTGACCGGTGAGCTTGGTGGCGCCGCAGCGGGGCTGCTGCTGCTCGAACAACCCGAGCTGGAGAGGAATCTCTCCAGCTCCGTGACCGAGCGCCTGCGCGCCCGCCAGCTTGAACCGCAGCCACGACTGGGCGCTGGCCGGGCGTTGGCGGCGACGGGCGCGACGGCGATGATCGATCTCAGCGACGGCCTAGGCGGCGACGCCGGCCACCTGGCCGGGAGCAGCGGGGTCGGGGCGAGGATCGAGGCCGCCGCGTTTCCCCTGGCGGAGGGCGTCGAGGAAGTAGTCACCGCAGCAGGCCAGGATCCACTGACACTTGCCAGCAGCGGCGGCGAGGACTACGAGCTGTTGGCGAGCATTCCCGCCGAGGGTCTCGAGGAGGCCCAAGCGGCAGTGCACCGGGCAGAAGGCATAGGACTGACCAGGGTCGGCGAAATCGTCGCCGATAAGGGGGTCGAGATCAGGCTGCCCGACGGCCGGCTTCTGAAGCCGGAGGGGTTCGACCAGCTGGGCTGAAATTGTCGTCGCAGAGCAGGGCCCGCACTCCCCGTCGTTGCAGCATCGCAGCGGCGACGAGGGCCGGCTCGGGCTTGTAGTGGCCTGTCTCGACCAGGCTCTTCAGCTGTCGTGGTTGCATTCTGCGTCTCATATCGGCTCTCTACCCAGGACCCTTAGTACTTGGTACTCGCACATCTGTCCAACTGGCATTTCTGGCCCCCCTCTTGACGGTCGCCATATGCCGGTTTGTGCAGGGAATACTCTTTGTCAATGCCGAATGGGTCCACGCGCATTCTCCTCGTCGACGACGAGCAGTCAATCCAGACGCTGCTCAGCTACCCCCTGCGCAAGGACGGCTACCACGTCACCTCCGCCCAGGACGGCCATGAAGCGCTGCAGCGCTTCGAGGAGGCGCGCTTTGACCTGGTCATCCTCGACCTGATGCTGCCCAAGCTCGACGGAGTCGAAGTCTGCCGCGAGCTGCGCTCGCGCAGCCAGGTGCCGATCATCATGCTCACCGCCAAGGGCTCGGAGACCGACAAGGTCGCCGGCCTCGAGGTCGGCGCCGATGACTACATAACCAAGCCCTTCTCGATGCGCGAGTTCCGCAGCCGCGTCAAGGCGGCGCTGCGCCGCTCGCGGATGGCGGGCGAGCCGCTCGAGGTCGAGGAGATCGACCACGGCGAGCTGAAAATCGACTTCGGCCGCCGCATGGTCACCCTGCACGAGGAGGAGGTCCGCGTCACCTACGTCGAGTTCGAGATCCTCGGCGCCCTGGCCCGCTCCCCCGGCCGGGTGCTCAGCCGTGAGACCCTGCTCGAGCACGTCTGGGGCGATTCCGAGTACCGCGACCCGCGCACGGTCGACGTCCACATCCGCCATCTGCGCGAGAAGCTGGAGACCGATCCCAAGGAGCCGGAGTTCCTCTTCACCGTGCGCGGCGTCGGTTACCGCTTCCGGGAGTAGCGCCTGGAAATGCGACGGTTCAGGCTCTCCACCCTGGGCAACCGGATCATCGTGATCGCGGTTGCGATCGCAGCCGGGACCACGCTGATGATCTACGTCTACACCGTCGCGATGGGCGGTGACACCAGCGGATCGGGTGAAGTCAAGGCTCAGATCCTTGCCGGCGGCGCGCTGGCTGTGATTCTCGCCGCGGCCGGGGGCAGCTACTACGCCCGGGTGACGAGCAGCAACGTCCGGCGCCTTCAGGACGCCGCCCGCAAAGTGGCCGATGGAAACTTCGAAACCCCGATCCCGATTTCCTCGGTCGGCCAGCTCGGCCAGCTCGCCCGCACCTTCAACGAGATGCAGCGTCGCCTCGCCGAGCTCGACAGCGCCCGCAAGCAGTTCATCGCCAACGCCTCCCACGAGCTGCGCACGCCGATCTTCAGCCTCGGTGGCTTCGTCGAGCTGCTCGAGGACGAGGACCCGAGCCCGGAGGAGCGAGAAGAATTCGTTCACACGATGCGCGAGCAGATCGAGCGCCTGACCAAGCTCACCGCCGACCTGCTCGACCTCTCCCAGCTCGACGCGGGCGCAGTTGCGATGAAGAGCAGCAACGTCGACCTCGGCTCGCTCGCCCGCGAAGTCACCCGTGAGTTCGGGCCCCGCGCCGACCGCCGCGGTTCGCGCCTGGAGCTGCGCACCCCCGACTCGCCGGTGATCGCCAGCGCCGACCCTGACCGGGTGCGGCAGGTCATCCGTATCCTGCTCGACAACGCCCTCACCCACACCCCCGAGGGCACCAAGGTGACCGTGACCACTTACTCCGTCAACCGCCGCGCCGAGCTGACCGTGTCCGACGACGGGCCTGGTATCCCGCGGCGCGCCCACAGCCGCATCTTCGAGCGCTTCTACACCGCGGACTCGGCAGGTGGCTCGGGGCTGGGCCTGGCGATCGCCCGCGAGCTGTCCCAGCGAATGCAGGGCAGCGTCGCGATCGCCTCCAGCAAGCGCTTCACCGCCTTCACACTCGACCTGCCCCGCTCACGCGCGGAGACGGCGGAGCCGCCCGCCACGCTGCCCTCCAGGGCGGTCGCATGAGGCGGGGCGCCCTCGGCGCCGTGCTGGCGTTGGCCTTGATCGTTGCCGGCTGCGGCGGCTCAAGCGGTGGCGATTCGGCTTCCACCCAGGCCACCGTCGGTGCCAACCAGACGACCCCGCAGGTGATCGTGCAGACGGCGGAGCACGGTTTCGACGCGGCAAAGGTCTACCGCGAAGCCTCCCCCGGCGTGGTCACGATCCGCTCGGTCTTCGGCAGTGGCGGTGGCGCCGCCGAGGGCTCGGGCTTCGTCCTCGACACCAGTGGCCGCATCGTCACCAACGCCCACGTCGTCACCGACGATTCCGGCGGCAGCCGCAAGCCGGCCAAGGAAGTCTTCGTCGAGTTCCCCGACCGCAATGTCGTCGCCGCCAAGATCGTCGGCTTCGATCCGTTCGCCGACGTTGCCCTGCTCGAAGTCAAGCCCGACGGCTTCGCCCTGCACCCGCTGGAGCTCGGCAACGACCATGACCTCGTCGTCGGCCAGCCGGTAGCGGCAATCGGCAGCCCCTTCGGCGAGCAGCAGTCGCTCTCGGTCGGCGTGATCTCGGCGACCGACCGCTCGGTCGAATCGCTGACCAAGTTCCAGATCGAGGGGGCAATCCAGACCGACGCCTCGATCAACCCCGGCAACTCGGGCGGCCCCCTGCTCGACGCCGGGGCACGGGTCCTCGGCATCAACGAGCAGATCGAGACCAGCTCCGGCTCCAACTCCGGTGTCGGTTTCGCCGTCCCGATCTCGGCGATCAAGCGCTCGATCGCCCAGCTGGAGAACGGCGGTGAAGCCCAGTACGCCTACATAGGCGTGACCAGCCAGTCGCTCTATCCGCAGCTGGCCGAGAAGCTCGGCCTCGACACCGAATTCGGCGGCCTGATCTCCGAAATCGTTTCCGGCGGTCCGGCCGACAAGGCCGGCCTGCGCGGCGGCGATAGCAAGATCAACTTCCAGGCCCAGCCCTACCGCACCGGCGGCGACGTAATCCTCTCGGTCGAAGGACACGAGGTGGTCGCCCCCGATGACTTGGCCCACTTCATCTCCACCTACAAGCCCGGCGACACGGTCTCGCTGGAGGTGCTGCGCGATGGCAAGCGCGAGCAGGTCAATGTGACATTGGGCAAACGACCCCTCGGCTAAAGTCCAAGTGACCGCCGGGCGATGTAGAACTCCCCGATGCTTCAGGAAGTCTCACTAGGCCAGAAGTCCCTCGCCGACTACACGCACATCGCCGGCAAGGAGACGATCGAACGGATCCGCGAGCTGGCGGAGCCGATGAAAGGCCATCGCGTCCTCCACGTCAGCGCCACCGCTTTCGGCGGCGGGGTCTCGGAGATCCTCTACACGATCGTGCCGCTGATGCGCGACATCGGCATCGACGCCCACTGGCACGTGATCTTCGGCAAAGAGGAGTTCTTCAACGCGACCAAGCTCCTCCACAACTCGCTGCAGGGCGCCGAGGAGACGCTCAGCGACGAGCAGTGGCGGATCTTCGACGAGATCAACGAGATCAACGCCGACGGGCTGCAGGGCGAGTGGGACACGGTGATCGTCCACGACCCGCAGCCGATCGGCCTGCGCCGCGGCGCCCGGGAGAAGGGCCGCAACTGGATCTGGCGCTGTCACATCGATCTCTCCGAGCCCAACCCGGCCCCGATCGCCCGCCTGCAGCCGATGATCGAAGAGTACGACGCCACCGTCTGGCACCTGCCCAGCTATGTCCCCAAGGGGGTCGACGGCCACAACGGCGTCCGCATCATCCCGCCGGCGATCGATCCGCTCTCGCCGAAGAACATGGCCTTCTCACCCGATGACGCCGCCTTCGTCTCGCGCCAGTTCGGGATTGACCCCGACCGGCCGCTGCTGACCCAGGTCTCGCGCTTCGACCCCTGGAAGGACCCGATGGGCGTGATCGACGCCTACCGGATCGTCCACGAGCAGATCCCGGAGGTGCAACTGGCCCTGGTCGGCTCGATGGCGACCGACGACCCCGAGGGCTGGGAGTTCTTCCAGCACACCTTCGAGTACGCCGACGGCGACGACGACATCAAGATCCTCAACAACCTCAACAACGTCGGTGCGATCGAGGTCAACGCCTTCCAGTCGCAGTCCGACGTCTGCATCCAGAAGTCGATCCGCGAGGGCTTCGGCCTGACCGTGACCGAGGCGCTCTGGAAGGGCCGGCCGACGATCGGCGGCAACGTCGGCGGTATCCCCCTGCAGATCGCCGACGGCGAGACCGGCTTCCTGGTCGACTCGCCCGAGCAGTGCGCGCAGCGCTGCCTCGAGATCCTCGCCGACCCCGAACTGGGCAAGCGCCTCGGCCGGGCCGGCAAGGAACACGCCCGCAAGGAGTTCCTCTCACCGCGCCTGCTGCGCGACTGGGTCGAGCTGCTGGCCGAGCTCGACACCTAAAAGGGTGCAACGTTTTCCGGCGCCCTCAGGACCGAAAAACGTTGCACCAGGGGTAGGGTTGGCCTGTGCCTGACGGCTCCGACCCACTGATCATCGTCTCGAACCGAGGGCCGGCCCAGTTCGAGCTCGGTGAGGACGGGCAGCGCACGGTGCGCCGCGGCGGGGGTGGCCTGGTCACCGCGCTCTCCGGCCTCGTCTCCCACCGCAACGCGCTCTGGATCGCCTCGGCGATGACCGACGAGGACGTCGCCGTCTCCGAGGAACGGGGCGGCCCGGCGGAGATCTCGATCGACGGCATCGATTACCGCGTGCTCCTGGTCGGCTCCGACGCCGAGGCCTACGACCGCTTCTACAACGTGATCGCCAACCCGATCCTCTGGTTCATCCAGCACTACCTCTGGGACCTCTCCAACGCTCCCGACATCCGCCAGGAGGAGCTCGACGCCTGGGACTTCGGCTACCAGGCGGTCAATCGCGACATCGCCAACGCCGTACTGGGCCAGATCGAGGGCCGCGAGCGGCCGCTGGTGATGCTCCACGACTACCACCTCTACACCGCCCCGGGAATGATCCGCGCCGAGCGCCCCGACGCCTTCCTGCATCACTTCGTCCACATCCCCTGGTCCCAGCCCGACAGCTGGCGCATCCTCCCCGGGCGAATCCGCGAGGCGATTTTCCGCGGCATGCTCGCCAACAACATCATCGGCTTCCACACCCACGCCTACTGCATCAACTTCATCCGCTGCTGCGACGAACTGCTAGAGGCCGACGTCGACTACGAGAACGGGGTCGTCCGCCACGCCGGTGGCGAGACCCACACTCGGGCCTACCCGCTCTCGATCGATGCCGAGCGGCTGCGGCGGGCGGCGGAGTCGCCCGAGGTCGCCGCCGCTGAGCGCGAGGTGCTGGAGCGCCGCCGCAAGCACCTGATCATTCGCGTCGACCGTGCCGACCTCTCCAAGAACGTGCTGCGTGGCTTCACCGCCTTCGACACCTTCCTCACCCAGCACCCTGAGTTCCGCGAACAGGTCACCTTTATCGCCCACCTGCAGCCCTCGCGCGAGGACGTGGTCGAGTACGCCGAGTACATGGAGAGGATCAACGCGCTGGTCGCGGTCGTCAATCACCGCCACGGCACCACCGACTGGATGCCGATCGACCTCAAGGTCTACGAGAACTTCTACGACGCCGTTGCCCGCTACAAGCACTTCGACCTGCTGATGGTCAACTCGCTCTTCGACGGGATGAACCTCGTCGCCAAGGAGGCGCCCGCGGTCAATACCCGCGACGGCGTCCTGATGCTCTCCGAGAACACCGGCTCCCATGAGGAGCTCGCCGACTCCGCCCTGACTGTCAATCCTTTCGACATCCAGGAGCAAGCCGAGGCGATCTACCGGGCGCTGACGATGGACCCCGAGGAGCGGCGGGTGCGGGCGCAGCATCTCAAGGAGTTGGTCTTCTCGAGGAATCCTGGGGACTGGGTGGATGATCAGCTCAAGGACATTGCGGAGTTGCGCGAGCGGGTTGGGTAGAGGGCGGCGGTGGCCCTATCCCGGACGCGCGGCAGGAGCCGCGCTTGAGTGTCCGGGATAGGGCCACCGCCGCCCTTTCCTCAGAAGCTGGGGGGAGAACTTCGCGGGATGAGGGCTTAGTGATCCATGAGTCTTCGGATTCGCTGGTCTCAGGCTGGGCTTTTGCTTCTTGTCACGGCAGCTGGGCTGTTTGCGCTCAGGGCAACGCCGAGCTTGTTGCGGGCCCCTGAGCCGCCGCCGCTTGATGGGGACATTGGGCTTCCGCGGGTAGAAGCTTCTGACCCTGAAGTCGCTCGGCCGAAGCGGCACGTTCTGACCCGGGATGAGCAGCATCTCGGGTCAATGGTGTCGGGTGGGGGTGATCGGCACCGTCCCAAGCATCGTCGGCACGAGCACAGGCGCCCCAGCCCAGCGCCGCCGCCAGAACCCCCACCCCCTCCCGAAGCTCAAGAAACGGCCCCTTCTGTGCCGGCGCCTGAAGCTCCTCCGCCCGTCGTTTCATCGCCTCCTCCCAACGACGGCTCGATGGAGTTCGCCCCGCATTAATGGTGGGGACTGGGTACCCCTCAACGCGGCTTGTACTTTTTCGGCAATCCAATCTCGGCCAGGCGCGCGGCGTCACCGAAAAAGTTGAGCGTGGAGGGGTACCCAGTCCCCACCCCACCACCGCTATAGTCCCTCGCCGCCTTGGCAGCCCCACGTGAATACGAGTTGGTCTTGATGCTTGACCCCGGCCCGGATGAGGCGGGGCGCGACGCGCTGGCGCAGGATGTGCGCGGGCGGATCGAGGGCAAAGGGACGCTCAAACACGAGAACAAATGGGGCCTGCGCAAGATGGCCTACGAGATCGAGCAGCGCAACGAGGCCGATTACCGCTGGTTTCGCTTCGAGGCGCCGACCGAGCTGCTGGACGAGCTCAACCATAACCTGCGTATCGCCGACGGCGTGCTGCGCTTCCGGATCTTCAAAGTGGACCCCGACTCGCCGGTGATAGTGCCGCCCGCCGTGGCAGCCCCGGCGCCAGGCGCCTCGCGGGATCGAGGCGAGCGGGGGCCGCAGGGCGCCCGCGACGATGCTCCCGCCGAGACGGTCGGCGGCGACGTGCCGCCGGCAGCTGCCGTCGAGGAGGCGCCCGCACCCGCCGCTGTCGAGGAGACCGCGGCTCCCGCCGAGGCCGAGGCAGCTCCCGCAGACGCAGCTCCCGCCGAGTAGCGCTGCACCGACGCCTGGCGTCAAGACCCTCAGGGCCCGTTTGCCCTGATTTCTGCGGAGATTGCGGCTCCAAGGGGGAGAGTTGCGCCGCCAGCGCTCTTAGACTGGAACCCAGACAACGATTTCGAGGAGTTGAGAGCTTTGGCAGCGTCGAACATGAATGTGGTGGTCATCACCGGCAACCTGACCCGCGACCCCGAGCTGCGCAGCACGCCGGGCGGGACCTCGATCTGCAAGTTGCGGGTGGCGGTCAACAGCCGCCGCAAGGACGGCCAGACGGGCGAATGGGTGGACAAGCCCAACTACTTCGACGTCACCGTTTGGGGCGCACAGGGCGAGAACTGCGCCAATTACCTCTCCAAGGGTCGCCCCGTGGCAATCGAGGGGCGTCTGGATTGGCGCGAGTGGGAGGCAAAAGAGGGTGGCGGCAAACGCCAGAGCGTCGAGATCATCGCCAACTCGGTCCAGTTCCTCGGCTCGCGTGACGGCTCCGGCGGCGGTCAGGGTGGAGGCGAAGGTGGAGGCTTCAGCCCCAGCAGCGACGTGCCAGCCGACTCCTCCGACTTCGCCGGCGCGACGGCCAGTAGCGGCGGAGACGACGACATCCCCTTCTAGGCCCGACGGGCTCGGGCTGGGATGTGTGTAGGATTCCCAGCCCGAATGGCTAGAACTTCAGACACAGGATCATCAACACCCCGGCGCGGTCGCCGAGACGACCGCATGCGTCCGCGCAAATACACGCGGATCAACTCCGAGGCAGTTGACTACAAGGATCTCGGCCTCCTGCGTCGTTTTCTCTCGGACAAGGGCAAGACCCGCGGCCGCCGCGTCACCGGCCTTTCGCGCAAGCATCAGCGCCAGCTTTCCGTGGCGGTGAAGCGGGCGCGGGAGATCGCTCTCCTGCCTTACGTCGGAGAGCGCTGATGACGCAGGCGATCCTGCTCGAGGACGTCGACCAGCTTGGTCAGCGCGGCGAGCCTGTGGACGTCTCCCCCGGCTACCTGCGCAACTACCTGATCCCGCGCAAACTGGCCGCACCGGCAACCCCCGGCGCGCTGGAGCAGGCGCAACAGCGCCAGGCGGCGGCCGAAAAAGTCGAGCAGGCACGGGCCGAGCGCGAAGAGCAGGCGGCGTCGCTGCTCTCCAAGACGGTACTGACGATCTACCAGCGTGCCGGCGAGGACGGCAAGCTGTTCGGCTCGGTCGGGGCCAAGGAGATCGTCGAGGCGATCCGCGACGCGCGTGATCTGCGTATCGATCGCCGCAAGGTCCGCCTCGAGCAGCCGATCCGCGAGATCGGCACCCACATGGTCGAGATCGAGCTCGCTGATGGTGCTGTCGCCACGGTGAAGACGATCGTCACCGAAGAGCGCTGAGCGCGCCGCGTTAGGCTGCGGGCGTGCGCTCGCTCCGGCTCCCCACCCGCATCTCCCGCCGCGCCAAGGCGAGGACGCACTTTCGCTGGGCGCACTCGGAGCGGGCGACGGTCGGGCTTGCCGCGGTGGCGCTGGGCGGCGCTGGCGCGGTCCTGGCGGGCCAGTTCGGCCGCATGCTGCAGCGCCGTGCGCACGAGGAGGACGACGGCGAGGGCCTGGTCGAAGCGGCGCCCGCCGCGGCGCTCGACACGGTCGGGGTCGCGGTCAGCGGCTACACCGCGGCGCCGCGCAGCGAAACCGTCCTCTTCAACCTGCTCGCCGGCTTCCTTGCCTCCTTCGCTTTCGTGCGGCTCTCGACCTGGGGGATCCGCGACCACTGGGGACCCTTCCGCAACGTCAGCCTCGGCGGGCGCCACATCCACCACTTCGTCCCCGGCATCCTGATTGCCTTCGCCTCCGGCACGACGGCCCTGCTAACCGACGACGAGCGGCTCGAAGAGCGCCTCGCGGTGACCACCGGCGTCGGCATGGGGCTGACCTTCGACGAGGCGGCCTTGCTGCTCGACCTGCGCGACGTCTACTGGACCCGCGAGGGCCTGCTCAGCGTCCAGCTCAGCCTCGGCGCCACCGCCATCCTCAGCATCGCGATCCTCACCCAACGCATGCTGCGCCGCGGCGAGCGCCGCCAGGAGGCCGAGGGCCTGATCCCCACGGTCAGCCCTTAGGGGTGCAGGAGCGGACGACTTCGGCCGAGACGGTGGGGCCGCCCTGGAAGATGGCGGTGCCGCGGGCATTGAGATGGCCGTCGGGACACTTGGCAAGCAAGTAGCTCTGCTTCTTGCCCTTGTAGGTGAAGGCGCGGTTGATCGTCAAGTTGAAGTCCTTCACCGAGCCGTAGCCGCCAGCGATTTTGGGAATCGTGGCTACCGACTTGATCCCGAAGCGTCCGTTATGGATTTTCGAGACCTGGGCCGTGGTTACGATCGCCGCCGAGACCGGCGAGCCGAGGTAGGCATGGACGAAGATCGTCGTCTTGCCCCCGTGAACGCCGCCGTTGAAGGCGAGCAGCTTACTCCTGGCGATGAACGGCGCCTGTTCGGGGAATTCGACCTCGGCACTGCCCTCGCCTTCGCCGACGATCGCCGTCGGGCAGATCGCTTCTGCGTGCTTGGTGTCCTGCGCCTGCAGTTTGCCTGAGGTGCAGACCGGCACCCCCTTGGCATTGATTGCGCTGTTCTTGTCAGCTTCGATGACGAGTTCCCTCAGCGGCGGGGGGTGACTGCCGTCTTCGGTCTCGACCTCGCCCGAGAGGCTGAACGCAATCGGCGCCAGCGTGGCTTTCGGGAGCTTCTTCGGGGTGACACCGCCGTTGAACGTGACGACGAGCTTGCCGACTCGGACGGTGATCGGCTTCTCAGCGTTGGCAATCGCCGCCAGAGCGAAAGCGAGAACTACTCCAAAAGCGAGAATTCGAGCCGAGCGAGTGCCCACGTGGCAAAACCTATCATTGATATTCAAGTAATCAATGATGTGAGGGCAAAGAAAAGGGCGGCCAATTGGCCGCCCTTTCCATCCCCTTTTTCGTCCTGAGTTGAAAGCTGCTTACTAGCCCTTCGGGGTACAGGAGCGGACGAAGTCACCGACGAGACGCGTGCCGTCCGTGAAGACGGAGGTCGCGTGCGCGTTGAGGTGACCATCCGGGCACTTGGCGAAGAGGAAGGGTTGCTTCTTGAAGGCAACCGACTTGGTGAACAGCAGTTCAAATTCCTTCACCGAACCGTAGCCGCCGGCGATTTTGGGAATCGAGGCGACGGATTTCGTGCCGTAGCGACCGTTATGGACTTTCGAGATCTTGACCGTGGTGACCACCGCAGCCGAAACGGGCGAGCTGAGGTAGGCGTGGATGAAGATCGTCGTCTTGCCACCGCTGGTGCCGCCGTTGAAGGCGAGCAACTTGCTCTTGGCGATGAACGGCGCCTGTTCGGGGAATTCGACCTCGACGTTGGTTTTGCCGCTGCCGATGATCGCCGTGGGGCAGATCGCTTCCGCGTGCTTGGTGTCCTGCGCCTGCAGTTTGCCTGAAGTGCAAACCGGCAGACCCTTGGTGTCGATCGAACCGTTCTTGTCGGTTTCGACGATTACTTCTTTCAGCGCCGGGGGGTGCGTGCCGTCGGCGGTGGCGATCTTGCCGCTGATGTTCAGCGAGATCGGGGCGGGCTTGTTCTTGGGGAGTGCTGCGGGGCTGAAGCCACCGTTGAGCGTCAGGACCAGGTTCCCGGCCTTGACGATGGTTGGCGGATACGTCTTGGCTGTTGCAATCCCCGCGACGATGAGAGCGAATACAGCCCCCAGAGCCAGTGTTTTAATCAAATGCTTGCGCATGTGCTCTATCTCTCTCCTTTTGCGGCCTGGCCGTCACAGCCCCGGCCATTGAAAGCCTTGGTCAATCCCTCCAGCGCCCAAATTACCACCCTTGGTAATTGGATAAACCCCGCCATTCACAGAAAAGAGCGCCTTAACAGCCGCTGTTTCAGCCCTCGAGCATCGAAAGTCGGGTCCGCTCACGCTCCGCGGCGGCGCCCTCGGGGCCGAGAAAGGGCAGCGTGATCCAGAACATCAGGTCGGGCAGGCGGCTCGGCAGCCGCGCTGCCGCGCCGTGCAGGATCTCGCTGTAGAGCAGCTCGTTGATACCGCCCGCCAGCGAGAGCGAGGTGATCCCGGGCAGCTCGACCGAGGTCTCGGCGCGACCGGCGTCGAGAAAGCCGGTGAACTGGCGCAGGGCCGCGTCGCGTCGGGCCAGGGCCTTGGGGCCGGCGGCGAGCACCTCGACGATCGCGAAGCGCGCCTCGTCGGGATGCTCGGCAAGATGTTTGAGCAGTTCGCCGAGGCCCGCAGCAACGCGCTCGGCCCAGGGTGAGCCGGGTTTGGTCTCGAACCCCCTCGCGGTGTCCCCCAGCAGGTTGCCGAGCAGCACGTCATAGGCGGCGAGGAAGCAGTCCTCCTTGCTGGAGAAGAGTTCGTAGAAGGTCTTTCTGGAGACGCCGGCGACGCCGATCACGTCGACGACGCGGGTCTCGGGATAGCCACGCTCGGAGACGACCTCGATCATCGCCTGCAGGATGCGGCTGCGCTGGGATTCCGTCACCGCCTCCCGCGGCAACCCGTGCCGGCCCCTTGGCAGCCGCTCACTCAACCTAGCCGTGCGTCTACCGGAAGCCACTCCAGAAACTGTAGAGGAGAAAGGGCCGGGGGGCGACTTTTCTGTACCCAGGAGTCTCCGCAACGGGACCAGCTGCCAGCAGGGGATCAATACAATGTCGGCAGTGACCAGGGTGGGGACACGGCCAAGCGCGGCGTTTGTCGCAGCGATTCTTACAGCGGCGTTGCTCGCTGCCTGCGGTGGCTCGGACTCGACCACCTCCAGCACTTCGACTTCGGCTCAATCCGGCAGCCAGGATTCCAGCTCCGGCGCGGCAGAGGGCGGCTCAAACGGCTCGCAGAGCGGTGGCTCGCAATCGAACCAGGAAAAGAGCGGTGGGTCGGGCGAAAACTCAAGCGGGAGCTCGCGCTCTACCGCGGTCGCCACGCCCTTGAAGATCTCCGGCGGTGGCTCCGAGCAGTTCCGCAACAAGGGCGGCGACAACAGCATCCAGGAATTCGGCGATGAGAGCGACGAATCGGAACTCGAGGAAGCGGCCGAAGCGCTGCACTCCTTCTACACCGCCCGCGCCGAAGAAGACTGGCCGCGCGCCTGTTCTTATCTGGCGAAGTCGATGCTGCAGCAGCTGGAACAGCTGGGGGATCACTCGCCGCAGCTGAAAGGCAAGGGCTGCACCGTGATCCTGCCTGCCTTCACCCGCCCCCTGCCGCCCTCGGTTGCGCGCGAAACGACCGTGGTCGACGCTGGCAGCCTGCGCACCGAAGGCGAACAGTCCTTCCTGATCTACTACGGCGAGGGTAAAGTCGCCTTCGCGATGCCGATGAAGCAGGAAGACGATGGCTGGAAGGTCACCCTCCTCTCAGCCTCGCCACTCGGCTAAGCGCCTCGGTCTCTCCAAACCACCTGCTCGCGGCCTGGGCCGACGCCGACGAGATCGATCGGGACGCCGACGAAGTCTGAGATGTAGTCGAGGTAGGCCCGCGCCTGTGGCGGGAGGTCCTCCTCCTTGCGGCAAGCCGTGATGTCCGCGTCGAAGCCGGGAAGCTCCTCATACTCGGGCGTCGCCGAGTGCAGGATCGACTGGTGGTAGGGAAAGCTGTCGAGCAGGGCCCCCTCGCGCGAGCGGTAGCGGACCGCCACCCGCAGCGTGTCGAGGCCGCTGAGCACGTCGAGCTTGGTGATCGCCAACGAGCTCATCCGGTTCAGTCGTACCGCGTAGCGCAGCGCCACCAGGTCCATCCAGCCACAGCGGCGCTCCCGCCCGGTGGTCGTGCCGTACTCGTGGCCCTGCTCGAGCATGTGGCGGCCGACCTCGTCGCTGAGCTCGGTCGGGAAAGGACCGGCGCCGACCCGTGTTGCGTAGGCCTTGGCGACGCCCCAGACCTCATCGATGTCGGTGGGGCCAATGCCGGCGCCGACCGTGGCTGCGCCGGCGATCGGGTTGGAGGAGGTGACGAAGGGATAGGTGCCGTGATCGAGGTCGAGCAGCGTCGCCTGTGCGCCCTCGAAGATCACCGTCTTGCCGGCGTCCAGCGTGTCCCAGCAGAGCCGGGCGGTATCGGCGATGTGGGGCTCAAGCCGATGGCCGAAGTTGACGTGTTCCTCGGTCATCGTGTGCAGGTCGAGACGAGGGTCGGGGGCGTCGCCGATCGCCTGCTCGGCCGCCTCCTTGTCGCCCTCCCCCGCCTCCTTGCGCAGCTTGCGTCGCTGCACGCCGAGTTCACGCAGGGCCTGCTGCTTGGGCTCCAGCGCGGTGCGGATCTTGGCCCGCAGGATCTTCTCGTCGAGCAGGTCCTGGACGCGGATGCCCAGCCGCAGCGCCTTATCGGCGTAACAGGGGCCGATGCCGCGGCGGGTGGTGCCCAGCGAGAGCTTGCCCAGCTTGACCTCGCCGGCGGTGTCGAGCAGCACGTGGTAGGGCATGATCAGGTGCGCGTTGGCGGAGATCTTCAGATTGCTCATGTCGACGCCGCGGCGGCGCAGGCCGTCGATCTCACCGAGCAGGATGCGCGGGTCCAGGACCACACCGTTGCCGATCACGCAGGTCTTGTCGGCGTAGAGGATGCCCGAGGGGATCAGATGGAACTTGAACTCCTCGCCGTTACGAACGATCGTGTGGCCGGCGTTGTTGCCGCCCTGGAAGCGCACGATCGCGGCGGCGCGCTCGGCAAGCAGGTCCGTGACCTTGCCCTTGCCCTCGTCGCCCCACTGGGCCCCGACTATGACCAGCCCTGGCATAAGCAGGGGATTGTGCCTTGTCGGCCGGCTAGGCGACCTTGCCGTAGCGCCGATCGGCGCCGAAGAGCGGCACCTCGTCGCAGATTTGGCTCAAACGCGAGACCGTGCGGCTGCCTATCTGGTCCTCCAGTTCCTCATGTGGAAGGTTGGTCGTGACCAGAACGGAGCGCTGCGCCTCGTAGCGCTCGTTGATCAGCGCGTAGAGCTGCTCGAGCACCCAGTCGCTGCGCTTCTCGGCGCCGAGATCGTCGATGTGGAGCAGGTCGACCGCGGTAAGCCGCTCGAAGAAGGCGAGGTAGTTGTCGCCGCCTGGCTCGGAGTCGTAAGTGCGACGGATCCGTGCCAGCAGCTTCGGCAGCGAGTAGATCGCGACCGAGCGGCCCGCCTCCAGCGCCGCCTTGGAGACGAGCATCGCCAGCGTCGTCTTGCCGGTGCCGGTGTCGCCGAAAAGCCAGAGGCCGCGCCCCGAGTCGAGGCGCTCGTCGAGCTTGTCGACGTAGCGGCGCACCTCTGTCACCGCCGCCTTGGTCTCCAGGTCGCGAGCCATGTCGGAGACCGGTGGGCGATCGAAAGAGACGCCGCGGTAGCGCGGCGGAATCACCGAGGCGACGCCGCGCACGCGGCCGCGCTTGAGCCGCGGCGCGCGGCACTCGCATTCGCGGGCGACGTCCTCGGGGCCGAGGATCCAGCCGGAGCCGTCGCAAACGCCGAGCGGGCAGGCCTGCTGGCGGAATGGCTCGCTACGCGGGATCGCCATCAGAACTCAGGCCCCACCGAGGCGGTGTCCTCGAGCGGTGGGCCTTCTCCGGCCGGTTGCTCGATCGGCCGTTCCTGGCCGGCGAAATCAGCGAACTTGGGGAAGCGGTCGAGGAAGACCAGCTTCGGGGTCCCGATCGGGCCGTTCCTATGCTTGGCGATGATCAGGTCGGCCAGGCCATCGGGCTCGTCGTCGGGATCGCGGTAGTAGTCCTCGCGAAAGAGGAAAGCAACGAGGTCGGCGTCCTGCTCGAGGTTCCCCGATTCGCGCAGATCGGAGAGCATCGGCTTTGGCGGGCTGCGTTGCTCAGGAGCGCGGGAGAGCTGGGAGATCGCCAGCACCGGCACCTCCAGCTCGCGGGCGAGGATCTTCAACCCGCGGCTGATCTGCCCGACCTGCTCAACCCGGTTCGCGCGTGGATCGTCGGTGCGCATCAGCTGCAGGTAGTCGACGATGATCAGGCCGAGCCCGCCCTTGTCCTGTTCCTGGGCGTGGAGCCGCCTTGCCTTTGCCCGCAGGTCGAGGACGCCGAGGTCGGAAGAGTCGTCGAACCAAAGCGGCGCTTCCTCCAGCTCGTTGCAGGCCCGCACCACCTTGGGCCAGTCCTTCTGGGAAACCTGCCCCTTGCGCAGCTTGTCGCCGGAGATCCGCGCCCGACAGGCGATGAAGCGCTGCGCCAGCTCGACCTCCGACATCTCCAAGGAGAAGAAGGCAACCGGCATCTGCTTCTTGACCGCAACGTTTTCGGCGATGTTGGCGACGATCGCGCTCTTTCCCATCGCCGGGCGCGCGGCGACGATGATCAGGTTGCCGGGTTGGAAGCCGCCGGTGATCGCGTCGATATCGCGGAAGCCGGAGGGGGTGCCGGTCAGTTCGATCTCGCCGGTGGAGAGCTTCTCGAGGCGGTCAACCTCGTCGTGGAGGATCTCGGAGAGGAGGCGGAAGTCGCTTGCCTGCTCTTTGTGGGCGACGTCGAAAAGCAGCTTCTCGGCCCGCTCGGAGAGCTCGCGGGGCTGGCCGTCGCGCTCGTGGACCCAGCCCTGGATCTGCTGACCAGCGCCGAGCAGGCGACGCAAAAGCGAGTTCTGCTGGACGATCTCGGCGTAGTGCTTGGCGTTGCCGGCAGCCGGCACCTTGGCGGCCAGCTCGGAGACATAGTGCTTGCCGCCGGCCTCTTCGATTTTGTTGAGCTGGACCAGCGCCTCGGTGACGCTGAGCTCGTCGACCGGCTTCGAGGCCGCGTAGAGGTCGTGGACGCAGGTGAAGATCGCCGCATGCTTGTCGAGGTAGAAGTCAGCGGCGTTCAGCTTCACCTCGTCGATCACCCGGGTCAACGTCGGCTCGGCGACCAACATCGCCCCCAGGACCGATTCCTCCGCCTCGATGTTCTGCGGCGGGACGTGGGCTGTGGGAGCGGAGGCCATCGACTTAGTTAAGGGCTCGGGACGGCGGAACCGCCCCGGGCCTCAAGCAAACCAGACGGCCGGCCTCAACACTGAAGCTCTCTTGCAAATACCGGCCGAAAGAAACCGGCTTGGCCCGCGGCGGCTATTCGCCCTGTTCGAAGTAGTGCTGGTAGGTCGTCCCGGCGCCGCTTCGGCCGACCGGGTTGAAGGGCGCCTGCTGCGTACAGCCAGGGGCCGGGATCGAGGCGGAGTCGGTCTGGCCGGCGAAGGCGAATTTCTTCAGGTTTTCGAAGAAACTGAGCGACCGTTTTTCATTATCCGCGGCTGTTTTTTTGCTTTGCGTGGTGCGGTTGGCGAAAGCAGGAGATTTGTAGCTTTCGGGGTTGAGTGTCGCCGTAACTCCTGCGGTGCAGCCGCGGGTATCGAAGCTGGGCAGACCCGCAAGAAGGTTTTTGGTCGCCAGCGGCTGCGGATAGGCGTTGGTGCGGTTGGTCGTGGTGCGGCTGGGATAGGTCGCCAACGATTCCGGATTGAACGGGCCCATCGCGCGGAAATAGTGGACCTGAACGCCAGCCGCGTTGGTCGGCAGCTTGGCATTGGACGCCGCCGAGATATTGGCGAAGGTCGAGGTGAGCTCGTGCTTGTAGAGGCCGAGGCCGGTGAGGATGGGGTCGACGTTGCGCAGGAAGGGATCGGCCGCGCGCAATAGCGGTGGGAACTCGTCGCGGAAGAACCTACGCAGCGCGGGGAAGCCGGTGGGGGCAAGGTCGATAACCGGCTTGAGGCCTTCGAAGAAGCTCTTGGCGGGCCCGGCGAACTTAGCGAGGGCGATCAGCGTGGGTGAGAGCTGTTCGGCGACCGGCACCAGCTGCTGCATGACCGGATCGGCGTTGACCGCGAAAGATTTGAGCCGGTTGAGGGTCAACCTCGACTCGTCCTGGAAGGTGGGGAAGGCGCGGAAGAGGGCTTCGATGTCGCGGGCGCGGGCGGCGGTGGTGCTGAAGACGGCGTTGGAGTTTTCGATCAAGCCGGCGAGCTCGCCCTGACGGCCGCGCAGCGCTTCCAGTGAGGTGGCGCCGTTGCGGAAGATCTGTTTGACCGCGAGCCGCTGGCTGTCGAGCTGACGGAAGAGCCGGTCGAAGGAGGTGAAGGTCGGTTCGAGCTCGCCGAAGGCGTAGGAGAGGCTCGCTCCTTGGCCCTCGATCGCCACTGCGGCTTCCTGCTGCCAAGTCTGGAAGGCGGCGCGGGTGCGAGCATCGAAGGTACGGAAGATCTCATCGAGCTGGACCGATTCGGCGATGTTCGCCTGGGGCAGGGTGCCGCCATCGGGCAACTTCGGCCCGTCGCGATCGCCGGGGGTGAGTTCGATGTAGGTCTCGCCCAGCAGTGTCTTGGTGCGCAGGATCGCCCGCGTCCCCCGCGGAATCGGACCGTACTTGTCGTCGATATCGACCTTTGCCAGCGCCTGTTCGCCGTCGGGCGAGAGGACGATGTCCTGCACCTTGCCGACCGAGACGCCGGAGATCCGCACGTCGGACTGCTGGGCGAGCTGGGTCGCCTCGTTAAAGGGGACGTTGACCTCGTAGGGCTTTGCCTTGAACGGTGTCGGGCCACCGAAGGTGATCCAGAGGAAGAGCAGGATGCCGAAGCAGGAGAGAGCAAAGCCGGCGATCACCAGGAGCTGGGTTGTGCTGGGGGCGCGCTTGCTCATTCTGTCCCCGGGCCGCAGCCGACGAAGGTTGGGTTTTCTTTGCCGGGCGCGATCAGCGGTATTTCGCTCTGTCGGGGCACGTTCGCTCCGCGCAGCACCGTCTGGATGTACGGCAGCGCCCCGGCGGCCTGGTTAGCGAGCTCCGAGCCGTTGCAGGAGATCATGATCAGGCCTCGGCCGATCGGCCCCGCCGGGTCATCGAGGTTGAAGGTGGCATTGGTGTCGTGGTTGAGCCAGGGCAAGTAGAAGAGGTAGCTCTGCGAGCCCTTCGGCTTGTAAGCGAGCTCGTTGAGGAAGCTGTTGAAGGCCCCCAGCGAGTTGCCGAAGCTGCGCACCGACTTGCTCAGGTCCGCGGAGCCTTCGTTGGTGTGGACGAGGACAGGGCGGATCTGGCGGGTGAAGGGGCGGATCTGGTCACGAATCGGGACCGTGGTCTGTTCGAAGAGGCGCTCGTTGGCCTTCAGCGCCGGCTTCAGGGCCTGGGCCTGGGGAATCAGCGCCGTGAGCGCAGGTGCGGCGGCGGCGGAGAAGCGATTGGCGCTGGCGAAGGCCGATTCCGCGGTGCTGAGGGTGGCGGGAAGCTCGACCAGCGTCTCTTCGATCGAGCGCTGCTGGTTGGCGAAGTTGCCAAGTGCGGCCTTGGAGGAGCTGACGAAGCGTTCGAGCTCGGAGTCGTGCCTGCCCAGTTCGGTGGTCAGCAGGCCGAAGTCGTGGATCACGCGGGCGAGTGCGACCCGACGGCTGGCCACGGCGCGGTTGAGATCGGCGACATAATGGGAGAAGGGCTGGATGCGCCGCAACGCACCCGAGAGCTGGCGACCGCGGCCGCCGATGCCCTGAGCGCCGCCGGCGACGAGCAGCTGGATGTACTGGCGGGTGTCGGCGTCGAGGGTGGCCAGGAAGGCGTCCAGGTTGACGTTTGGTTCGGTGCGCGAGAGGGGGAAGTTGTGGCCGTCCTCGATGTGACCCTTGCCGCTGCCCGGGTCGACCTCGACCACCATGTCGTTGAGGTTGGTCTTCGGCCGCAGCAGCAGGCTGGCGTTGAGGTGGATCAGCTTCAGGTACTTGGGTTCGATGTCCATGCCGACCACGGCGTGGCCGTCTTCGAGATCCACCGAGGTGACCTTGCCGATCTGGATGCCGGCGACGTCGACCGCCTGGCCCTGGCCCGGTGTGACCGCCTGGGCAGTCGTGAACTCTCCCGTTACGTGGGCGAATTCTTCACCCACGATCGGAACCCAGGAGGGCAGCGAAGCCTTCTGCTGAGTAAAGATCCACAGCGTCATCACGACGCCCAGCGCAGCGAGCACGACGATCGCGATCGTGTCTTTGCTGCGCCCCCTGGACTGGCGGCTGAGCGAGTTGCGGAAATGCCGCCAGCGGCTCACTTTTTCCTCCTCGATCATGGGCTTACCACCGCCGGGGAGGGGCCGCCGACCTGGCCAAGACCGGCGTTGACGTCGGGAACGGGGTTGCTGTCACAGCGCACTTCCGGCTTCTTCGGCGGCCGGGCGCCAAGCTGGGGCTGGGTGCCGATCGGCGCGACGGCGGTGTGGGCGAAGTCCTGTTTGTCGGTGCTCAGATTTCCGCTTGGGTTGTCCTGCTGGACCAGCACATCACCACCACCCGGCTGCACGCGCAGGAAGGGACCGTTGCCGTCGAAGCCCTGCCCCCAGCCGGAGAAATCGGTCAGCGTGTAGAGGAACTCGCGGTAGTTGGGCTGGCCGGTGCTGAAGCGGTCGTTGATCACCTGGTTGCCGGTCGGGACGATGACCTTGGTCGTGCAGAGGCCGAGCCGGTTGAGCTGCGGCAGCGCCACTGCCTTGCCGGCCTGCGCGGCGCCGGCGAGCCCGGGTGTCGCTTCCGCCAGCAACCTAGCGGTGCCGCCGAGCTCCCTGCCGCTGAGCAGCGACTTGGCCTGTTCGATCCAGGGTTCCCCGGCCTTGATCCAACCTGGAAGCTCGGCGACCGCGGGCGTCAGCTCGATCGCCCAGGCGCGCAGCGGCGGCAGCGTCTGGTTGAGGCTAACCAGGGAGCCGTGGAAAGTCTTCAGGGTCGGCGCCAGGCGGTGAACCGTGACCGAAAGGTTGGCCGACTGCGCGGCAAGGGCGCCGGTAAAGGTGTCGAAGTTGACGATCAAGCCCTTGAGGTCCTCCTCGTTACGGGCCAGAGCCCCGAAGGCACGTCCGGTGCCCGCGACGAGGCGCGAGAGGTCGCCTGGCTCGGTGCCGAGCAGGGCGTTGGTGACCTGGGCGCTGTAGCGGCCGGCGTCACCACCGGTGTGGAAGGCCTTGTTCAGCGCCTGGGCAGCGGTTTTGCCCTGTACCTCGGGCTCCTGAGTCGCGTCTTCGGCTGCAGTCGGCTTGTGGGTGAGCGCGGTCCCGTAGCTCTCCAGGAGGTGGCTGAGGTCGGCGCGGACCGGCGCCTGCAGAGCCGTCAGCACCTGGTCAATCTGGACCCAGGTGGAGGTGCGGCTGACCGGGATCGTGTCGCCGCTGTTCAGCTCCGGCGCGCTCGGGCTGCCGGGGGAGAGGTCGACGAAGAAGTTGCCCTCGAGGAAGATCCGCGGCCGGATCGCCGCGAAGGCGTCGTCGTGGATCGGCTGGCCCTTGCCTTCGACGGTGAAGGTCACCGTGGTGGCGTCGCCATCGCGTTCGGTCGCGATCACGCGACCGACGTCGACGCCGGCGATCCGCACCGGCGAGTTGGTCGAGATGTTGACGCCGTTGCTGAAGGTCGCCTTGAGCTCATAGCCATAGCTGGTGAAGGGCACGTGGCCGGTGAAGGCGAGGTAGGGCCCGACCGTGAAGATCAGGATGAAAATCACCGCGATCATCGCGTTGCTGGGCCGCCACTTGAAGCGGCTGTTGGTCGCCCCCGCCCTGGTATCGCGCTCCGGTAGCCGGCCCATTACTTGGCTTCCTTCTGTTTTTCGGTCTGGCCGGACGTGATGGTGCCGTCGTCGCGAGGTGTATTGCCGATCCTCGTGATGCCCGGTTCGTAGAGCTCGTTGCCCGCCTCGCACTCTCTGGGCTGCTGCCCTGGGGAAGCGGTGTTCGGATAGGGGTTGGAGTGCAGGTGGTTGAGACGTTCTGCGTCGCCCCCGTTGGCTGGCGCAGAAGCCGGCCCCGCCTCTGAGTTGGGGCCTTCGGGCGCCTGGAACGAGATCACGTTGAACCAGCCGCCCAGGCCGTTGTTCTCGCTGGAGGCGCTGGCCAGGTTACGGAAGGCAAGCGTCAGGTAGTTGCAGGTCGTCTGGGAGGGGCCGATGAACTTGATCGCCGGCTGCAGCAGATCGTTGGTATCGATCAGCAGGTCGAGCCCGTTGAAGACGCCGGGGGCGTTCTGGAAGGCGAGCAGGGCATCGGCGGTCGGCGGCAGCTGCGCGTTCAGGGTCGGCGACGCGTTCAGCGCCGGGATGCCGGCACGGAAGGCCGCGGCGAGCGTGGGAGAGGTTTCGGCAAGCGCCTTGGCGCCGGGCCTCAGGGCGGTGAAGAAGCGTGCGGAATCGTGGAAGAAGGGGCGCAGCGCGGGTAGGTCGGCGGTGACGGAGTCAAGCGTTTCCGGGCCCTTGGAGATCGTTTCCTGGATGTAGGGCCGCGAGACACGGGCGAAGGCGGCGAAGGTGGCGTCGAGGGCCGCGAACATGCTCGCCTGCTGCGCGGCAACCGGGACCACGGTGGCCGAGAGTGCCTCGAGTGCCTGCCAGAAGCGGCCGAAGCCAGTGCTCGGGGCGACGATGTTGGCCAGGGTCGGCTGGCTGTTTTCGAGCAGCGGCCGCAGGGTGGCGAAGGCGTTGTTGATCTGCGGTCCGCGCCCGGCGAGGGCGTTGCCGAAGCCCGCCAGGCCGCGCTGGATGGACTTGCGGGTCTTTTCGTCGAACATGTCGAAGAACTGATCGATGTCGACCGGTTCCGGGTGCGCCGCCGAGGCCGGGATCGTGTCCCCCGCGGCAAAGCCCTTGTGCGAATCGCCGGGGACGATCTGCAGGTACTTGAGGCCGAGCGGTGATTTGGGCCGGATAATCATCGTCGAGTTGTCCGGCAGCGGCTGCACATTCTTGTCGAGGCTGAGGCTGAGTTCGGCGGCAACCCGGCCGTTGCCGGTCTGGACCGGCACCACCGACTTGACCACGCCGACCCGGGCGCCACCGATCCGCACCTCGTTGCCCTTGACCAGGGCGTTGGCGTTGGGGACGCGGGCCTTGAGGTTGTAGGTGGAGACAAAGGGCAGGCCGTTGTTGGCGTTGTAGGCGAGGAAGACCGCGACGATGACGACCAGCACGGTGACCGCGCCGACGATCACCGGGTTGCTTGCCACTCCCTGTATGCCGCTGCGGTTTCTCATGGACCGAGGAGGTAGTCGAGGAGGGCGCGTTGGCGGGGTGCGGTCGAAGCGCCGAGGCGGCGGCCTTGGCTCAGTTCCGGAGTTTCCGGAGTTATCGGCGCCGAGGGCGCGACGGTTGCGGCAGGCGCGCCCGGCCGGGCCAGGGTGCCGCCGACCGCCGCTGCCGCGTTTTCTTCGAAGAGGGACATCAGGGCGGACTCGGAGACCGACGCTTCGGCAGCACCGAACCCGGTGAATTTTGCCGAGCAGTTACTTTCGGAATGGGGCACGTATTCGAGGCAGGTCGTAAGGGTCGTCAGCAGACGGGTGAAGTGGCCGTACTGATCGAAGCCGTTCGAGGCCGCGGCGCCGTTGTAGATCAGGTCGACAAGCGCATCGAAGCCCTTCGTTTCCTTGGTGCTGGCGAGGAATTCGGCCAGCTTGGCCGTCGGGCTGGCGCCGGAATTGGCCAGATCACGCGTCTTGCGCACAACCGGATCCGCAGCGCGCAGCGTCGGGCCCGCTTCTTCACCACTGACACCGAGCGACTTCAGCGCCACCGTGGATGCAGCGGAGAACGGCGTCAGCAGTCGGGTGGCTTCGGTGAACGACGGAGCCGCCTTGCCAAGCGCCGCGAAGGTCGGCGTGGCGGCATCGGAGAAGCCCTGCAGGCTGCGCAGGGTGAGGCGGAACTCACGCAGGAAGGCGGGGAACTTCTGCAGCGAGGCTTCCAGGTCCTTGCCCCGTTCGGAGCTGGCCTGTGCTGCCGCCCCGGCGTTGCTGAAGAAGCCGGCGACCTGAGCGCGTTCGCGGGAAAGCGGGCCGAGGATTTGCTCGGAGTCGGCGGCGAGCTGGGTCAACTGGTCGCGCTGGTCGTTGAGAATGCCGAGCAGGCGATCGATGTCGCGCAGAGCCGGGTTGGCGCGCTTGACGACCTCCTCAATGTCCTGACCACGCCCGGCGAGACCGGCGCCGAGTTCGTTGAAGATCAGGCGGAAGCGCTGCGCGTAGGGAAGCCTGTTGATGTCGTTGATCAGGTCCGGATCGACGCTGGTGCTGTTGTTCTCGACCGGCAGCAGGTACTGACCGGCGCCGGGATCGCCAGAGGGGATCTGCTTCAGCGGGGGCGCCGGGGGAGAGCCGGGGGCGCGCGGCACCGTCGGGCGGCAATCGACGAACTTCTCGCCGATCAGCGACTGCGGGCGGATCAGGCACGAAGCATCGCTGCGGAAATCCTGGAAGCCGGGATCGGTGATCTTCATCACGATCACCGCCTTACCGGAGACGGCCTTCAGCTTGCCGTCTTCGGAGCTGCTCAGTTCGCCGGGCAGGGTGACGCCGACCGACTCGATTTCACCGACGTTGGCGCCGGCAACGCGCACCTGCTCGCCTTTGACCATGAAGCCGCCGTTGTCGAAGATCGCCCGCACGACGTAGCCGTTTTCGCCGCTGCCACCGGAGGAGATCAGCACGATTGCCGCGATCACGACCGCCACCACCACCCCTATGACCAAAGCCCTCCTCATGGGCCAGGTGGCGCGTCGGCCGGGTTGCAGTCGGATGTGGTCACACCGGAGCCGTTGAACGGCGGTTCGGTGAAGGGGCTGGAGCCGTCGGCGGCGGGTTGGCTGGCACCGCCCGGGCAGCGGCGCTTGATGTCGGCAGAGTCGCCGAAGGCTTTGAACTGTTCGCTCGGCGAGATCGGTTCAAGTTCGCGGCTGCCACCGTTGTAGTTGAAGAGGTTGAGATCGGAGAGGCTGCCGCGCACGTAGTGGCCGTTGCCGTCATAGGGCGCCGCGACCTGGCCCAGCTTGGCAAAGCCGTTGAAGAGCTCCGGCGCGTAGGCGCGGATGAAGTTGAGGTTGGGCTGGAAGGCGGCAATCGCGTCTTCGGAATGGGGGAAGGCCTTGGAGGCGCGTTGTTCGACCGCCGGCAACGCCGCCAGCAGTTCGGCACTGTCGTTGGCGAAGCCGGGGCGGGCCACGGCGAGGCTGAGGTTCTTGAAGACCGGCACGCCCCTTGAGAGCACGGGTCGGAGTTCGGCAAGGAAGGGAGCGAGATCCTTGGTCGCCGTGGCCGAGGTGTCGATCAACGGTTCGACGTCGTCGAGGGCGGCGCGGAGGTTGACGAAGGTCGTATTCGCCTGGCGGAAGGTCGGCGGCAGCAACTGCAGGCTGCGGCCCAGCGCGGCGTTCTGGCTGGCGATTGCGCCGAAGGCGGCCTTGGCGTTGGCGACCGCGCTGGAGAGCTCTTCGCCGCGTTCGGAGACCGCCGTGCTGAGCCTGCTCGAGCTGACCAGGAAGCGCGAGAAGAGATTTTCGTCGGCGTTGAGGTCGTGGACGAAAGCCCCCGCCCGGTTGAAGCCGACCCCGAGGTACTTGAAGGTCTTGTTCGCGGCCTTCCCGGCCCCGGCGTACCAGGCCGCGTTGCCCTTGATGAACTGAGCGAGACCGCGGCGCACCGGCGCCGGGAACGTGTTGAAGAACTGGTCGATGTCGACCGGGGTGGTGGTCGAGGCGAGACCGAGAGTGGCGTCGTTGTCGAGCGACGGGTTGCTGTTGGGCCCTGGGCTGATCGAGACGTAATGGTTGGCGACGCCCGAGAGCGAGGTGGCGCGAATCGTCGCCGTCGTCCCCTCGTGCAGCTCCTGTTCGACGCTGACCACGACCTTGGCCAGGTTGTCGTCGGTCAGCTCGATGCTTTCAACCGAGCCGACGGGCTGGCCGCCGATCAGCACCTGGTTGTCGGGAACGAGCTGGCTCGCGTTCTGGAAGAGGAGGTTGTACTTGTGTTCATCGCCGCCGCTGAAGATGACCACGGCAAGCGCAATCACCGCCAAAGCCAGTACACCGATCACCGCGATCCGCGCAGGAGTGACCCCCCGGCTTTTCGCCGAGCCTTTTTCCTCGCCTGAAGGGTTAGCAGCCACGGATCGTCGCTTGCGGTTCCCCGGCCTCCGACCCGGTAGAACGGCTGCAGAATCGTATCCGAGCGGTCCGCCGCTACGCGCGCGATGAGCAGGGACTTAACTGGAATTCAACCCGTGCAGATCAGACGTTGAGCTTCGGCAATACCCGCTCCAGTGGCCGCGGCAGCCACCAGACCCGTTTGCCGATCAACAGCATTAGCGCCGGCAACAGGACTATCCGCACCACTGTGGCGTCAAGCAGCACAGCGATTGTAAGCCCGATTCCGAGCTGACTGACCGTCGCGATCGGCGCCCCAGCGAAGGCGATGAAGACCGCCATCATGATCGCCGCGGCGCCCGTTATGACCCGCGCTGTCTTCTCGAGGCCGAACTCGATCGCGGCGGCGTTGTCCCCCTCATGGTCATAGTGCTCGCGCATACGCACCAGCAGGAAGACCGCGTAATCGATCGAGAGGCCGAAGACGACGCCGAAGATCATCACCGCTGAGACCGCGTCGACGTAGGTGTGCCCCCCCAGCGGCCAACCGTCGGGAACGTTGGTGAGCAGGGTGAGAATGCCGAAGGCGACGCCGACGGTGGCGAGATTGAGCCCCACCGCGATCGCCGCCAGCGGCAGCGCCCGCAGGACGAGGACGAGGACGAGGAAGGTGGCGAGGGTGATCGCCACGACCACGTAGGGGATCTTTTCTTTGGTCACACGGCTGTAGGTGTTGAGGGTCGGTGGGCCCCCGGCGACCCCGGTTTCAACATCCGCTTCCTTGCCGAGCGCCGCGGCATCGTCTTCGAGGCGCTTGTTGAGGGCAATCGAGCCGGGAGAGTTGAAGCCGTAGCGGGAGATGACCAACAGCGAAGCCGCCTGGCCGCCGCCTTTGAGGTCGACCGCCTGTTGAATGCGTTCGTGCGTGCGCCCGCGCGTCCCATCCAGGGCGGAGAGGACGAAGAAGCCCGAATCGAAGATGCCGGGGGTGGTGCGGCGCACATTGTCGATTCGGCGGTTCAGGCGTGCATTCTGGGAAAGCACGCGCACCGTGGCGCGGCGCAGGCCCGACTGCAGCGGGTAGGACTGGCCATACGCTTCGCTGAGCCCGTGTTCGAGTTCCGTCGTGCCACCGGTGAGCTGAGTCAGAGCCCCGGCGAGTCGGCCCGCTCCCGAATCGAGCTGACCGAGGCCGGAGGAGAGCTTTTTGGTTTCGCGGTCGAGCTTCGCCGCGCCACGGGCAACCGTCTTGCCGGCTTTGGAGATTTCGTAGAGGCCTTCGGAGAGCTTTTTGGAAACCCCGGCAAGGCGCCGCAGCTGAATCAGGGTGCTTTCCAGCCAGTACTTGATTTGTTTGGCTTGGGCGGCGTCCTCGTCCAGCCGTTCCTGCAGAGCGGCCAATTCGGCAGGAAGTGGAGCGGCGGCAGCGGCGGCCTGGCGGACGGCTTCCAGGGCCGGACCGTAGTTGGGGTCGGTTTTGCCCACCGTCATGCCTTCGAGCTGCAGCAGCGCGGCTTTCAACTGCTCATCGGTGACTTTCGCGGCGGCCTGCAGCGCCGGCAGGGTGGTCTGCGAGTCCTGGTCGAGCGACCGCTTCAGTTTGCGCGAGCGAGGCAGCACGTTGGCGTTGAGGTTGGGGACCAGGTCGTGGGTGCCGAGCCTAATCGCCAGGCCTCCGTTTGCCGCCCGAACCTGCGCATTGGAAAGTTTGCGGGTGCCTTCGGCGAACTTGCCGAGGGCGGTAACGGCTTCCTCGCTGCCCGAAGCTGCCTTGCCGAGGGCGCTGGCGAGCACGAATGCTCCCTCTTCGGCCTTGCCGGACCCTTCGGCAAGCAGGCCGGCGCCATAGGTGGCCTGCGAGATCCCGTCGCGCAGGGTCGCGACCCCGGCGGCGGCGCGGCCGAGGTTGCGGCCGAGGCGGCCGAGGTTCGAGAGCGGGCCGACTTTTTCGTTGGAGGCGAGCACAGCATTGCCGAACTTGCGTAGCGGTTCGACTGACTTCGCCACCCGGCCCGGGCCGATCACGCTTTCCACTCCCGGCGTGGCGGCGATGCGCCGCTGCCAGCGGCCGAGCGAGGCGAGGCGTTCCGGTTCGGTGATCGTGCCTTCCTTGGCGGTGGCGACGATCACGAACGGCGCTTCAAAGCCGGCGCCGATCGATTTCGAGACCAGTTCGGCGTTGAGGCGAGCCGGGTCGTCGTGGGGAAGCTGGCCGATGCTGAACGGGCCGGTCTTGAGGCCGATCACCGGCGCCGCCAGAACCAGGACGATGAGACCGATCACAGCCGCAACCGGAGCTGGACGTTTCAGCGCCGCAGTGACAACCGTCATCAGCCTCGAGCGCTCGCCGTTGGGGGCACGACCGATCCGCCAGCGGTCGATGTTGGGCCCGAGCAAGACGAGGATCGGCGGCCCAACCCAGGTGGCGATGAGCACCGTGAGCAGGACGACCAGCGCCAGGGTTCCGGCCAAGGAGGCAAGCAGGGCGCCCGGGACGATGAAGAGGGCAACGACCATCGAGAGGATCAGCGTGCTGCCGGCGAAAACGGTGGTGCGCCCAGCGGTTCGGCGAGTCGTCCAGGCAGCGTCGATCGGGTCGGCGCCGGCGGCGAGCTCCTCGCGAAAGCGCGAGACCATCAGGAGGGCGTAGTCCACCCCCAGGGCGAGGCCCATCATCGTGCAGACCGTCAAGGCCAAAGCGCTGACGTCAAACCAGTGGGTGACGATCGCCAGCAAACCGCGTGAGCCGAGAACGGCGACGGCGCCGAAGCCGAGCGGGATCGCGGCGGCAATCGGGGACCGGAAGACCAGCAGCAGGACGATCAAGAGGATCGGTAGGGCAATCAGCTCGCCACGCTCGCTGGCCGAGATCGACTCGTCCTGAATCGATCTCGAGAGCGTCGCGAAGCTGGTCTGAGTAGCTCGCACGGGTGCGTGCGTCTGTTCTTCCAGCGTGCGATCGAGCAGCGGCACCTTGTCTTTCGCCGCCTTGTCGACGCTGACGTGGAAATCGGCGAGGATGAGAGCGCGCCTTGGGCTCGGCCGCAGGCGCGTTACCAAGCCGCGATCCCAGGGCGAGAGCGTGGTCACCTTGGGATCACGTCGCAGAGCGCGGATCAGTTCCGGGCCCTGGCGGTCGATCGCCTCGGGCGGCCCCTGCAGCAGGATCGCGAAGATCGCGGTTTCGCCGAAGTGTTCGCGCAGCATTTCGTTGGCGCGCTCGGCCTTGGTGCCGGAGATATCAAGGGTGGCCGGTTTGAGCCTGTCCTCGAGACTGAAGCTGAACGCGAGAAGAACGGCGAAGAGCAGCGCCGCCACGACCAAGGCGCGGCGCGGGTGTCGCAGCATCATTGGAGGTCGAGCGCCGCCCCCGCTGTCAGCGCGTGCGTCATCGCTCTGCCCCCTGCTCCTCCTCACAGGCACTCCCGTAGTTTGCCGCCCCGGCCGGCTGATCGGGGGAAAAGAAACAGAAGACTCTGTTAAGGACCCCTACAGACCCGCCCCGCTTGTGCGGAGCGCTAGCCTGACTCTGGAGGGATATTTGAAGCGGCTACTGGGAATCGGGGTACTGACTGCCTGCATCCTGCTTGCGGGCGGGGCCAACGCTGCGTTTGTCAAGGTCGGCAATCTCGTCCTCACGGCCGATGGCGGCTTTACGCCGCGAAAGCTTCCACGGCATACCTATGTGCCGATCGACTTTCGCGGCGACGCCGACCTGCGGTCAACCGATGGGAGCGTTCCCGCTGCGCTGCAGCAGGCGGTGCTCGATTTCGATCGCGATGGCAGGCTGACCAGCGCCGGACTGCCGGTCTGCCAGCCGCAACTGCTGGCAGACGCAACCCCCGCCGAAGCTCGCAACCGTTGCCACGCGTCGATCGTTGGCAGCGGTCACGTCGGGGCCATGATCACCGTAGAAGGAGGGTCGCCGGTGACGGTCAGCTCCCCCCTCACCCTCTTCAACGGACCGGCCCAGGAAGGACACCCCACGGCCATCCTCCACGCGCGCATAACCGTGCCCGCGGTCCAGACCTTCGTCATCACGATCCCGATCGAGAAGCGCCGCGGTGGTTTCCGCTACCGGGCAACGGTCGACGTGCCGCCGATTGCCGGCGGGCGCGGCTCCCTCACCCACCTCGATGTCAAGATCGGCAGGCGCTACAGCTTCCACGGCACCAAGCGCAGCTATGTCGCGGCCCGCTGTGGCAGCGGCATCCTCCGCACCCACGGCCGCTTCACCTTCGCCGACGGGACAGTCATCGACGGCAACGTCGAAAAAGCCTGTACCCCCCGCTAGGCCCCGCGTCTTCCTATAATTGCCCGCCCCGGGCCGCTAGCTCAACTGGTTAGAGCAGGAGCCTCTTAAGCTCAAGGTTGAAGGTTCGAGTCCTTCGCGGCCCACTACTGACCGAGGGATCCACTGGAGCCGCCGAGGCCGCCGAGGCCGCCGAGGGGATTTTTCAGAGCTTCTTTGCTCTGACTCTTTTCGAGTTTGGCGTATTCCTTCTTTTGTTTTTCGAAGGCTTTGCCACGGGCGCGGTATTCGGCAAGCTGTTTCTTGACTTCCTTGGCTTCAGTCTTCGTGGAGGATTTGGCCACTGCCTTCTTCGTCGCTGCGTCGCCAGCGGCGAAGTTGCCCGCGTAGTACTGGTAGAAGGCCAGGGTGCTGAAGGTGCCAACGTTGGGAAGTCCCTTGGCGGCGATGTCCTGGGCGCCAGCGGCGTCCTTGACGCGGGTCGTGGCTTCTTCAAGCGTGCGTGACGTTTCGGCGAGGTTGAAGAAGGCGCTTGCCATCAGCGCCGCAGCCGAAGGATTCACGGGATCTGCCTGTTTTACGTAGCGATCCCAGGTCGCGGCCGCCTGTGCGAGTTGTTCCTGGCCTTCGGGGGTGATGAAGGGAAGCCCGGTCTGCGGGCTGACTTCACTGTTGGCCTTACCGGCGCCGATGCGGGCGCGGGTCAAGGCAAGCAGCAGATCTTCATTGTCGGGTTCGGTGCGCAGCCTGGTTTCGATCCGTTCAGCCTGTTCGTTGAGCACCTTGCTGGGGCTGGTACTGCTGGCAGTACCGAACAGATTGCCGAGACTGAACGGGCCGACAACGAGAAAGAGGCTGGCGCCCATCAGCAGGGCGAGGATCGCGTAGACGACCCGGACGACGTGTTTCCGTCGTCCCCGGGTGTCGAAGACCATCCGTCGCTCCCCTTCCGCCACCTCGAATCACCGCTCCTGGGTTGAGGGTTTAGCCATTCCTCCCACTGCCTTCGGCGAGCCGAAAGCCCGAGCGATCAAGATACTCAACTCGAAGAGCGCAAGCAGTGGCACCATCTCGATCAGCATCGAAATCGGGTCGACCCCCGGGAGGGCAGCGGCGACTATGGCGATGATCAGGTACGCGTAGCGACGGTTCTGGGTGAGCTGCTCGACCTTGACGATGCCGAGCCGGGTGACGGCGAGGATCGCTAGGGGAAGCTGGAAGATGATCCCGCCGGCGAGCATCGTCGTCGAGAAAAAGCTGTAGTAGTCGCGGGCTCTGACCTGGACGTTGAACTGGCTGTCGTTGAAATTGAGCAGGAACTTGACCGCCGGCGGCATCACGACGAAGTAAGCGAAGGCGACGCCGGCGAGAAAAAGAACCGGCGCAGCGAGCAGGAGCGGCAGGATGAGGCGGCGCTCAGTGCGGCTGAAGGCGGGCAGTACATAGGCGTAGATCTGGTAGAGGAAGACCGGCAGGCAAAGGATCAGGGCGCCGTATGTAGAGACGGTGAGCGTTGTCGTAAACGGTTCGGCGACGCCAAAGGTGAGCAGCTTGTCGTGATTGTCGGGGAGCGGGCCGGAGGCGATTTCCAGCAGCAGGTTGTTCTGCCAGAAGCAGAGCGCCAGGGCAACGCCGAAGACGACGAGGCAGACGACGATGCGGGTGCGCAGCTCGTCGAGGTGCTCAACCAGGGTGAGGCGATCCTCGTGCGCAACCGCCCTCATCCGGGCCATCGCGGCCTCCTAGCTGCGGTCGTGAACGACTGGCTCGCCCTCGGCGTCCTCTGCAACGGGCGCCGCCGGTGGCTTAGGCGAGGTGATCGCCGCGCTCGGTGCCTCGGGCTCAGCATGATCGCCACTGACAGAGCCGCGGAACTCGCGGATCCCTTTGCCCAGGGAGCGGCCCAGCTCCGGGAGGCGTTTCGGCCCGAAGATGACGAGGGCGATGATCAGGACGATCGCGAGCTCCATTGGTCCGACGTTTGGCATGAACCCATGGTACCGGCCCCCCGGTCGCAATCGGATCACATCTAATTAAGGCCATATGTCTACCTGGTATTGGGGTTTTCTCGGTCCGCTACGGGAAAGTGCGGATTGAGTCGCTGTTTCGCGGGTTCGATAGAGAGATATGCGAGACGCGAGAACCAGTCAGACGAAATCACCAGCCCTCGGACTGCATGTCTGCCCAAGCTGCGCCTCGCAACTGGTGCAGCCAACCTGCTGGGAGCAGGCTGGCGATCGTGGCCACTGGCGCCTCTGGCGGCGCTGCCCCGAGTGCGAGTGGCACAGCGACAAGGTCTACGGCGAAGTTGAGATCGACGCCTTCGACGAAGAGCTCGACCTCGGCACCCGGGCGCTGAGCGACGTGTTGAAGACGCTCGAGCACGAAAACATGCAGTACGTCGCCGACACCTTCGCCGCAGCGCTCGACGCCGATTTGATCAGCGCCGACGACTTCCGCTAGGCGTAGCGCTGCACGACGCCATCGGCGACGAGGTCGAGGAGCTGGCGCTGCTCGGGGTCAAAGCCCGCTGAGTCGAGTCGGGCCTTTGCCGCTGCGACCATCTCCAGGGCGCTGGCGCGGACCTGGTCGAGGGCGCCGGTTGCGGCAATGCGATCGCAGAGCGCCTCGGCGGCCGCTGGGTCGAGGGCGCGAAGGTCAACCTCGCGAACCGAAGGATCGGCCGTCGAGGCAGCGATCAGCGGCAGCGTGACGGTGCCGTCGAGCAGGTCCGTACCGCGCGCCTTGCCGGTGCGCTCCGGCGGGCCGGAAACGTCGAGAACGTCATCAAGGAGTTGGAAGGCAAGCCCGATTTCGGCGCCGAAGGCACCCAGGGCGTCGACGTCGCGGCCCAGCCGGCAGGCGCACTCGAAGAGCTTCGCGGTCTTCAGCCGGCAGCGCTCCAGATAACGCTGTTCGGAGATGCCCGGGTCGAAGGCATCCTGGCGCTGCGCAAGCTCGCCCTGGGCAAGCGCCACGGAAGCTTCGGCGAGCAGGGCGACGGCGCGATCGTCCCCGTGCTCTGCAAGGAGGCCAAAAGCCCGCGAAAAGAGCAGGTCGCCGACGGCGACGGCGCGATCGCGGCCGGACGTGGCAGCTACGGTCGGCTGACCGCGACGCAACGGGGCGTCATCGAGCACGTCGTCGTGGACGAGAGTCGCCATGTGGACCAGCTCGATCGCCGCGGCGGCCCGCACTGCCTCCTCCCCCCCGTCGGCTCCGGCGCAGAGCAGCACCAACAGCGGGCGCAGTCGCTTGCCGCCGGCGGCAAGGGTGGCGCCGGCGTCGCCGGCAAGCAGCTCGCCGTGGCCGCGACTCAGCTCGCGCAACTGCTCCTCGACCGCGCCCAGCCGCACCGGCAGCCAACGGCTCGAGGCGTCTAGGACCGCGGTGACCGGTGGCGGGACGGCCGAGCGGCGGGTCACCTGAGGACGCCGCTGTGGATCGCGATGATCCCCCCGGCGAGAACCGTCCAGCGGATCTGTTCCAGCCCAGCCGCGTTCATCATCTCCGCCAGCCGCGGCGGGCCGGGAAAGTTGCGCACCGACTCGGGTAGGTAGGAGTAGGCCTCGGACTCCTCGGAAAGCGCTCCCAGCAGCGGCACGACGCGGTCAAACCAGAGCGAGAAGAAGGTGGAGAGGGGCGGCCGTGAGGGTTGGGTGATCTCGAGCACGACCAGGCGGCCCCCCGGCCGCAGGACCCGCGTCATCTCGCGCAGGCCGCGATCGAGGTCAGCGAGGTTGCGGACGCCGAAGCCGACCGTGACCGCATCGAAACGGCCGGCGTCGTAGGGAAGGCTGAGCGCATCCGCCCACTCGAAGCGCAGACCACTGACGCTGCGACCAAGCGCCTTCTCGCGAGCGAGGTCGAGCATCGGCTCGGAGAAGTCGCAACCGACCACATGCCCCCCGGGCGCGACACGCCCGGCAAGCTCGAGTGCCAGGTCGCCGGTACCGCAGCAGACGTCGAGGGCCGAGTCCCCGGGGCTGAGCTCGGCGCGATCGGCGGCGCGCTCGCGCCAGCGGTGGTGCAGGCCGGCCGTCATCACCGAGTTGAGCGCGTCGTAGCGGCTGGCGACGCGGTCGAACATACGGTTGACCTGCCCAGCGAACTGGGCGGAATCCCGGGAGGGCTTAGTCGAGCGAAGAGAGGAAATCGGCGAGCTCGTTGAGCTTCTTCGGCGGCAGGTCGCGGAAGGAAGGCATGATACCCGGGCCAATCTCCACCGAGCGGACGATCGCCGCCCGCGGAATCCGCGCCGCGATGTGGGTCAGTTCCGGGCCGGGCCCATTGTTGCCGTTCTCGCCCAGCTTGTGGCAGGCGAGGCAGCCGGAGCCGGCGACCACCTCCTTGCCGGCTTCGTATTGCGGCGCGACCTTCATGTCGATCTCGGTTGGCGAGCCGCCGGTGGCGCCGAGGAAGCTGAGGTAGGCCATCGCGGCGATGGTCAGGCAGCCCGCCGTGGTCGCGATCGGGCGACGGATCGGGTTGCGCTCGGGGCCGCGATCGTAGAACGGCAGCAGCAACAGCAGGACCATGCAGATCGTCGGGATCCCGATCGTCGCGATCGGGACCAGCTCCGGCGGCTTGATCACGCGCAGGAGCTCGAAGAGGAAGAAGAAGTACCACTCCGGGCGCGGCACGTAGCTGGTCGTGGTCGGGTCGGCCTTGGGACCCTGCTCGGCGCCGAGCAGCACCGACATCAAGATGATCACGCCGACGACCAGCACCATCATCGCCGAGTCCTTCAGCACCGCGTAGGGGAAGAAGGGCTTGCCCTTCTTCTTCAGCAGCTCGTACTCCTCCAGATATGCCTGCTTGTCAGCTGGCTTCATGAGGCGGGCGAAGCTCCGTTTGCCGGGGCTGCCCCATTGCCCTCGACGCCGGCGTTGAGCTGGGAGGACGGCTGAGCGGCTTTCGGCTTGTCGGCTTTGAGCCAAGGGGGGGCCGTCGTGCCGAGCTTGACGACGAGATAGAGATGGGCGCCGATCAGGGCGATGATCGCGCCGGGGACGAGCAACATGTGGATCGCGTAGAAGCGCGAGAGCGTGGTCGCCCCGAGCTCAGGGCCAGCGCGCAGGAAATCGCTCAGGTAGGGACCGACGACCGGGCCGGTGCCGTTGATGTTGATGCCGACCACCGAGGCCCAGAAGGAGCGCTGGTCGAAGGGCAGCAGGTAGCCGGTGAAGGCCATCGTCATGGTCAGGATCAACAGCACCACGCCGATCACCCAGTTGAGCTCGCGCGGGTACTTATAGGCGCCGAAGAAGAAGGTGCGGCCCATGTGGAGGAAGACCAGGATCACCATCACGCTCGAGCCCCACTTGTGCATCCCGTGCACCAGCTGGCCGAGGAAGACGTCGTTGTTGATGTGGGCAATCGAGGCGTAGGCCTGGGTGGTCGAGGGCGTGTAGAACATCGCCAGGAAGACGCCGGTGATGGCCTGTGAGACGAAGGCGATCAGGGTCGCCGAGCCAAGGGTGTAGAACCAGTTGGTCCCCTTCGGCACCTTGCGGTAGAGCATCCCGGTAAGGAAGCCCGAAGCCGCAGTGCGCTGGTCGACCCAGGCGAGCACATCGGCGGGCGCGTCCTTGGCTTTGTCGCCGAGACGCTGCGCGTCGGAAGGACGCTCCGGAGGGGCGGTCTTGAGATCAGCCGGTGCTGGGCCCTTCACGGCGCCATTGCCGGCGCCCGGCTTGGCCGGTTTGCGGAGCGGGGCGGGGATCAGGGAGTCGAGCTTCATCGTCAGCTAGCCGCTCAACCGCTCGGGGGCGGGAAGGTGGACGGACGCGGCGGGTACAGATATTCCCAAACGCCGCCGGTGAACTCGCCTGGGTCGCGAGCGCGCACCGGCTCGAGCTGGGAGGTGACGCTGAAACGGGGGCCGACCTCGACCTGACCATCGCGGACGCGGGTCTGGAACTGGTCGAGCGGGCGCACCGGCGGGCCACCGATCCGTTTGCCCTGGAAGTCGTAGACGCCGCCGTGACAGGGGCAAATGAAGTTGCCGGCGGCCTCGACGAAGCGGACCGGGCAGCCAAGGTGGGCGCAGCGGTTGGAGACCGCGACGTACTTGCCGGGCTCTTCGCCCAGCTGCTTCGAGCTGCGGCGGATGTAGGCGGTGGTCTTGCCGGCGTCGCCGATGCTCTCGGTTTCGGTGAAGACCACCTGGCGGTAGGTGTCTTCGACGAAGTCGCTGACTGGGCCGACCGCCTCCCAGCGCTCCTTGCCGCGGTGGAAGATCGGCGCCACGGCGAAGCCGACGGCGGGCAGGACGATCGCGGCTCCGGCGATCCCGCCCAGGCCCTGAACGGCGACCGTGAAGGCGCGACGGCGCGTCATTGACTCGCCCTCGAAGTAACCGGGTGGGTTGGGCTTCAGGCGCTCCGGCCGACCGGTCGCCTCGGCCCCATTTTGCTTGTCCGTTTCGTCACTCAACAGCTTGCCTCAGGAAGAAGGAAGTCTATTGACTCACGCCGCGTCGCGGTCGCCATGGTCCTCGCCGCCGATCGCCGGGGCGGCGTTCCGCCACAGCGCTGGCACCTCGTCCTCGCGACCCTCGGCGTGGAGCTGGGCGCAGCGGCTGATCAGCTCAGCCAGCACGGCGACGGCGTCAGCGTCACCCAGAGCGGCCAGCCGCTCGATGCCGAGCGCATAGAGATAGTCGCCTGCGAGCAGGGCAAGGTCGTGGTCGTGACCGCGCAATAGCCGCGGCTCGCCGTAGTGCAGCAAGTAGCCCTCGCGCACGGCCTCGACCACGAGCGCGTACTCGCCGGGGGTCGCCGCGGCGTTGGGGCCAAGCGCCGCCAGCAGGCCGAAGACCGGCCGCTCATCGGTGTCCACCACGTGGGGGGAGATCGGCGTCTGCTCTTCACGCAGTGTCGCGGCGAGAGTCGCAAGGGCTTGGTTCGGGTCAGCCGTCATGTCTCTTTCCGAGGTGCAACGTTTTTTGGTCCCCTGAGAGCCACAACGCGTTGCACCTCCATTAGAGGATGGCCGAATCGAGGGCATCGGAGGTTGCTTCCAGGGTTCGGTCGATCGCGTCCTCGTCGTGGGCGAGGGAGATAAACCACGCCTCGAACTGCGACGGAGGCGGGTAGACGCCGCGCTCCAGCATCGCCCGGCAGAAGCGGGCGTGGGCTTCGAGGTCGCAGGCGGAGGCGCTGGCGAAATCGGTTACCGGCGTTTCGCTGAAAAAGAGGGTGAGGAGGCCGGACGCGCTGGCAACCTGAAGAGGTCGATCGGCGGCGAGGCGCTCGAGGCCGGCGGCGAGGCGGCTCGTTAGCGCGGCAAGTCGATCGTAGGCAGCGGTGTCGAGCTCGCGCAGAGTTGCGAGGCCGGCGGCAGACGCGAGCGGATTGCCCGAGAGGGTGCCCGCCTGGTAGACGTCGCCGGCTGGCGCTACTCGCTCGAGCAGCTCGCGCGAGCCGGCGAAGGCGGCGGCGGGAAGACCGCCGCCGATCACCTTGCCGAGCACGGTTAGGTCGGGTTCAACTCCATAGAGCTGCTGAGCGCCGCCGCGGGCGAGGCGGAAACCGCTAATCACCTCGTCGAAGATGAGCAGCGCGCCGGCGTCTTGGCTGGCGACGCGGAGTAGCTCGAGGAAGCCGTCGGTGGGCGGCACGACGCCCATATTGGCGGCGAGCGGCTCGGCGATCAGAGCCGCGACGGCGTGGTCGGCGAGAGCGCGGGCGAGCGCCTCAGGATCGTTCCAGGGGATTACGACCGTGGCAGCCGTCTGCGCGGCTGTGACGCCCGGGCTAGCCGGGATCGCCAGCGTCGCCAGGCCCGAGCCGGCCTCGGCGAGCAGGCCGTCGGAGTGACCGTGGTAGGCGCCGGCGAACTTGACCACGACCTCGCGGCCGGTCACGGCGCGGGCGAGGCGTACCGCGCTCATCGCCGCCTCGGTGCCGGAGCTGGTCATCCGCACCATCTCCACCGAGGGAATGCGGGCGACGACCTCCTCCGCCAGCTCCACCTCCGCCGCCGTCGCGGCGCCGAAGCTCGTGCCGCGCTCGGCCGCCGCCACCACGGCGGCAATCACGGCCGGGTGGGCGTGACCGAGGATCAGCGGCCCCCAGGAACCGACCCAGTCGATGTAGCGGTTGCCGTCGACGTCGACCAGCTCACAACCCTCGCCGCGGTCGATGAAGATCGGCTCGCGATCGATCTGCCGCATCGCTCGCACCGGCGAGTTGACTCCCCCCGGCAGGACCCTCAGCGCGCGACGGTAGAGATCAGTGGAGCGGCTCATAGCTCACGTTCCGGTGCGCTTTATCCGGTCTATACCCACATAAGGCGCACCGGAAGGCTTAGGAATGCTCTTCTTCCCAGCGCCGGTATTCGTCGGTGAAGTAGCGCAGGCGGATCTTCTTGTACTCGGTCGAGGAGTAGAGCGTGGCGCGGTCGTCGGGACCCATTCCGCACTCCTCTGCGATCGAGTCGAGAATCGCGTCGCACTCCTCCTTGGAGCGGCCGTGGGCCATCGTGAAGACGCTGTAGGGCCAATCGGCGTAGGTCGGCCGCTGGTAGCAATGGGAGATACCGCGGAAGGAGGCCATGCGCCCTCCCGTCTCCATGATCTCGGCCTCGGGCACTTTCCAGACGCCCATGCCGTTGGCGGAGAAGCCGGCGCGACGATGGAAGAGGATCGCCGCGACGCGTCGCAGCAGCTTGCGCTCAACCATGCCGCCCAGGTGCTCGAGCAGCTCCGGGGTTGTCATCCCCAGCTCGGCGGCGGCCTCGTCGTAGGGCCGCTCGACCGCCGCCATCGGGCCTTGCAGGGCCCGGATCACGGCGATGTCACGCTCGTCGTAGGGCTGCGCCTCGAGCTCCCGGGGTGGCGAGGCGTCAACTGCCGCGGCCAGCGCTTCGGTGCCCTTCTCCATCTCCAGGTTCATGTTGATCTTGAACAGCGTCAGGGTGGGCAGCTGGCGCATTGACTCGGCTCCCGCCTCACGCATCAGCACGTCGAGCGTGCCGGCGAGGCCGAGCCGCGAATCGGGCGGGGTCGCGATCGTGAACCAGAGGTTGAAGTCGTGGGTGCGCAGGTAGTTATGGGAGACGCCGGGGTGGGCGTTGACGACCTGGGCGGCGCGCTGGGGATTCTCGGAGTCGACCTTGGCGGCGACCAGCATCGACTCGTAGCCGAGCGCGCGGGTGTCGAAGATCGGGGTGATCTCGCGGATGATCCGCTCGTCAAGCAGGCGCTGGGTGCGGGCAAGGACGTCGTCCAACTCGAGCTCGGCCTCCGAGGCGACGAGGGCGAAGGGCTCCGGGTCGAGGGGGAAGCTCGACTGCAGCAGGTTCATCAGCCGCTTGTCGGTCTCGTCGAGCGGGATCGCGGCGCCGTCCTTGCGCGAACGGGCCTTGGACTGCGGAAGCTTTACTGAAGCCACGCCGCGGCCTCCTTCGCGTAGTAGGTGACGATCGCGTCGGCGCCGGCACGGCGGATCGAGGTCAACGTCTCCAGAACGGCAGCGCGCTCGTCGATCCAGCCCTGCTCGGCGGCCGCCTTCAGCATCGAGTACTCGCCGGAGACGTGGTAGGCCGCCAGCGGCGCTCCGGTCGCCTCCTTGACCCGGCGCACGACGTCGAGGTAAGGGGCGGCGGGCTTGACCATCAGCATGTCGGCGCCCTCTTCGAGATCGAGCTCGGCCTCGCGCACCGCCTCGGCGGCGTTGGCCGGATCCATCTGGTAGCCGCGGCGATCGCCGAATTCCGGGGTCGACCCGGCCGCGTCGCGGAAGGGGCCGTAGAAAGCCGAGGCGTACTTGGCGCTGTAGGCGATGATCGGCACGCCGGAATGGCCCTCCTCGTCGAGCTGGTGGCGGATCGTCCCGATGCGGCCATCCATCATGTCGCTGGGGGCGACCGCGTCGGCGCCAGCCTCGGCGTGGGAGATCGCGATTTTGGCCAGCAGCTCGACAGTGATGTCGTTGTCGACCTCGCCCTCGCGGACGAAGCCGCAGTGGCCGTGCGAGGTGTACTCGCAAAGGCAAACATCGGTGATCACGGTCAGATCGGGATGGGCCTCCTTGAGCGCCCGCACGGCCATCTGGACGATGCCCTCGTCGTCGTAGGCACCGGTGCCTGTCTCGTCCTTGGCGGCGGGGATGCCGAAGAGGAGGACCGCTCCAATGCCAGCGGTGGCGATCTCGGTGGCCTCGGCCACGAGCTCGGAGATCGAGAAGCGCTCGATGCCGGGCATCGACTCGACCTCTTCGCGGACGTTCTCACCGGGTACAACGAACAGCGGCTGGATCAGGTGCGAGGGCGACAGGTTCGTCTCTCTGACCAAACCGCGCAAGGCCTCGGTTCGGCGCAGGCGGCGCATGCGTGTGGCGGGAAACGGCATTGGGTGGCCGAGTTTAGGGGAGGAACGGGGTGACCCTCCCCGGACGCACGGCTGCGCCGTGCTTGAGTGTCCGGGGAGGGTCACCCCGTTCCTCTGCTCAAGCCGCGGCTAACAATGTGGCTGGCGACGGGCGGGTAGCTTTCGGCGGATGGATGCGGGGAGCGGGACTGGCGTGGCCGTGCTTAAGGCTCAGAAGCTTGTGAAGAAGTACGGGGCCCGGGAGGCGCTGCGGGGTGTGGATTTCGAGGCTTCGGCGGGCGAGCTGGTGGCTGTCATCGGACCCAACGGCGCAGGTAAGACCACGCTGCTGTCGATTCTGGCCGGCATCTCCAAGCCCGATGAGGGGGAGATTCACGTTCCTCAAGGCGATGTTGGCTGGGTGCCTCAGCAGGCAGCGCTCTATCGGCGGCTGACGGTTGAGGAGAACCTTCTTTTGTTCGCTCGACTCGAGAAGCACTCTGATCCACAAGCTTCGACGGAGGAGATGTTGGAGCTGACGGGGCTCGCTGAGCGGCGGGAGGAGATCGTGGCGCGGCTTTCGGGAGGGAACCAGCAGCGGATCAATATTGCGATCGGGCTGTTGTCGCGGCCCTCGGTGTTGCTGCTCGATGAGCCCAGTGTGGGGCTCGATCCACGGCAGCGGGCGCGGCTTTGGGAGTTCGTCGCCGGGCTCGCCGCGAGCAATGGCACGACGGTGATCTTCTCCACGCACGACATTCAGGAGGCAGAGCGCTATGGCCGGCGGTTGTTGGTGCTTGCCGACGGGGAGGCGCTCTTCGATGGGTCGCCCGATGAGTTGCGCGAGGCGGTGCGGCGCGAGGCGCCTGAGGCCGCTGACCAGGATTTCGAGACTGCTTTCGTCGCCTTCCTGCACCACCGAGGCCACTGATGCGCTGGTTGCTGCTCAAGGACCTGCAGATCTTGCGTCGCTCTCCCCTGCAGGCCTTCCTGCTGATCGCCTACCCGGTCTTGATCGCCGTTCTCGTCGGCTTCGCGATTTCGCGCTCGCCGGAGAAGCCGCGGGTCGCCTTTCTCAACGAAGTGCCGAGCGACGCAAGGGTGAGTGTCGGCACCAGTCAGCTGCCGAACATCGGCGTCAGCGACCGGATTTGCGAACGGGTCGAGTGCGTTCACGTAAAGAGCCGCGCCGAAGCGGTAGATGAGGTCCGCTCCGGTGACGTGCTCGCAGCGCTGATCCTGCCGGCGGATCTCGTCGACCGGATCAACTCACTCTCGACGCCCAGCCCGAGCACCCCGCGGGTCGAGGTGATCGTCAACGAGGAGGATCCGGTCAAGGCGCGGCTGGTCAACGACCGGATCAACTCGCTGCTGACCCAGGCCAACTTGGTGATCGCGAGGCGGATCTCGGTCGAAGGCGGGAAATTCATCGGGCTCGTCCTCAACGGCGGCCAGTTCAGCGTGCTCGGCCAGACGATCCAGATCCTCGGCCTGCGCAACAGCGCCCGCATCCTCACGGCCCTGCGACCCGCCCTGCCGAAAGGCCCGCTGCGCGATTCGATCGACCAGGTGCTCCAGTTCACCACCCTTACCCGGACCAATCTCGGCACCGCGGGAACTCTGTTGACCCGCCTCACCCAGCCGATCGCGGTCGACAAAGAGGTCGTCAACGCCTCCACCCCACCGCTGGAAGTCTTCGCGATCGCCGTCGCGGCGACCTTCACCCTGGCTTTTGTCACCGTCCTCCTCGTCGCCGGCTCGCTGGCGTTGGAGCGTGAGGAGAACGCCTTCCCGCGGCTCACCCGCGGCCTGGTCTCACGCTCGGCACTGCTCACCGAGAAGGTGGCGCTGGGCGTCACAGTGGGTCTGGTGGTGACGCTGTTGATGCTGGCTGGCCTCGCCCTCTTCGTTCCCCTGCATTGGGGACGCTTGGGCCTTTGGCTCGCGGCGATCGTTGGCGGTGGCGCGGGGCTTGGAGCAGCCGGGGCTGCGCTTGGAGCAGCGGCGCGCGAGGTTCGGGCCGTTTCGCTGCTGGCCTTCATGGTGACTCTGCCGATCGCCTTCCTCTCGCTGATCCCGTCCGGCGCGGTCGGACCGGCGCTCTATGACGCGATCAAGCTGATCGCCGCGCTCTTCCCATTCAAGCCGGCGCTGCAGGCGATGACCGGCGCTCTTGACCCTGCCGGGCCCAGCATCATCGGGCCCCTGCTCCACCTGGCGCTCCTGACCATTGCCTACGGCCTGCTCGCCCGCTTCGCCCTGAGGCGCTTTACCGCGGTCTAGGCAAGCGGATCCTGGGTTCGGGTCTGGGCCGGCCCCGCGGGTAGGGTCAGGTGGCAATGAAGGTGCTCTTCATCGGTGATGTGGTGGGCGGGCCGGGGCGGCGCGGGCTGAAAGATGCGATGCCCGAGTTGCGCGAGCGCTACGCGCCGGAGCTGGTGATCGTCAACGGTGAGAACTCCGCCGGCGGGATGGGCATCACCGAAAAGACCGCCAACTCCCTCTTCGATGCCGGCGCTGACGTGATCACCACCGGCAACCACGTCTACCGCCATCGCCAGGTCTACAGCTACCTCAATCGCAGCGACCGGGTTATCCGGCCCGCCAACTACCCCCACGCCAATCCCGGCCGTGGCTACACCGTTGTCGAGGTCGGTGAACGGCGGGTTGGGGTGATCAACCTCAGCGGCATGATCGGCCTCAAGGTAGCTCGCTCACCCTTCCACGAGGTCGACAGCATCCTCGAGAAGATCGAGTGCGACTTCTCGATCGTCGATTTCCACGCCGAGGTGACCAGCGAGAAGGTGGCGATGGGATGGCACCTGGACGGCAGGGTCGCCGGGGTACTCGGAACACACACGCACGTGCCGACCGCCGATGCGCGTGTACTGCCACAGGGAACCGCCTTTATCTCCGACGTAGGAATGACCGGGTCTCGAACCAGCGTGCTTGGGGTGAAACCTGAGCTGATCCTGGAGTCACTGATAACTCAAATGCCGGTCAAGTTCGAGACTGCCGAAGAGGACGTGTGGGTCATGGGGGCGGTGGTCGATGTGAACGACAAAGGATTGGCCGACTCGATTACACCCGTGATGGTGCCTGCTCCTGTCCACTCCTGAGAGTGGAGGGTTAGGTCGTTGGGAGTGCCTCCTCTGGACGCGCGGCTGGCGCCGCGCTTGAGTGTCCAGAGGAGGCACTCCCAACGACGATCGCGACCAGGAGAAGGGGGTAGAACCAGACGATGTAGAGGTAGAACCAGTGGTGCATGGTCAGCTGCACGCCGATCAGGAGGGCCGCACCCAGTGCTGCTACTTGGGTGAGCTTCTTTTGCCTGGGGCGGAATGCCAGGATGAGGGCGAGCAATCCGACGCCGGCGAGGATGACTATGCGAAGGGGTTCGAGGCTGGGGACTTGGCCCCAGATGCTGAAGGGTGAATTTCTGCCCGCTTGATATTCGATCGTTCGTTCGTAGAAGGTGTGTAGTCCAGGGTCTATTGCGGGCCAGAGCATTACCGCGCCACTCGCCGCGGCGAAGGCCAAAATGAACCGCCAACGTTTGGGGCCGAAAGTGACGAGCATCGGCACCAGTACGGCTGGTGCGAACTTCGCAAAGGTAGCCAAGGCTGCCATTACACCCCTAGCCGCTGGTCGCGCCAGTGTCAGCAGTGCGGCAACGAGGAGAAGCGCCACAAGCGTGTCGTTGGAGTTCGAGAGGAGCGCGAACGCTGTGTAGGGGTAGGCGGCCCAGCCGAAGGCCAGGATCGCGGCGAGCTTGTTGCCTTCGGGACCGGGGCGGATTCGGCGGCCGAGGAAGATCAGCAGAGCGAAGGTGGCCAGGTCGAAGAAGACCGCGGCGCCGTGGGCAGCGGGGAGATCGTTCCAGGTGCCGGCCCAGGGCCAGATCCGCTCGAAGGGGACGTAGGCGTAGTAGTTGACCGGGCCGTAGGTGTCTCCCTGGGAGACGTCGTCCGGGAAGTTGTCGTAGATCGGTTCACCGTGGGCGATTCGGTCGGCACCCACCACTCCGGCGTAGCCGACGTCGATCGCTCCTGAGTCGGCGACGTTGAGCCCGACCCGGAAGCCAATTAGGAAGAGCGCCGCGACAAACAGCCAGGCCGCCGGCCAGGCGGGTCGGATTCCCCCACCCCGCCCGCGCAAGCCGATCCACAGCGCTCTGGCGAAGAGGTAGAGCAGCGGGATGTACTGCAGCGGCACCGAAACGCCGATTTCGGCCCGGTTGAAGAAGTAGTGGGAGACGCCGAAGCCGAGCAGAGCCAGCAGGTCGAGGTTGGCGATGCGCCAGAGGCGTCGCCAGTCGACCAGCCCAACCAAGAAGAGGGCGCAGAGCGGCAGGAAGACGTAGGGCGCGTTGAGCTTGTGGCCGAAGGCGCCGGAGTAACCCCGGGCCATTTTCCAAGCGACCTGGTAGCCGGTCCAGCTCTCGCGAACGAGGCCCGTGAGCGGGTCGACGAGGACCAGCGCCACCTCGTCGTCGTCGGCGAAATAGGCGACCTCCCACTTGCCGTCGACCTTGCTGGCGCTGTGCGTCAGGCCACCGTTCTCCTGCCGCTCCATCGCCACCTTGGGGTCGCGGTTGGCGGAGCGGATCGCTTCGGCCGCGGTGACCTCCCCTGGCTGGGCAGCCGCGGCCGAGGGGAGGAAAGCCGTCACGGCGAACAGCGTCGCGGCGAACCACCTCATAGGCCGAAGTGGTCACGCACGATCGGCGCGACGTCACGCAACGCCCACTGGTCGCGCTCGCCCGCCTCGCTGGGACCGCAGCCGACGAAGAGCAGCGGGCCGAGTGAGTCGCCGGCGTGCAGAGAGCCGTGGCTACCGCCACCGGCGTGGGTTACCCCGCCCCAGTCAACCGCCTCATAGCCGGGGGCCAATGAGACCAGGAAGTCGCCGGCGTGCGGGCTGCCCAGTGCCGACCAGATGCGGGCGAGGGGGTCAGGGTAGGTCTCGCTGCGCAATCGCCCGCTCTCGATCGTTGCCTCCAGCGCCGCCAGGTCACCACCGACCTCCCAGCTGCCACCACGAAGGTCGGTAACCGGTGCAATGCGCTGCGTCTGAGACGGATCGGCCGGGCGGAAGCACAGCTTCTCTCCGCGACGTTCGACCACCGCCATCGCCCCCTGCTCCGGCGCACCCGGCTCCTGGCGCCGCAAGGGCTCTCCTGCCGCCGTCTCGAGGCGACAGATCAGGTCGACGCCTTCGATCATCCCCAATGCCTCGCGCACGGCCCTCGGGTCTGCCCGCTCTCCCTCTCCCGGCAACAGGTAGACGTGCGCCGCGCGACCGGTTGGGCTGACCGCGAGCTGGGCCTGCTCCGGTTGGGACTCGGATGGCCGCAGCACCGCCCAGTCGCGGGCGAGCAGATCGGCGAGCGGCAGGCCGCGGTGCACGGGCGTCTGCGCGTGGTCGGCGAGCAGAATCACCGCGTGCTCGTCGAGGAAGGTCTCGAGACCATCGCAAGCCGCGACCAGCTTGCCGAAGCAGTGGTCGGCCTTGGCGATTGACTCGACGCTCGCCTCCGGCCCGTGGCGGTGGGAGTAGTTGTCGTTGTCCGGCAACGAGAAGAGTAGGAAATCGAAGCCATCCGCCTTGGCCAGCTCCGCCGCGCAGCAGGCTGAGTAGCCGTCGCGGCTGCCGGGGATCGAGGTCGATTTGCAGGGCACCTCGCGGCTGGCGTAGAGGTCACCGTAGAAGAGCTCGGCCGGGCCCCAGGTGTGGTGGCGGAACTTGAGGCGAGTGGCATCGACGGCGCGTTTCAGCAGCCCGTCGAGTGAGACCTGGTGGCGGTGGCGACCACGGTAGATCAGGAAGGGCGTGCAGGCCGTGCGCAGGCCGGCGTCGTCGAGCTGCTCGAAGAGCGTCTCCATGCCTGGGTTGAGATGCGCCAGGTTCATGTTGTAGACGAGGTCGTAGAGGGCGCGGAAGACGCCGAAGGCGCGGGTGGCCTCCAGGGACGAGCCGTACTCGACATAGCGTCGCTCGAGCCGGTGGTACCAGTTCATGCCGCTGATCCAGTGGCCGTCGGAGCCGAGGCCCGTGACCATCTCGGCGCTGGCGACCGGCGTCACCGAGGGGAAACTGGAGACGCAGTCGGGGATCAGGACGCCGCGCTCCAGCAACGCCCCGAAGGTCGACGCGCGACCCTCCGCGACGGCTCGTTCGAGCATGTCCGTGCGCAGCGAGTCGACGTAGGTGAGGATCAGCTTCTTGGGCATCGCCTGCCCATGATGAATCAGGCGCTTGCTCTAGCGAAGGACGCGCAGGCCGGCGTGTTTGCGCTGGGCGCGTCGGCGACGTGAAATTCCAAGCCAGGCGAGGGCGGCGATCACCAGCAGGACCGCGGGTGAGATCAGGATCGCGAGCGCGACGACGATCAGGGCCGCAAGCGAGACGAGGAAGCCAAGCGCGCCGGCGCCGCTGCCCTCGCGACGGCCCGCGGAGCTGACCACGTCGCTGACGATCAGGCAGGCGACGACGGCTCCGAGCAGGCCGAAGAAGGCGCCGGCGGCTGCGTTCACGTCGGCGCTGCCGGCAAGCAGGAAGCCCACGACAAGGCCGATCACGCCGGCGAGGATCGTCATCCGGCCACGGGCCGATCCGTGCGTGCCGGTGGTGCCGGCGAGCATGCCGATTGCGATGCCGATGCCGAGCTCGAGACAGATGCCGGAGAAAGATCCCACGGAGAAAACCTAACTCCCCGGGCCAATCGACGCCGATTCGCCACACTGTCTGGATGTCCGACCTGCCCCACCGCCGACGCGCCCACGTCAGCAGCGGCGACCTGGAGCGCTACGCCGGCCTCTTCGCGCAGCGGACCAAGGTGATGCGCTCGTCGGCGATGCGCGACCTGATGGCCGTGACGGCGCGTCCGGACGTGATCTCTCTGGCCGGCGGGCTACCCGACACCTCGACCTTCCCGGCGGCCACCTTCGCCGCACAGATGACCCGGATCGCGCAGGAGTCGGCAGCGAAGGCGCTGCAGTACGGGCCAACCGAGGGCTTCCGCGAGACCGTCGACTGCATCGTCGAGGTGATGGGTGCCGAGGGAATGCTTCCCGATCCCGAAGACGTGATCGTCACCACCGGCGGTCAGCAGGCGATCGACCTGCTCTGCAAGGCGCTGCTCGATCCCGGAGATGCGGTGATCTGCGAGGCGCCCACCTACCCGGGGGCGATCCCGGTCTTCTGCAGCTACGAGGCCGAGACGATCCAGATCGAGTGCGACGCCGACGGGATGCGGATCGAGGAGCTGGAAGCAGCGCTGGAGCGGCTCGATTCGGAAGGGCGGCGACCGAAGATGATCTACTCGGTGCCGAGCTTCCAGAACCCGGCCGGGGTGACGATGTCACTGGAGCGACGGCAGCGGCTGGTCGAGCTGGCCCGCTCGCGGGAGTTGCTCGTGGTCGAGGACAACCCCTACGGGCTGCTCCGTTTCGGTGGTGATCCGCTGCCACCTCTCTACCAACTCGACGGCGGTGACTTCGTCGTCTACATCGGCACCTTCTCGAAGATCCTCTCCCCCGGCATCCGCCTCGGTTGGGCGGTGACACCGCCGCCCGTGATGGAGAAGGTCGTGCTCGGCAAGCAGGCATCCGACCTCTGCACCTCGACCCTGACCCAGTACTTCGTCCGCGAGTACTTCGCCGAAGGTCGCTGGCGCGAGTACATCGAGAGCCTGGTCGGGATCTACCGCGACCGGCGCGACGCGATGCTCGAGGCCCTGCGCACGCACTTCCCGCCGCAGGCGAGCTGGACCGAACCCGAAGGCGGTCTCTTCATCTGGGCGACGCTGCCGCCCTACATCGACACCAGCGACCTGCTGGCCAAGGCATTGCGCGAGGACGTCGCTTTCGTCCCGGGCCAGGCCGCCTATGTCGATGGCCGCGGCCGCAACTCGATGCGGCTCAACTTCTCGGCCGGCAACGAGACTGAAATCCGCGAGGGGATCCGCCGCATCGGCAAAGTCATCGCCGAACAGGTCGAGCTCTACGGAGCTCTCACCGGCGAGCGCCCGGCGACGGCGTCACGTGTCGAGGCAAACGAGCCACAGGCCGAGGTGGAGAACGTTCTTCCGTTCCGCAAGACAGGTGAGGGCGGCGCGTGAAGGTCGCGGTGCTGAAAGGCGGACGCTCCCTGGAGCGAGGGGTCTCACTGCGCTCGGGGGCGAGGGTCGAAGACGCGTTGGAGCGGCTTGGCCACGGAGTGCTGGCGCTGGAGGCCGACGGTGAGTTGGTCAGGAAGCTCGAGGCCGAGCGACCCGACATCGCCTTCGTCGCCATGCACGGCACCGGTGGTGAGGACGGCACCGCACAGGAGCTGCTGGAAATCCTCGGCATCCCCTTCACCGGGCCCGGCGTCGCCGCCTGCGCCCGCTGCATCGACAAGGTCCTGGCAAAGCACGAGCTGCGCACGGCGGGTATCCCGACGCCGGACTGGTTTGCCTTCAACGAGACCGCCTTCCGCGAGCTTGGCGCGGCCGATGCGCTCGGCGGTCTCGAGGAACGACTTGGCTTCCCGCTGGTGGTCAAGCCGAGCCGTGGCGGCTCCGCCCTCGGCGTCAAGTTCGCCGAGAACTGGTTCGACGTGCCCGAGGCGCTGGTCTCGGCCTTCAGCTACGACGACCGGGTGCTGCTCGAGCGTTTCGTCGACGGGCGCGAGCTGGCGGTCAGCGTGCTCGGCAGCGAGCCGCTGCCGGTGGTCGAGGCGATTCCGCAAAGCGGTGACAGCTACGACTTCGAAGCGCGTTACGAGATCGGCCGTACCTCGTTCGTCTGCCCCGCCGAGCTCAGCGAAGCTGAGGCGGCAAGCGTCACGGGAGCCGCACTGAGCGCCTACGAGGCGCTTGGTTGCTCCGGCTTCTCCCGCGTCGACCTGATCCTTGGCGCCGCCGGACCGCAGGTCCTCGAGGTCAACGCGATCCCCGGCCTTACCGACACCAGCCTCCTCCCCCAGGCCGCCGAGGCGGCGGGGATGTCATTCGAGCAGCTGGTCGAAAAGATCCTCGACCTCGCGCTCACCCCTGCAAGCGCCTAGGAATCCTCGCCTTTGGCGAAGTCGTCGGGCGTGACCTCGTCGAGGAACTCTTTGAATTTGTCGACGACCTCCTCGGTGTCCTCGACGTCATGCTCAAACTCGATCGCGGACTCCTCGATCACGTCCTCGTCGGCGAAGATCGGCGCCGAGACCCGCACCGCGAGGGCGAGGGCGTCCGAGGGACGCGAGTCGATCTCCATCTCGGTGCCGTTGATCGAGACCGTGATCGAAGCGTAGAAGGTGTTGTCGCGCAACTCGGTCACCGAGACCCGCTCGCATTTGGCGTCGAGCTGGTCGAGCAGGTCGGAAAGCAGGTCGTGCGTCATTGGCCGCGGCGTCGAGGCCCCCTGCAGCTTCATCAGGATTGCCGCCGCCTCCGGGTGTCCGATCCAGATCGGCAGGAACTTGTTGCTGTCAACCGTCTTCAGCAAGACGATCGGCTGCTTGCCGACCATGTCAAAGCTGACGCCGTAGATCTGCATCTGTTGCACGAGTGGGCGATCCTGGATTCGAACCAGGGACCTCGTCCTTATCAGAGACGCGCTCTAACCAACTGAGCTAATCGCCCGAGCCAAGCCGAAGGATAGCGGGGGAAATGCCGCCTGAAGACAGGGCCGGGCTCAACGGCTGCGGCGGCTGAGGCTGCTCGCCAGCGCGAGGGCCTCGCCGAGATCGTCGAGGCGGATCTCAACGGCGATACCCCCTCCCCTGTGCCGCACTTTCACCTCGTGACCAAGGGCCGACTCGAGCTTGTCCGCCGCGTCGCGCATTGCCGTTGTCTCCTCGGCGCTGAGTTGCCCGCGAACCCCCCCTGTCTTCTTTGGCTGGCCAGCCAGCTTGGCCCTGTTCTCGGTCTCGCGGACTGACCAGCCCGCGCGCACGGCATCGCGGGCGAGGCGGCGGCGGACGTCGTTGCCCTCGGCGGCGAGCAGGGCGCGGCCGTGGCCCTCGCTGAGCTCACCCGACTCGAGCAGCCCCAGCGCCTCGTCGGGCAAATCGAGCAGGCGAATCAGGTTGGAGACGGCGGGGCGGCTGCGGCCGACTCGGCGGCCGAGCTCCTCCTTGGAGAGGCCAAGATCATCGACCAGGGCGGCGCAGGCGCGGGCCTCGTCAACCGGGTTGAGGTCCTCGCGGACCATGTTCTCGATCAGCGCCACCTGCAGGCGCTCGGCCAGCTCCTGGTCACGCACGACCGCCGGCACTTTCGTCAACCCGGCCGCCTGCGCGGCGCGCCAGCGCCGCTCTCCAGCGATCAACTCATAGCTGCCATCGGCGAGGGGACGGACGAGGAGTGGCTGCACAACCCCGTTTGCCTCGATCGAGGAGGCGAGGCCGGCTAGCGCATCGGCCTCGATCTTTTTCCGCGGCTGGTTCGGGTTGGGCTTGATCAACTCGACCGGCAGCTCGCGCAGCTCGCCCGCATCCTCGACGCTGGCCTCGGGAAGGATCGCGGCGAGGCCGCTTCCCAGGCCGCGGCGGGCGGCTTTAGCCACGCGCGATCAGCTCTTTGGCGAGGGCGCGGTAGGCCTCGGAGCCGCGCGAGTGGGGCGAGTGCTCGGTCACGGGCAGACCATAGCTCGGCGCCTCGGCGACGCGGACGCTGCGAGGGATCACCGTCTCGAAGACCATCTCGGGGAAGTGCTGGCGCAGTTCCCGCTCGACGTCCTGGGCCAAGCGGGTGCGCTCGTCGTGCATGGTGACCAGCAGCCCCGACACCTCCAGCGCCGGGTTGAGCTCGCGCCGGATCATCGCCAGCGTGTCGAGGAACTGGACCAGGCCCTCGAGCGCGAGGTACTCGGCCTGAACCGGCACGATCACGCGATCGGCCGCGGTGAGCGCGTTGACGCTGACCGGGCCCAGCGACGGGGGGCAGTCGAGCAGCGTGTAGGCGAATCGCTCCCGCACAGGGCCCAGGCGGTCGCGCAGGCGCGTCTCAGAGCCCTCGATCCGTGGCAGCTCGACCGCGGCGCCGGCGAGGTCGCGGCTGGCCGGGACGAGCCAAAGGTTGTCGGGCCCGGCCGGTCGGGCCGCCTCGGCGACGGAGACGTCACTGGTCAGGCAATCGTAGGACGAGGGGTGCAGGTCGCGTTCGCCACCCAGCGCAACCGTGGCGTTGCACTGCGGGTCGAGGTCGACCAAAAGCGTTTGCGAGCCCGAGGAGGCGACGCAGGCGGCGACGTTGACCGCGGTCGTCGTCTTGCCGACACCGCCCTTCTGGTTCGCGATCGCGTAGACGACACCCATGCCGGCCGCAGACTAGCCGCGCGGTCGCTTCTTGGCGATACCCGGCCGTCGCGGCAAGCCGGGGGGAGTCGGCCCAACCTTGCGCAGCAGGTGCAGGTGGCGATGTTCACTGCCCGCATATGGCCCGACGTGGCGGATCTCTTCGGGCTGCATTGCCAGCTCTGCGGCTGCGCTTGCGAGCTGCGCCTCCTCCTCGCGGTCGCGTTTGCCCTTCCAGGCCACCAGCACGCCCGCGTCGCCCAGCAGCGGCGAGGCGAGCTCGGCAAGGGTCGAGAGTCGGCCCACCGCGCGGGCGGTCACCGCCGCGTAGGCCTCGCGGCCCTCAGCCGCCGCCAGATCCTCCGAGCGGGCGTTGAGCACGCGGGCGTTGGCGATGCCGGCGGCGTCGATCGCGTTGCGGATGAAGTCGCACTTGCGGGCCACCGACTCGATCAGGTCGACCTGCGCATCGGGCAGGGCTACAGCAAGGACAAGGCCGGGAAATCCAGCCCCAGAGCCAATATCCGCAATTGTCTCCGCTTCGGCGAGGGCCGGGATCTCGAGCCCGCTGAGGCTGTCGGCCACGTGGACCTTCCAGGCCTGACCCGGTTTGGTGACCGAGCTGACCGAGGCCCGCTCAACCGCGAGCAACTCGAGAACCTTCTCCAGCGCCGCCCGCTGGGCGGGACCAAGTCCTGCGCCTGAACCGCCGCTCACTCGCTGACGAGCGGCGCGACAACAACGCAGCGGTGCGGCTCGTCACCTTCGCTGTAAGTCTCGACGCCGGCCCGATCCTTGAGGTGCTCGTGGACCACCCGTCGCTCCTGGGCGCTCATCGGATCCATCTCCACCGAGCCATCTCCACCGAGCGCCTGCTCCGCGGCCCGATCGGCCCGCGCCGTCAATGTCTCCCGACGCCGCTGCCGATACCCAGCCGCATCGACGACAACCCGCTTGCGCTCCCGCAGCCCTCGGAAAGCCGCCTGGTAGGCCAAAAGCTGCAGCGCATCAATCGTCTGTCCCCGCTTGCCGATCAGCAGCCCGTAATCCTCGTCGCCGACGATCGAGGCAGTGATCCGATCGTCGGCCTCAACGATCTCGACCTCCCCCTCGAGATCAAGCTCGTCAAGGACACCCTCGACAAGCTCCTGAACCCGCTCCGCAGGCTGCTCCGGCCAATCGGCAATCTCACTCATGGCGCCAGTCTATTCGCGAGGGGGTAGGCGCGGCGGGTCCTGTCACGCATTTTGGTACCACCACCCCTGCGGGGGGCGGCTTCGCCACCCTCCTCGCGGTGGTCCCCCAAAATCCATGCCACCCCCCGCGAGAGAAGCTCCCGTTAGAGACAGCCTCTGTTCCCGGAGAGCTTGCGAGAGGCCTTCGCCTGAGCTTCTTAGGGATGAAGCCCGGTTTCAGGGTCTTGAGCTGAAGTACCAAAGCTTCCTGAGGGACGGGCGGGGGTGGCCTCGTCGGGTCCTCGCGAAGCGGCTCCGCAGAGTGCTTCTCAGCCGCGAAGCGGCACTTGATTGCACCGCCGCCGCAGGGGGCGGTGCACGGGACCCGACGAGGCCACCCCCGCCCGTCCCTACCTAGCGCCGCTTCTTCTTCTTCCGCGGGGAAGGGGGAGGCGGCTTGGCCGCCTTAACCTCCGCCATCGTGGGCGCCACGGGCGCCGGAATCAGCTTCTGGATCGTGTACTGCTGGCCGATCGTCCAGAAGTTGGTCGTGATCCAGTAGAGGACGAGGCCGGCTGGGAAGCTGATTACGAAGGGCACGAAGATGAAGGGCAGCACCATCATCATCGTGCGCTGGCTTTTGTCGGCGGTGACGGACATCACCATGCCGGAGATCAGCTGGGTGCCGACGTAGAGGACCAGCAGCGTGATCAGTTCGGCGCCGTGCGCCTTCGCGGTCAGGTCGTTGATGAAGAGAAACGACGCTTCAGAACCGCAGTGGCCCGCTTCGCAGCCAATGTCGCTGGGAAGCTCGTGGCGGAGCACGTAGAAGAGGGTGATGAAGACCGGAAGCTGCGCTATCAGCGGAATGCAGGAGGCAAAGGGGTTGACCTTGTTCTCCTGGTAGAAGCGCATCATCTCCTGCTGCATGCGCTGGCGATCGTTTTTGTATTTCGCCTGGATCTCTTTGATCTGAGGCTGCAGCGCCTGCAGCGCCCGCATTCCCTTCAGCTGTTTGTAGGTCAGCGGGATCAGCAGCGCCCTGGTGCAGACGGTGAGGGCGATGATCGACATCCCCCAGCTCAGCCCGGCGCTGTCGTGGAAGAACTGCAGAACCGAGTTGGCGACGTCGATCAGCGGCTGGAGGATGTTTGCTGCCGGGATCACGAGTGGACCTCCCCGTGATGGACAGCGGGATCGACTGGCCCAACCTTGAGCGTGAAGCGCTCCGGGACGGGGTCAAAGCCGCCGTGGCTGAAGGGGTTGCAGCGCAGCAGGCGCCAGGCGGCGAGCAGCGTTCCCCGCAATACCCCGAACCGGCGCACAGATTCGGCGGCGTAGCTGGAGCAGCTCGGCTCGTAGCGGCAGTGGCGGGGCGTCAACGGAGAGACCCTGCGCTGGTAGGTGGCGATCAGGGCGAGCAGCGAGCGTTTCACGTGGAACGCCTCTTGCCCGCAGCGCCCGCGAGTGCCTCTTCGATGCTGGCCCTGACACCCGCGCTGCCCTCGCGCTCGATCAGGTCGCCGATCTCCGGGCGCGCGACCAGGACGAAATCGTTGGACCCCGACGGCTGGTCGGAGATCCCCCAAAAGGCCTCGCGCAGCACCCGCTTGACGCGGTTGCGATCGACGGCCCCGCCAACCTTTCGACTGACCGATACGCCAAGTCTCAACTCCTCCGCCTCCTCCGCCTTGCGGGGGAAGCTGTAGAGAACGAGGTAACGGGTCGCATGTGAGGATCCATCGCGGTAGACGCGGTCGAACTCGCCGCTACGCGAAAGGCGGCGTCGCTTTGCCGCCATCTAGGGAGTGAGGCGCTTCCGGCCTTTGGCGCGGCGCCGCTTGAGGATCGCCCGCCCTCCGCGGGTGCTCATCCGGGCCCGGAAACCGTGGGTCTTGGCTCGCTTCCGCTTCTTCGGCTGGTAAGTCCTCTTCATTCGGCGTCGCAGTATACGGATCACTCTTCAAGCTGAAAGCGAGGGCTTCTCCCGCGAATCTTTCTTGCGGCATTTGCGGGGCGCTCGGTTTAACCTCACCTGGCCGCCGCTATGGTCGCCCGCTGGTGCCCGATGACGCAGCGAAACATGATCTCGACTCTCTCTGGGACGACGTCCAGGCGCGTCTGCGCGCCTCGGTGCCCCCATCCACCTTTCAAATCTGGCTGGAACCGCTGGAGGTAGTCGGAGCGCAGGGCGACACCCTCTATCTCTCCGCCCCAGACGGCATTCGTGCCTGGGCCGAGCGGCGCTACGCCGGCTTGATCCGCGACGCGCTCGCGGGTGCCGGATCGGGCTTGAGCGTGGTCAGCTTCGCCGCCGGCGGTGATGGCGCTGAAGCAAAGGTCGACTCCAAGGATGAGCTCAACGTCAACTACACCTTCGATCGCTTCGTAATCGGCGAGGGCAACCGCAGTGCCCACGCCGCCGCGCTTGCCGTCGCCGAGGCCCCCTCAGAGGCTTACAACCCGCTCTTCCTCCACGGCCCCCCCGGCCTCGGCAAGACCCACCTGTTGGTGGCGATCGCCAATTACCTCGGCGCCTGCGCCGCTGGGCTCAACGTCCGCTACACCACCGCGGAGCGCTTCACCAATGAGTTCGTCGGCGCATTGCGCAGCCAGGGCGCTGAGGAGTTCAAGCGCCGCTACCGCGACCTCGACGTACTGCTCGTCGACGACGTCCAGTTCCTCGAGGGCAAGCGCCACACCGAGGACGAGTTCTTCCACACCTTCAACGCTCTGTACGAGGGAGGGAGCCAGCTCGTCCTCTCCGCTGACCGCATCCCCAGCGAGCTCTCGACCCTGGAGTCTCGCCTGCGCGACCGCTTTGAGTGGGGCCTCACCGTGGCTGTCGATCCTCCCAACCTGGCCACCCGCCTCACCGTCCTGCGTCGCCTCGTCCGCGAGGCCGGCGTGGACACCGAAGGCGACGTCCTCCACGAGCTCGCGCGGCGCATCGATGCCAACGTGCGCCAACTCCACGGCGCCCTTACCCGCGTCCTCGCCCATGCTTCGCTGACCGCTAAACCGCTCAGCCCGGAGCTGATCGACGCGGTGCTGCCGAAATCACCACGTCGCGAAGCAACCCCGGTCGAGGAGATCCAGCAGCGCGTCTCAAGCTCCTTCGGCATCTCCCGAGCCGAGCTTGTCGGCTCAACTCGCGCGGCAACCCCGCTGCGTGCCCGTCAGGTGGCGATATACCTCACCCGCGAGATGACCGATCTCTCTCTGCCCCAGATCGGCCGGCTCTACGGCGGCCGAGATCACTCCACCGTGCTCAACTCGATTCGCCGGATCGAATCCCGCTTTGGTGAAGACGATGCGCTCGTCGCCCGGGTCGAAAAGCTCCGTGCCTCAATCCACACCGCGCCCACAGGTTCGCCCTGACGGCCGACGACGCTGTAAGAATCCGTGCCCTTCCACAGATATCTCCACAGCCAGTCAAGCGCCAACCGAAGCGGAATTCGTGGCGCTTTCAGGCTTTTCAACAGGCCCTAATCCAACTCAAGAAGGCATTCATCACTTGAAGCTCACGACCAAACGTGACGAACTCGTCGCCAAGCTCTCGATCGTCTCTAGGGCAGTATCGACACGCGCCGCGACGCAAGCGCTCTCGGGAATCCTCGTAAACGCGGATGAGAGCGGCGTCAGCCTCAGCGCGACCGACCTCGAGATGGGACTGAAGACGAGGCTCGACGCCGAGGTCGATGGCAGCGGCTCGATCCTCCTTCCCGGCCGCCTACTCGCCGAGCTCGCCCGTTCTCTCGGTGACCCGACGGTGGAGATCGAGCTGCGCGAGGCCGAGCGCGACGTCGAGATCCGCAGCGGCGGCTCCAGCTTCCACCTGCGCGTTCTGCCCAGTGAGGATTTCCCCGCCTTCCCGGAGGAGGAGGGTGAGCCGCTGACGATCCCGGCCGCGGCGCTCGCCTCGACGGTCGATCTCGTCGCCCGCGCGGCCTCCCGCGACGATATGCGCCCGGTGCTGACCGGGGTTCTGGTCAGCGCGACCGGCTCGGAGATGACGATGGTCGCAACGGACTCCTACCGGCTCGCGGTCAAGCGGACCGAGCTGGAGGGCGCGATCGGCGGCGAGCTGGAGGCCAACATCCCGGCCAAGGCGCTGCGCGAGCTCGGCCGCATCGTCTCGGACGGCGTCGAGTCCGTCTCGGTGGCGCTGCTCCGCAACCAGGCGGTTTTCAGGGCAGGGGAGATCGTCCTCAACACGAGGCTGATCGAGGGCCAATTCCCCAACTTTCGACAGCTCCTTCCGGAGTCCTACGAGCACGATGTGCGGCTTCCTCGCTCGGAGCTGCTCGAGGTGACGAAGCGGGTCAGCCAGCTGGCGCAACGCAACGCTCCGCTGCGGCTCTCCTTCGCGCCGGGTGAGCTGACCGTGGCCGCTTCGACTCCTGACGTCGGCGATGCGGAAGAGACGATGCCCGCCGCTTTTGAGGGGGAGGCGCTGGAGATCGGCTTCAACCCCGACTTCCTCCGCGAGGGGATCGAAAGCGTCGAGGGCGATGAGGTGGTGCTGCGGCTGATCTCACCGCTGCGCCCAGGCCTGTTGCAGCCGGTTGACAACGAAGACTTCCGCTATCTGGTGATGCCGATCCGCCTCAACGTGTGAGGCGTGGCCGGTGCTGGTCACCGTCGTTGAAGCGAGGCCGCTGAGAAGCCTGACCCAGGCACGAATCGAGTTGGCTCCCGGGATCGTCAGCCTGGTCGGTCCCAACGGCGTCGGCAAGACGAACCTGTTGGAGGCGCTCTACTTCGCCCTCACCGGCCGCTCGTTTCGCACCGGCGACCGGCGGGATCTGATCCCCTTCGGCGGCTCGTTTGCCCGCGCCGAAGCCACGGTCCGCAACGAGGACGGCGTCGAGGCGCGGCTGCTGGCCTCGGTGAGCCGCACGGAGGGCCGTCGCCACCTGCTCGACGCCAGTGCCGCTGACCCGGCGACCCTGGCCCGCAATCGCCCCCCCGTTGCCGTCTTCTCGCCGGATCGCCTGGTGTTGATCAAGGGACCGCCGGCCGAACGCCGCGCCCATCTCGACCGTTTCATCACCGCCCGCTGGCCGACCCGCGGCGACCTGCGCCAGCGCTTTGGCCAGGCCCTGGCGCAGCGCAACGCGTTGGTCGCCCGCCTCGCCGTAGCCGGCGGAGCGCCCGGCCAGCTCGACGTCTGGGACGCGACCCTGGCCGATGCCGCCGCTGCCCTGGTCGCGGCGCGGGACGAGGCGATCACCGAGTTGTCCGCGCCTTTCTCCCGCGCCGCCGCGGAGCTCGGCCTCGAAGGCGACGCGCAGATCGAGTACGCGCCCCGCGCCGCTGGTTCCGCCGACGAGATACGCGCCGGCCTGGCCGAGCGACGCGAAGCCGACCTGCGCCTGGGCAGAAGCTCGTGGGGGCCCCACCTCGACGAGATCAAGATTGGAGTCGCCGGCCGCTCGCTGCGGCGCTACGGCTCACAGGGCCAGCAGCGAGCCGCGCTCCTCGCCCTGCTTTTCGCCGAGCGCGACGCCCTTCTGGAGGCTCGTCGGGTCGCGCCGCTGCTCCTGCTCGACGATGTGATGAGCGAGCTCGACCCGGAGCGTCGCCAGCGTTTGGTCGAGCGCCTCGCGGCGGGGGGGCAGGCCTTGATCACGGCGGCAGCGGAGGACTCGCTGCCGAGCGTCGCGATGGGAAGCATGGTGCGAATGCCGTTGGCGCTGAGCGAGGCCGCGGCAGCGTGACTCGCCGCCGCGCTCCCCGCCCCGCCGCCGCGGGCCTGCGCGCGGCGCTGGATCGGGCGGCGCCGAAGACGCCCCTGGCGGCCCTGCAGGTGGCGTGGGCGGAGACAGTCGGCGAGCGGATCGCCACGGTGGCGCAGCCGGTCTCCGAGCGCGGGGGGGAGGTGCAGGTGAGTTGCGCCGATTCCGTCTGGGCGCAGGAGTTGGATCTGATGCAGGACCAGCTCCTGGAGCGACTGAGAGAGCGCCTCGGAGAGCAGGCGCCACAGAGTTTGCGATTCCGTGTGAAAGACCCTCGAGAGTAATTTCATTTATGTCTGATTTGCAGGACTTTTATTTCTCCCAGAGAGGTCTTCAGAGGACCCGAACTGGTATCCTTATGTCAACTTGCGTTTCTGCCCCGACCCCGTGCGGCAAGTGCACAGACGGTCGGGGTTTTCTATGAAAGCGGGAAGGGACTAATTGCCTGAGCAGACGAACTCGGCCGCGCAGAAAAAAAGCGGCTCGGACTCCTACGGCGCCAAGGACATCACCGTCCTTGAAGGCCTCGAAGCGGTCCGCAAGCGCCCCGGTATGTACATCGGCTCGACCGGGCCGCGCGGCCTCCACCACCTGGTCTACGAGGTGGTGGACAACTCGGTCGACGAGGCCATCGCCGGCTACTGCGACAGCGTCCGCGTCGTTCTTCACCCGGACAACAGCTGCACGGTCATCGACAACGGCCGCGGCATCCCGGTCGATGAACTGGAGAAAGAGAAGCGCCCCGCTGCGGAGGTCGTGCTGACCACTCTGCATGCCGGCGGCAAGTTCGGTGACGGCGGCGGGTACAAGGTTTCCGGCGGCCTGCACGGCGTCGGGATCTCGGTCGTCAACGCGCTCTCCGAGAAGCTGCACCTGGAGATCAACCGTGACGGGCATGTCTGGACCCAGGACTATGAGCGGGGCAAGCCGCAGGCCGACCTCAACCGCGGCGAGGCAAGCGACGTGCACGGCACGACGATCGTCTTCCTTCCCGACGCTGAAATCTTCGATGAGCTCGAGTTCGACTACGCGACCCTGGCCGAGCGCCTGCGCGAGACCGCCTTCCTCACCCGTGGCCTCAAAATCGATCTCGTCGACGAGCGCGGCGCCGGTCAGAGCGACACCTTTCACTACGAGGGCGGCATCGTCGATTTCGTCGCCCACCTCAATGAGAACAAGGACGTCATCCACCGCAAGACCGTCTACTTCGAGGGTGAGACCGATGACGGTCAGGTCGAGGTCGCGATGCAGTGGAACACCTCCTACCAGGAATCCGTCTTCAGCTTCGCCAACAACATCAACACCCACGAGGGCGGTTCCCATCTCTCCGGTTTCCGCTCGGCGCTGACCCGCACGCTCAACGCCTACGCGCGCGGCAAGGGCCTGCTCAAAGAGAAAGACGAGAACCTCACCGGCGACGACGTCCGCGAGGGATTGACCGCGGTTATCTCGGTCAAGCTCGCCGACCCTCAGTTCGAGGGGCAGACCAAGACCAAGCTCGGCAACCCGCCGATCGAGGGCCTGGTCAAGGAGACGGTCAACCGCAAGCTCGGCGAGTTCTTCGAGGAGAACCCGGGCGAGGCGAAACGGATTGTCGGTAAGGCCGTCGATGCCGCCCGCGCCCGTCAGGCCGCCCGTAAGGCGCGCGACCTCACCCGCCGCAAGTCGGCCCTGGAGAACTCGACCCTGCCGGGCAAGCTCGCGGATTGCACCGTCCGCGACCCGGCCCTGGCCGAGCTATTCATCGTCGAGGGTGATTCCGCCGGTGGCTCGGCCAAGCAGGGTCGCGATCGCAACACCCAGGCGGTGCTGCCGCTGCGCGGCAAGATCATCAACGTCGAGAAGGCGCGGATCGACAAGGTGCTTTCCAACCAGGAGATCCAGGCCCTGATCACTGCCGTCGGCACCGGGATCCGCGAGGAGTTCGACGTCAAAGAGGCGCGCTACCACAAGGTGGTGCTGATGACCGACGCCGACGTCGACGGGGCTCACATCCGCACCCTCGTGCTCACCTTCCTCTACCGCGAGATGCCCGAGCTGATCGAGGCCGGCTACATCTACATCGCCAAGCCGCCGCTCTACAAGCTGAAAAACGGTAAACAGGAGACCTACGTCGAGAAAGAGTCCGAGCTCGAAGAGCTGCTGCTGCGCGACAAGCTCGAGCAGATGGAGCTGACCGACGCGGAGGGCGAGGCGCACAAGCTGACGGCCGCCCGATGGCAGCGCTTCAACCGGCGACTGAAGGAGAACGAGGGTTGGGCGGACTCGCTGCAGGCGAACTTCGGCCACGAGCTGATCCGCTTTCTCACCGAGTCGGAAATCCTCGATCGCGGCGTCACTTCGCTGGCGCAGGTGAAGGACGTGCTGAATGGCGAGGCCGGCGAGGCGGAGCCCTTCGACACCGAGATCGTCACCGACTCCGGTGACGAGATCCTCGTCCGCGCGACCCACCGCCGCGATGGCCTCGCCCGCACCTACGAGCTGACCGCGGCGCTATTCGAATCGCACGACTACCGCCGTCTGGTTGAGTCGCACTCCGAGCTGCTGAAGCAGATCGGCCGACCTCCCTTCCGCGTTGGGTTGGGTGAGAAAACTCGTGATGCCGAGTCGTTCGCCGAGCTGCGCCGCATGGTGCTGGAGCTGGCACGCCACGGCGTCACGATGCAGCGCTTCAAGGGCCTGGGCGAGATGAACGCCGAACAGCTGCGCGAGACGACGATGGATCCGGCCAGCCGCACCCTGGAGCGGGTGCAGATCGATGACGCGGCGCTGGCGGAGAAGATCTTCACCGACCTGATGGGCGACAAGGTCGAGCCGCGCAAGGCGTTCATCGAACGCCACGCCAAAGAGGTCAGGTTCCTCGATGTCTAGCCGGGGACTGCGGAGCGAAGGGATGGTGATCTAGTGGAGGGCGCCGAAGCACTCACCGGAGGACGGATCGAGGAGCGCGAGCTGACCACCGAGATGCGCTCGTCGTATCTCGACTACGCAATGAGCGTGATCGTCGGCCGGGCGCTGCCCGATGTCCGCGACGGCCTCAAGCCGGTCCACCGCCGCGTGCTCTACGCGATGCACGACCTCGCCCTGCAGCCGACCAGGCCCTACCGAAAGTCGGCCACGATCGTCGGCGAGGTGATGGGCAAATATCACCCTCACGGCGACAGCGCGATCTACGACACGCTCGCCCGCATGGCCCAGGACTTCTCGCTCCGCTACATGCTCGTTGACGGTCAGGGCAACTTCGGCTCGATCGACGACGATCCGCCAGCGGCCATGAGATACACCGAGGCGCGCCTGGCCCGGCTCTCGACCGAGATGCTGCGCGACATCGACGCCGACACGGTCGAGTGGGGCCCGAACTACGACGAATCACAGCAGGAGCCGTTGGTGCTGCCGGCGCGCTTCCCCAACCTGTTGGTCAACGGTTCCTCGGGGATCGCGGTCGGTATGGCGACCAACATCCCGCCGCACAATTTGAGCGAGACGATCGGCGCGGTCAAAGCCTTCATCGCCAACCCCGAGATCGACCTGGCGGGGCTGATGGAGCACGTCAAGGGCCCGGACTTCCCCGGTGGTGGTCTGATGAGCGCCGAAGGCATCGCCGACGCTTATGACACCGGCCGCGCTTCGGTGCGGATTCGCGCCCGGGCTCACGTCGAGCCGTTGAAGGGCGGTCGTGACGCGATCATCGTCACCGAGCTGCCGTTCATGGTCAAGAAGGGCGGCGAAGGTGGCCTGATCACCAAGATCGCCGACCTCGTCCGCGACAAAAAGATCACCGGCATCTCCGACCTGCGCGATGAGTCCGATCGCTCCGGCATGCGCCTGGTGATCGAGACCAAGCGCGGCGGCGATCCGCCCGAGGTCGTGCTCAATCAGCTCTACAAGCGCACCGCGATGCAGAGCACCTTCGGCATCAACATGGTTGCCCTCGTCGACGGCGTGCCGAAGCCGCTCGGCCTCAGGGAGATCATCGAGCACTACGTCAGCCACCAGCGCGACGTGGTCATCCGCCGCACCCAATACGAGCTGCGCCGGGCGGAGGCTCGCGCCCACATCCTCGAGGGGCTGCTGATCGCGCTCGACAACCTCGACGCCGTGATCGCGCTGATCCGCGGCTCGGCCGACATCGAGATCGCCCGCGAAGGCCTGATGGACCGCTTCGGCCTCTCCACCGAGCAGGCGCAGGCGATTCTCGACATGCGCCTCGCCCGCCTCACGGCGCTGGAGTCCGACAAGGTCCGCGAGGAGCACGAAGAGCTGGTCAAGCGGATCGCCGAGCTGCGGTCGATCCTCGGCGATCCAGCCCGGATCGACGCCGTGATCGTCGAGGAGCTGGACGAGGTCGACAAGCGCTTCGGCGACGAGCGGCGCACCGAGATCACCCACTTCGAGGGCGACATGAACATCGAGGACATGATCGCCGACCAGCAGATGGTGATCTCCATCACCCACTCCGGCTACGCCAAGCGGCTGCCTCTCGCGACCTACAGGCAGCAGCACCGCGGGGGGCGCGGGGTGATGGGGATGGACATGAAGGAGGACGACTACATCGAGCACCTGCACATTTGCTCGACCCACGACTTCCTGCTTTTTTTCACCAACCGCGGCAAGGTCTACCGGCTCAAGGTCTACGAGCTGCCCGAGGGCTCGCGAACCTCGAAAGGCCGGGCGCTGGTCAACGTACTGCCACTGCGCGACGGCGAGAAGGTGACCGCGGTGATCCCGACTCGCGACTTCAGCGAGAACAAGTACCTTGTTTTCGCCACCGCGGAAGGGCTGGTCAAGAAGACCGAGTTCAAGGCCTACAACACGCCGATCCGCGCCGACGGCATCATCGCGATCAAGATCCGCGACAAGGACGAGCTGGTCCAGGTGCGGCTGACCTCGGGTGACGACGACATCCTGCTCGTTTCCAAGTCGGGTCACGCCTCGCGCTTCTCCGAGGATGCGGTCCGCCCGATGGGCCGTGACACCAGCGGCGTCAAGGGCATGAACGTCTCGGCCAAAGTCAACGGCGTGCAGAACCGAGTTCTGGCGATGGACATCGCCCGCGACGACTCCGAGCTCTTTGTGGTCACCGAGAACGGCTACGGCAAGCGAACCTCCGTCGCCGAGTACCCGATTAAGGGCCGCGGCACCAAAGGTGTCCTGACAGCCAAGCTGACTGCCAAAAAGGGAGGTCTCGCCGGCGCCCTGATCGTCCGCGAGCACCAGGACCTGCTCTTCATCTCCGAAAACGGCATGGTCCAACGCACCCAGGCCGGCGGCATCTCCCAAATGGGCCGCCCAACCCAGGGCGTGCGCGTAATGAACATGAAGGACGACGACCGCGTGAGCGCCGTCGCCCTGGTGGTCGACGACGACTCAACCCCCGAATCCGAGCCGCCCTCCGAACAAGATCAGCTCCCCGAGGAAGCCGGGGGCGCAGCTCCCGACGACGTCGCGTCACAAGACGACGTCGCGGAGTAACCCAGAAGCACCTTTCCTAACGAGTGGAGGGACACGGGTAGACCCCTGTCCGGACACTCAAGCACGGCGAAGCCGTGCGTCCGGACAGGGGTCTACCCGTGTCCCTCTAAGCAGCCGCAGGCAGCTCGGCATTCGGCAAATACTGCTGCCAAGCCGCCGGAATCGAAGGACTCGCGACCTGGATGAAGACCGTCGGCCCCGGCGCCTTCGGCGTGTTCTGAGGGTGCATGTGGATCTCGCGGGGGAGGCGGTTGCCCTTGCGGCGGTTGCAGCTTGCGCAGGCGGCGACGATGTTCTCCCAGACCGATTTGCCGCCGCGGCTGCGTGGGATCACGTGGTCGACCGTCAGGCCAGATTTGCGCGAGCCGCAGTACTGGCAGGTCCACGAGTCCCGCGCCAGCACCGCGCGGCGGGTGATCTTCCTCCTGTGCGCCTCCCGCGGGATCCGCACGTAGCTGACCAGGCGGATCACGTCGGGGCGCTCCATCGTCATGTGCTCGGAGTGGATCGCGCCCTCGCGCCGCTCGAGCAACTCGGCCTTCTCCTTCAAGAGCAGCACAGCCGCGCGTCTCAACGTGCACACGTTGATCGGCTCATACGTCGCATTGAGAACAAGGACGCGTGCCATGTTGCCCGGGAATTCTACGCAGTCGGGTACGTGCCGAGGATGCGGACGGAGTCAGCCTTGGTGCGCAGGGCCGCGACGGCCTCCGAGACCGCCTCGGTATCGGAGGCCCCTTCGAGGTCGCAGAAGAACATATAGCGGCCCAGGCCTTGACGCATCGGACGCGACTCGATGCGGCTCAGGTTGACGCCGCGCGAGGAAAACTCCTGCAGCGCATCGACAAGCGCGCCCGGGTGGTCCTCGCCAAGCTCGGAGAAGACGAGCGACGTCTTCCAGTCCGTCCCCGACTTCGGCTGCGTGCCCGCGGGGGCGATCCAGAGGAAGCGGGTCACGTTGTCGGCCTCGTCCTCGACGCCCTCGCGCAGGACCGTGCATCCGTAGAGCTCGGCCGCCGACACCGCGCCGATCGCCGCCCAGGGCTCGCTCGACTCGCCGACCAAACGGGCCGCCTCCGCCGTGCTGCTGACGCTGCGCGTCTCGGCATTGGGCAGGTTCTCGCGTAGAAAGCGGGCGCACTGTGCGAGCGGCTGGGGATGGGAGAGAACCACGGTGATCTCCTCGAGCGGGAGCGCCTCGCGGGCCAGCAGCGTTGCGTGGACGGTGAAGTCGTGCTCGCCGATGATCGTCACCGCTTCGACCTCGAAGGCAAGGGTGTCGAGCGTGTTGCGCACCGATCCCTCGATCGAGTTCTCGACCGGGACGAAGGCGCGGTCTGCTTCGCCTCGCTCGACCTTGACGATCGCCTCATGGATCGAGGGCATTCGCAGCGACTCGATCTCCGCCCCCTCCAGGTCAATCTCGTAGAGGGCGTCCTCGGTGAAGGTCCCGGCCGGTCCCAGATAGGCGATCCGCACGGCGAGCGCCTATTCGAACGCGACCGTGTAGCTGGCTTCGTTGTTGTCGGAGACTCGCTCGCCCGGCACGGTTTCGACTTCGACTTCGAGCGTTACTTCGCCGCTCGGGGCTGGGGTCAGCGGGATCGAGACGCTTGAGCTTTCACCGGCCCCAATGCTGTCGATCGTGCCCTGCAGCGTGCCAGCGCCGCTGACGGTGACCGAGACCGAAACCCCGTTCTCGGTCGATTCGCCCTGGTTCTGCACTTCCACTTCGACTTCCGGCGTGCCTTCGCTGGAGACCGAGGTCGTCGATTCAGCGGCCAGTTCGGTGCCGTTGACGCTGGTGCTGATCAGGCCGAGGCCGTGCACTCCCGGCGTCGAGCTGGCGGTCGAGCCGCTGACCGAACCGAGCGCGGCGCTGACTTCGCTTTCGTCCAGCCACTTGGTCCCGTCCGGCAGGAAGACGCTCTTCGGCACGTCGTTGCCGGTGATGCCGTTGTTGGCGAGCACGCCGTCGATCTCCGGCCGCACCACCGCGGCGTAGAGCACGTCGCTTGCCAACAGCTTCTGCATCTGCGCCGCGATGCTCGCCGTCGCCTGCTCGGAGCCGACGTCGCCGAGCGCCGTGCTCATCTTGTCGGCGATCTCATCCATCGCGCTGCTGCGCAGCTCGTAGACCAGCTCCAGCGTGTTCTGCGCGTGGCTCATGTCTCCGGGCGCGTCGAGGCTGTCGACCCGGCCGGCATAGTTGTCCATCGCGCTGCGGTCCGCGTTGACCTGGTCGATGAACTCGGTGACCGAGAGGTCACCCGGGTTGGAGAGCTTGTCGAAGAGGGCTTTGCTGGTCTGGTCGGTCTCGTCGACGATCTGGGTGACGTTGCGCGCGTAGTCGCTCAGCGCCCGTTCCTTGCGCGCGTCGAGGCAGCCCTTGACGCCGAGCACGATCAGGATCAGCAGCAGCAGCCCCCCGCCGAGCGCCAGACCGCGACGCAGCAGGATCTGCTGACGCTCGGGGCGACGGCGCGGCCGTGACCGGCGGGCCGGCCTGTTGGGGGGCGAATCCTCCAAGAAGCAGGGAGTATGTCGCAGGAGGAAGCGGATTCGCGGCGAAGTCGGGAAGTGCTGTGGTCGGCTCGCTTGTCCTCAACCGCTTCCTGATCGAGCGCCGCATCGGCAGCGGCGGCTTCGGCACGGTCTATGAGGCCTGGGATGGCCGCCTCGAGCGCCCGGTCGCGGTCAAGGCGATCGAAGAAGTCGGCTCGCGCGGCTCGGGTCGCGTCCTGCGCGAGGCCCAGGCCGCCGCCCGACTCAACCACCCCGGCATCGTCACCCTTTATGAGATGGGCGAGGAGGACGGCAACGCCCTGCTCGTCACCGAGCTCGTCGACGGTGACACCCTGGCCCAGCTCAACCGCGACGGCACGCTCAGCGATCGCGAGATCGGCGAGATCGCCGCCGACCTCTGCGAGGCGCTAGACCACGCCCACTGCCGCGCCGTCGTCCACCGCGACATCAAGCCTCAGAACGTGCTCGTCACCGAGGGCGGCGAGCCACGCGCCAAGCTGATGGACTTCGGCGTCGCCCGGCTGGCCGACGCTTCTTCGTTGACCGCGCCCGGCGACGTGGTCGGCACGCTGGCCTACATGGCGCCCGAGCAGGCCGAGGGCGGCAGCGTCGGCCCCGAAGCCGATGTCTACTCGCTGGCGCTGACGCTTTATGAGTGCTGGAGCGGCGAGAACCCAAACCGCCGCACCACCCCGGCAGCGACCGCGCGGGCGATTGGCGGCAGGATGCGACCGCTGCGCCGGCTCCGTCCCGACCTGCCGCGCGAGCTCACCGACACGGTCGACGCCTGCCTGCAGTCCCGTCCGGATCGGCGCCCGGCGCTGGAAGAGTTGGGGGAGACGATCGAAAGCTCACTCGACTCCCTCGCCGAGCATCCCCCGCGCCGCGAGCCCTCACTGCGCCTGCGCCTCGGGGCGGTGGCTGTGGCCGCTGTGCTGGGAGCCTGGCTCGCCGCCGGTCACGGCGTCCTGCTCCCATGAGTTGGTGCCACCCGGGACCCCGCACATCCGGATGACGCGTGCGACGCTGCGCATATCGGCGTCCTCGGGTTTGCCTTTGGCACCACCAAAGGCTGCACCCTGCGTCCTTGATCTGCTTGGTCGCTCGCGCCCGCGGTCGCACGTGGTCCCGGGTGGCACCAACTAGGATTCGAGCCGGTTTTCCCGCCACCCCGAGCGTCTGCCTCGCTCGCGAAAAGGAGCCAACGATCAGCGTCCTACGCAACCTTGAGAGTCGGATCGAAGGCCTCGTTGAGGGGGTCTTCAGTCGCGCCTTCAGCTCCGAGGTGCAGCCGGTCGAGCTGGCCCGCAAGCTGGCCAAGGAAATGGACGGCCACAAGACGGCCGGGGTGGCGCGCGTCTACGTCCCCAACGAGTACACGGTCTTTCTTTCCAGCAAGGACCGGGTCAAGCTCGAGGGGTACGAGCGCTCACTTGAGCAGGAGCTTTCCGGCTACCTGCTGGAGCACGCGCGGCGCCGCGACTACGACCTCCTGACCCGGCCGGCGGTCGAGTTCAAGACCGACGAGCGCCTGCGCCTCGGCGAGTTCGGAATCCAGACACGGCTGGTCAAGCCGCCCGCCCACGAGGGCGAGGCGCCGAGCCAGGGGGAGGAGGGCCACACGATGGTCTACTCGGCAGTGAAGGAGAAGGCCGAGCCGGCGAAGAGCCCCGAGCAGCGGGCCGAAGCGATGGTCGCCACCCGCGCCGTCGTCTCGCTCGACGACCGCCGCTATGTGCTCGAGGGGCCGCGGGCGACGATCGGGCGCTCCAAGCAGGCCGAGTGCGTACTCAGCGATCCCAACGTCTCGCGCCGCCACGCCGAGCTGCGCCGGGCGTCGACAGGCGATTGGACGATCGCCGACCTCGGCTCGACCAACGGCGTCAAGGTGAACGGGCGCCGCGTCTCCTCGACCCGGCTCAGCCCTGGCGACCAGGTCATCATCGGGACCACGACCTTCCTGTTCGACATCGAGCAGTAGGCCGCGTGGACTACGCCCCGATCTCGGTCGCGCTCAAGTTCGGCTTCCTCGCCGTCCTCTACCTCTTCCTGCTCTGGATCGCCCGCAGCGCGCTCAAGGACCTGCGCCGCACGGCCTCGCCGGCCCCCGACGCGACCGGCTTCCACCAGGTGCCCGGTTTCCCGGCGCAGGCGAGCGCGAGCGAATCCTGGTTGGTGGCCGAGCGCGGCGGCGGCCTCGATCCCGGCGAGCGCTTCGACTTGATCGGCGGCCTCTCGATCGGCCGCTCGGCCGAAGCCGACGTGCGGATCGACGACCGCTATGCCTCCGGCGTGCACGCAAGGATCTTCAGCCGTGACAGACGCACCTACGTCGAGGACATGAACTCGACCAACGGCACCCTGCTCAACGACGCCACCCTGAACGGGGAGGCGGAGCTGATCGACGGCGACGTGGTGCGGATCGGCGACACTGAGTTCAGATTCGAGGCGACCTAGGTGCTGAGGATCGACGACCAGGCCTTCCGCTCCGACACCGGGCGCCAGCGCAGCGCCAACGAGGACTCCTTTTTCGTGCGGGCACCGATCTTCGTCGTCGCCGATGGCATGGGCGGCGCCCAGGCGGGTGAGGTCGCCTCTAAGGCCGCCGCGGACGCCTTCGACGTCGACCTGCCCGATGGGCCGCCCGAGCAGGTCCTGCGCGAGACGATCGTCGCCGCCAACCGGCGCATCCACGAGCTCGCCCGAGCAGACCCGTCGCGGGCCGGGATGGGGACGACGCTAACCGCGGCGATCCTCAGCGCCGAGCGCGAAGAGGTGGCGATCGGCCACGTCGGCGACAGCCGCGCCTACCGTCTGCGCGGCGGTCGCCTCGAGCAGCTCACCCGTGACCACTCCCTGGTCGAGGAGATGCGACGCAAGGGCCAGCTCACCGATGCGCAGGCGCAGGATCATCCGCAGCGCTCGATCATCACCCGTGCGCTCGGGCCCGAGCCCGAAGTCGAGCCAGACGTGCAAACGGTCCCCGCCGCTCCCGGCGACGTCTTCCTGATCTGCTCCGACGGGCTGACGACGATGCTGGGCGAGGAGCAGATCGCCAAGCTGCTCGCCCGCGCCACGACGATGGACGCCGCAGTCCGCGCCCTGATCGACGAAGCCAACCGGGCCGGCGGCCGCGACAACATCACCGCGCTCGCCTTCCGACTCGAAGACGCCGCAGCGCCGCAGCGCCAGCCCGAGGGCGCGACGCTGATCGGCCCCTCCGCCGAGGAGGCCGGCCTGACCGGGACCGAGGTGCGACGCAGAGCCGCGGCGGCCGCGGCTCGCGAGCGCCGCGAGCAGCTCGCCGCCAAGCCGCCGCGGCGGCGTCTGCGCCGCGCGGCCAAGGTCCTCGCGGCCTTGGTCCTGATCGCCGCACTCGCCTTTGGCGCCTGGTACGGCAACCGCCAGGTCTGGTTCCTCGGCACCGATGACGGCGGCCGCGTGGCCCTCTATCGCGGCCTGCCCTATGAACTGCCCTTCGGAATCGTTCTCTATGACGAGCGCTACGCCAGCCCGATCCAGACCGCGGGCCTGCCGCCGAAGCGGCGTGACGCGGTCAGCGGTCACGATCTGCGCTCGCGCGAGGATGCCGTCTCACTGATCGAAGACATCGAAGGGAGCCAGGGCGTCCGGTGACTTCGGCGCGCAATCGAGAGCTCCTCGCCCTCGTCCCGGTCGCGCTCCTGCTCACCGCTGGCTTCGCCGCGGTCTTCGCCCAGGAGAGCGCGCGGATCGACGACGCCAGCCTGGTCTACGGCGCCTATTTCTTCGCCCTCTGCCTTGCCACCCACATCTACCTGCGCATCCGCCTGCCCAACGCCGACCCCTACCTCTTTCCCTTGGCCGCGCTCCTGCTCACCTTCGGCCTGGTGATGGTCTACCGGATCGACCCCAGCCTGGCTCGCGATCAGGCCAACTGGTTCGTCTTCGGCCTTGTCCTCTTCGCCCTGACGATCCAGTTCCTGCGCGACTACGACGTGCTCGAGCGCTACCGCTACACGATCGCGGTGGTCGGGTTGCTGCTCCTGCTGGCGCCGCGTGTGCCGGGGCTGGGCCAGCAGGTCAACGGCGCCTACCTGGGGATCAAGGCCGGCCCGCTCGCCTTCCAGCCGGCCGAGTTCTCGAAGATCTGCCTGGTCGTCTTTCTCGCCAGCTATCTGCGCGAGCATCGCGAGGTGCTGATTGTCGGCGCTCGCCGCGTCCTGGGCGTGACCCTGCCGCCGCTCAAGCACTTCGGCCCGATGCTGGTGGTCTGGGGCGCTTCGATGTTCATGCTCGTCTTCATCCGCGACCTCGGCAGCTCGCTGATGTTCTTCGCCGCCTTCCTGGCGCTTCTCTACGTCGCCACCGGGCGCTTCTCGTTCGTCGTGATCGGGATGGCGATGTTCTTGGTCGGCGCCTGGTTCTTCGCCTCGACCGTGCCCCACGTGCACGACCGGGTGGAGATCTGGCTCAACCCCTACGCGCATCCAAGGGCCAGCGGGTACCAGATCCTGCAGTCGATCTTCGCCCAGGCCGACGGTGGTCTCTTCGGCAAAGGCTTTGGGCAGGGGCTGATCACCGTGCCCGGGACCAACGACGCGCTGCTGCCAGCGGCGCAGACCGACACGATCTACTCGCTGATCGTCAACGAGCTCGGTCTCTTCGGCGCCTGCGGGGTGGTGCTGATTTACCTCTTGATTGCCGCCCGTGGCTTCAAGATCGCCCTGCTCTCCGATGACGGCTTCTCGAAGCTGCTCGCCACCGGCCTCACCGCCGTCTTCTCGATCCAGGCCTTCGTGATCATCGGCGGCGTCACCCGGGTGATCCCGCTGACCGGTGTCACCCTGCCCTTCATCAGCTACGGCGGCAGCTCGATCGTCGCCAACTTCGTCCTCCTCGCCCTGCTGCTGCTGATCTCCGACCGCGCCCGGCGCCAGTCCGCGGCAGCGGAGAGGGTTGGCGGCCTCGCCCTGGAGGGCAGCCGATGAACCGCCAGATCATCAAGCTCTTCGGCCTGATCGTCGCGCTCTTTGCGGTGCTGATCGGCTTCACCTCCTACTGGTCCGTCTTCGACGCTAAGGCGCTAAAGGAAAAGGACGCCAACAAGCGCCCCCTGCTCGAGCAGCAGCAGATCAAGCGCGGTCGCATCCTCGCCGCCGATGGCACCGTGCTCGCCCGCTCGGTGCCGAAGGGTCATGGCGACTCGCTGCGCTACGTGCGCCGCTACCCCGAAGGCTCGCTCTACGGCCACCCGATCGGCTACAGCTTCGTCCAGCAGGGCGACAGCGAGTTCGAGCAGTTTCACAACGATGAGCTGGTCGGCAACGAATCCGAATTCAGCTCGATCCTCGACGAGCTGCGCGGTCGTCGTCAGGAGGGCGACGACATCGTCACCAACCTCGACCCAACCGCCCAGGCGACCGCCCTGGAAGACCTGCGCGAAGCGGGCTTCGGCGCCGTGGTGGCGATCGAGCCGAAGAGCGGCCGGGTGCGGGTGATGGCCTCCAATCCGGCCTATGACCCCAACCGGGTGCCTTACGAACTGACCAAGCTGAACGAAAACGAACTGGAAACGCCGCTGGTTAACCGTGCCACCCAGGGCCAGTACCCGCCCGGCTCGACCTTCAAGGTGGTGACCGCGGCGGCTGGCCTCGACAGCGGCGAAATCACGCCGGAGACGGCGATCGAAGCGCCAAGCCCGCTCGATGTCGAAGGGGTGCCGCTGGAGAACGACTTCAACGAGAGCTTCCCGCCGATCACCCTCGACACCGCGCTGACCCAATCGGTCAACACCTGGTTCGGGCAGCTCGGCCAGCAGCTCGGCCAGAAGACGATGTTCGAATACATGGACCGCTTCGGCTTCAACTCGACGCCGGCGATCGACCTTCCCTCGAACCAGGTCTACGCCAGCGGTGTCTTCGAAGACCACCACCTGCTCGGCCCAAATGACCCCGTCGACCTGGCTCGGATGGCGATCGGCCAGGAGCGGCTGGCGGTGACGCCGTTGCAGATGGCCGAGGTCGCGGCCGCCGTCGCCAACGGCGGCAAGCTGATGAAGCCGCAGATCTGGAGCCGCGTGGTTGATCCCGACGGGCGAGTGACAAAACGCCTCGAGCCCTCCCAGTACAGTCAGCCGATCAGCGCGGAGACGGCGGCGGAGCTGAACACCGCGATGCAGGGAGTGGTCAGCGAAGGCACCGGCACCAACGCGGAGATTTCGGGTGTCACCGTGGCCGGCAAGACCGGCACCGCGGAAACGCCCTACAACGAGGCGTGCGGTGGGGGCACGGACGAGAACCAGGCCTGGTTCATCGGCTTCGCGCCGGCCGAGGATCCCAAGATCGCAATTGCGGCGACGGTCGAGTGCACGCCGCTCTTCGGCAATGACGTAGCCGCCCCGATCTTCCGCGACGTGGCGGAAACAATCCTCAACGGCGAATGAAAGACTCCGCGCCGATGGGCCGAAATCCACAGCCGGAGTGGGGATTTCGTCCCGTCGGCCGCCCGAGCGAGGTGACTCGTGGCTGAGGTGGGGGAGGGGTCGGTCGTCGACGGGCGGTATCGGGTTTTGCGGCGGATCGGGTCGGGCGGCATGGCTGATGTCTGGCTTGCCGAGGACACGCACCTTCAGCGCCAGGTTGCGCTGAAGGTGCTGCATTCGCGCTTCGCGCAGGACCGCGAGTTCGTCGAGCGATTCCGCCGCGAGGCCGAGGCGGCAGCCGGTCTGCAGCACCCTAACGTCGTCGCCGTCTTCGATCGCGGCGACGTCGACGGCACCTACTACATCGCGATGCAGTACCTCGAGGGCAGCACGCTGCAGCAGCTGATCACCGCCGGGCTTACCCCGGAGCAGGCGGTCGGCTTGATCCGGCAGGTGCTCGAGGGGGCGCGCTTTGCCCATCGCCACGGCGTCGTCCACCGGGACCTGAAGCCACAGAACGTGATCGTCGACGCCGACGGCAAGGCGACCGTGACCGATTTCGGCATCGCCCGTGCCGGCGTCTCGGAGATCACCCAGGCCGGCTCGGTGATGGGCACGCCGCACTATCTCTCGCCCGAGCAGGCCCAGGGCTTCGACGTGACCGCGGTCTCCGACCTCTACTCGATCGGGGTCATGCTCTACGAGGCGCTCACCGGCCGGGTTCCCTTCGAGGCCGACTCCGCCGTTGCCGTGGCGATGAAACAGGTCTCCCAGGCGCCGCAGCGGCCCAGCTCGATCAACCCGCAGGTCTCACCGGCGCTCGACGCCGTGGTGATGCGGGCGCTGGAGAAGGAGCCGGGCCAGCGCTTCCAGAGCGCCGATGCCTTCATCGCCGCCCTCGATGCGGCGATGAAGGATCCCGGCGGCGGAGCTGGGAACACGGCCCCGTTCGCCCCGCTGCCGCCGGTAATCGCAACCCCGGAGGAGGCGGTGGCCGAGGGGATCGATCCCGAGGAGGAGGACGCGCGCCGCCGCCGGATCTGGATGCTGGTCGCGGCCGCGGTCTTGATCGGCCTCCTGGTCGGCTTCGCCCTCACCCGTGACACCAGTACCAAGGTGCCGGATGTGACCGGCAACCAGCTCAACGTCGCGATCGCGCTGCTGGAACAGAACGGCTTCAGCGTCGGTGACATCAAACGGGTCGAGCGCGAAGCGCCGGAGGACACGGTGCTCGAGCAGGACCCATCCGCGTCGCCGCCCGCCAACCAGGCCGCGCTCGACTGCGCCTTCCTCACTTTCTTCTGCTCGAAGCCGAAGGTGATGCTGACCGTCAGCTCCGGGCCGGGAAACGCCAAGGTGCCCTCCACCGCTGGCTTGGAAACCGCGGCAGCCGAAGAAAAGCTCGAGCAGGCCGGCTTCAAGGCGGGGGTGGAAACCGTGCACTCCGAAGACGTCGAAGAAGGCCTGGTGATCAAATCCGAACCCTCCGGTGGCGAAACCGCGACCAAGGGGACGAACGTCCTGCTCAAGGTCTCCAGCGGGCCGAAGCTGGCGACGGTGCCGGTGCTCGTCGGTACCCAGCGCTCGGTCGCGGTGCAGCAGATCCGCAGCCGTGGCTTCTCCCCCAACGTCGAAGAAGAAGCGAGCGCCAAGCCGGCCGGCGAGGTGATCCGCCAGGCGCCGAGCGCCGGCTCGCAGCTCCCGCCCGGCTCTACCGTAATGGTCGTCGTCTCCAAGGGCGAAGAAAAATCGACCGCGCCGAACGTGATCGGCAAGCTGCGCGCTGAGGCGGTCGAAGCCGTGCGCGCCGCCGGCCTGCAGCCGACGGTGTCAGAACAGGAGACCGAAGTCGCCTCCCAGGTCGGCCGCGTCACCGACCAGTTCCCGCCGCCGGGATCGGAACTGAAGCCCGGTAGCACGGTGACCCTGGTGGTCGGCAAGCAGGCCGCTGCCGAAGCCGAACCTGAAGCGGGCTCAGAAGAATGAGAGTGGCGGTCCTCGCTGGCGGCCGCTCCTCTGAGCACGATGTCTCGCGGCGCTCGGGTGAGGCGGTCGCGGGTGGGCTGGCGCAGGCGGGGCACGAGGTCGTGCGGGTGGAGATCGCCCGCGAGGGTGCTTGGAGCCACCAGGGAGCACCGGTCGAGCTGGCCCCCGCCGGTGGCCTGCTCGGCGCTGATGTCGCTTTTCCGGCCCTGCATGGTCCCTTCGGCGAGGACGGCAGCATCCAGGGTCTGCTCGAGTGGCTGGACCTCGCCTACGTCGGCTCCGACGTGCTCTCCTCGGCGATCTGCATGGACAAGCTGACCTTGAAGCGGCTCTTCGCCGAGGCAGGGATCCCGCAGGTGGCCTTCGCCGCCGCTGGCGAGGCGGGTTGGCGCGAGCGCTGCGAGGAAATGGGCACGCCGCTATGGGTCAAGCCCTCGCGGCTCGGCTCCAGTGTCGGCATCAGCCGCGTCGACCGCCTCGAGGAGCTGGAGGCTGCGGTCGAGCTGGCCTCTCGCCACGATCCCCGCGTCATCGTCGAGGCCTCGGCTAGCGGCCGCGAGGTCGAGTGCTCGCTGCTTGGCAACGACGAGGTCGAGGCGTCTCAGCCGGGGGAGATCGTCGCTCACGGCGATTGGTACGACTACGAGACCAAGTACCGCGATGGCGGCATGGAACTGGTCGTGCCCGCAGAGCTCGACGAGAAGGCGTTGGCTGAGGTGCGCGAGCTGGCGCTGCGCGCCTTCGAGCTGGGCGGCTGTGCCGGCCTCGCCCGCTGCGATTTCTTCGTCGAGCCCGATGGCGCCGTCCTCGTCAACGAGATCAACACCATGCCGGGCTTCACCGAGACCAGCGTCTACGCCAAGCTCTGGGAGGCCTCCGGCCTTGACTACCCAACCCTCTGCGACCGCCTCATCACCCTCGCCGTAGAGCGCCACCAGCGCAGTCGCTCCTACGAGTTCTGAGTCAGCGCAGCAGGTTGATGTCGCTGATCTCGACCTGGTAGCCGCCGTACTGGTCGCGGGCTTCGGAGGCCTTGTTGAACCAGAGCAGGAAGTAGCGGGAGGGCTCGGCGACGGTGAGGTCGATCTCCTCGGTCGAGGAGGCGTCGACAGCGGTGCCGATCGGTTCACCCCATTCGGACAGTTCGTCCGGCGGGCCGGAAGGGACGGCAAACACCTGGGCATCCCAGCCGGGGGTGGGGGTGCGGACGATCATCTTGGTCGGCTTTGACGGCGAGCTCGTGGTCACGTAGATGCCGACGCCGGGATCGGGCCCGGTCTTGGTGCCGGCGAAGGTGTCGGATTCGTAGTGCTCGGTTTCCCAGGCGGTCCCGGTGGGATCGCCGTCGACCGCCAATTCGACCTTGCTGCCGACCTCTGCGCCGTCCCCCTGGGGGTCGTAGTCGGTCGCCGAGCTGACCGAGATCGATTGACCCTTGCCCTTGTTGGCCCCACCACCACCGAGGCCGTCGGAGATCAGCTTGACCGCAAGCAGGGAGCCGCCAGCAACGATCAGCAGGACGAGGATCGCGGCCCAGCTCCAGCGTCGCCGGCTGGAGAGCTTGCGTTTCGGCGGCGGCACCGCGTCGAGCACGCTGGTCGCCTCGCCGGTGGTCGAGCCGGCCCGCGCCGCCTCGACCTCGAGCGCGGTCGAGAGGTCGTCGGCCATCTCGCCGATGTGTTGGTAGCGCTCACCGGGATCCTTGGCGGTGGAGCGCTCGACCACCAGGGCGACCGCGGCGGAGAGCTCCGGCCGCCGCCGCTGCACGTCGGGCAGTTCCTCGTTGACGTGCTTCATCGCCACCCCGACCTGGCTGTCGGCGGCAAAGGGGACCTGGCCGACCAGCATCTCGTAGAGGACGACGCCGAGCGAGTAGATGTCGGAGCGCTGGTCGACCGGCCGGCCCATCGCCTGCTCGGGCGCGACGTAGTCGGTGGTGCCGAGGACGCGACCGGTGGCGGTCATCCCGTCCTGCTCGAGCTGGCGCGAGATGCCGAAGTCGGTCAGCTTCGCCCGTCCCTCGGCGTCGATCAGGATGTTCTGCGGCTTGATGTCGCGGTGGACCATCCGCCGTGCGTGGGCGACCGAGAGGCCGCGGGCGATCTCGATCGCGTAGGCGATCGCCTCCTGCGGATCGAGCGCTCCGTCACGGCTGATCCGTTGCTTCAGCGTTTCGCCCGCGACGTACTCGAAGACGATGTAGGGGTGCCCGCCGTCCTCGCCGGCGTCGATTACCGAGACCACGTTGGGGTGGGAGAGCTTGGCGACCGCCCGCGCCTCCTGGCGGAAGCGCTCGAGCTGGTCCGCCTGCTCGGACATCTCGCGATGCATCACCTTGACCGCGACCTGGCGGTCGAGGGTCTGGTCCCGCGCCAGGTAGACCGTCGACATTCCGCCGCTGCCGAGCTTTGCTTCCAGCCGGTAGCGACCGGAGAGCACGGTGCCGATCATTGCGCTTGAGGGGCGAGCCTCCATCTAACTGCGGACATTGTCGGGCACGGTGTAGATAGAGGTTCTCTATCGCACCCGGGACTCCCGCTCAGCCGCGACGAACTTCATGCAGGCCCTCGACCGCGTGGCCGATCGTTCTGGCCTCGCCGTAGTGGGCGCGCAGCAGCGCCAGAGCGCGCTCCTCGTCGCCCGCAGGGACCACGCAGCAGAACCCGCAGCCCATGTTGAAGACCTCGTGCATCTCCTCGTCCGGGGTGCCGGAGCGCTCCTGGATAAGGGTGAAGATGGGCGGCACGGGGAGGGGACTGTCGATTTTGTAGCCGACGTCGGCGGCGAGGCGCAGCAGGTTTCCGGTTCCCCCCGAGGTGATGTGGGCGAGTCCACGGACGTCAACCGGGGAGCGCAGCAACTCGAGAATCGGCTTGACGTAGATCTCGGTCGGCTCCAGCAGCGCATCGCCGAGTGGGCGGCCAAGCCGGCCCTCGGGGTCCTCGCCCATCGCCAGGCCCTCCAGCGCGGAGCGGGCGAGTGTGTAGCCGTTGGAGTGCAGGCCGGAGGAGGGCAGCCCGATGACGACATCGCCGGGCTGCACCGCCGAGCCGTCGATGATCTCGTCCAAGGCGACGGTGCCGAAGCAGGCCCCGGAGACGTCGACGCCGCGCACCATCTCGCCAAGCTGGGCCAGCTCGCCACCGGGGATCTCGATCCCGGCCAGTTCCGCGCCCCGCGCCAGTCCGACCCCGACTTCGGCGCAGACCACCGGGTCGGCCTTGTCGATCGCGATGTAGTCGAGCATCGCCAGCGGCTCGGCGCCAACGCAGATCACGTCGTTGACATTCATTGCGACGCAGTCGATTCCGATCGTGTCGAAGCGGCCGAGCTGCTCGGCGACGAGCAGCTTCGTCCCCACTCCGTCGGTCGAAAGCGCGATCCCGGTCCGCTCGTCGAGTCGGATCACGCTGGCGTAGTGCCCCGGCAACGGCACCTGCCGCGACGGTCGCCCCAGCTGAATCGCCCCGAGCGCTTTGACCAACCCGGCGACCGCCGAATCCGCGGCCCCCTGGTCCACTCCCGCTCGCGCGTAGGCGTCGCCGCTCACTCGCCCGATTCTCTCAGTCTCTCCGCAAGGTTGTAGCCCAACTCCAAATCAATTCCAAATTTCTCCAAAATTTGGAATTGGGCCGCTGGAACCCTCGCTAAAAAAACTACCTGTCTATCATCAGGTCTGTTTATGTACGAGTCAGTCTCCGCACCGATCCAGCTGCCGCGTGGGCGCCACAATCTCTCCCGCGGCACGGTCGCAGCTGACCAGCGACGGCGCATGCTGACTGCGGCAGCCGAGGTTTTCGCCGAGCAGGGTTACGCGTACACCACCGTCTCACGGATCCTTTTGCGAGCCGGGGTCTCCCGCCGCACCTTCTACGAGCAGTTCGATGGCAAAGACGCCTGCCTGCTCGCCGCCTACGACGACGCCGAGCAACGGGCCTGGGAGCTGGGGGCGGCTGCAGCGGCGAGCCACTGTGACTGGTCGGAGCGGGTGGGCGCGGCTCTCGCCGCGACGCTCGACTTCGTAGTTGCCGAGCCGGCTGCCGGGCACCTCTTCACCCTCGAGGCGCGGGCATCCTGCGCGGCGATTGGAGAGCGGCACCAAATCGCGCTCGATTCGTTGGCGATGGCCTTGCGGGCCGGCAACCGACCACCCTCCGATCTACCGCAGCTGCCCAAGCGCACCGAGCGGGCGCTGGTCGAGCAGGTCGCGGCGCTGGCCGGCTCCTATCTGCTCAGCGGCGCGGTTGAGCTGTTGCCGAGCCTGGCGCCGCAGCTGCTCGAGCACCTCCTCGTGCCCTACCGAGAAGGTGGCAGCGTGGCGTCGCTGCGCATCTCACCGGCCGCACGACGGGGGCCCAGGTAGGGCACGAGCGCGGCGAAAGTCAGATCCGGAAGCAGCTTGATCAGATCGCCAGCCCCCCCTTTGCGCAGCTCGTCGAAGATCAGGCCGGCCACCGCGCTCGTCCCCATCAGGCCGGCGTTTGCCGGCGGCTTCAGTCCCGGTGGCGGTTGCGCTCCTGCTTCCAGCAGGGGCGTGACTCGTGAAAGCGTCGCCCAGTACCGCCGCCGTGCTGCCGCGCCCGCCACGGCACCCTCGACCATCACGGTCCGGCCCAGTCGCGGCTCGTCGGCGAACAGCTCGACGACCGTCGACAGCCCAATCCGCACCCGCTCCAGCCAGGGCCGCTCGGCGTCGCAGGCAGCGACGATCTCGCTGACGATCCGCTCGGTCGCCATCTCGTAGGCGACGAGAAAGCAGTCGTGCTTGTCCTTGAAGTTCCGGTAGAAGGTCGTGCGTGAGGTGCCGGCCTCGTTGACCACATCGGCAACCGAGGTCTCGATGTAGCCCTTGCTGCCAGCCACACGCACCATTGCCTCGAGAATCGCCTGCCGCCGCGATCTGCTGACCGCCATCCCTACGCGCCTTCCCGCCTAGAACTGTTTGGTACATAGAGATTACCTTTTTTTAGACAGAAGCGTTTTTACGCCGCAGCCGATTGAGCACGACCACCGCGAGCCCTGCCCGGTAGGCCGCGTACGGCCAGAGAGCGCGGTCGCGCTCGACCAGGTGAATTAGGCGCTGTGAGGCGAGGGTCGAGACAAAGGAGGCGGTGGCGCCAAGGGCCATCGAGCTGCGCAACTCAGCCGAGGTGCCACGACGTGCCAGCCGGACGCCCTTCAGCGCTGTGGCGCCGACGATGATCGGCAGGGCGATCGTGCGCGAGAGCAGGTTTGCCTGATCGCGGGAGAAACGCCGCCAGCGCGCCGCGGCGAGGGTGATCCCGTTTCGCGAGACGCCGGGGGCCAGCGCCGCGGCCTGCGCCACCCCCAGCACGATCCCGTCGCCAGCGCCGGCCTCGCCTCGCCCGCGCAGCTGCGGCCGGGTATCGGCGGCGAGCATTGCCGCAGCCCCGGCGAGCAGGCCGACGGCGGTCGCGCGAGGCCCGCCCAGATGCCGCTCGATCGGTCGCTCCAGCTTGTAACCCACGACCGCTGCCGGCAGAAAGGAGAGGGCGAGGACGATCGCCCCGCGAGCATCGAACTCACGCAGCTCTTCGGCGATCAGCCGCCGCTGGCCGATCAGCAGCGCCGCCGCGGCGCCGGCGTGCAGCGCTACCTCGAAGCTCTTGCGGACCTCGGGGTCGATCGCCTCCCATTCCCAGTCCGCCAGCCAGGGGATCAGCACGATGTGGGCCGAGCTGGAGACCGGCAGCAGCTCCGCCGGGCCCTGCACGATGCCGAGCACGACCGCGCGCCCCGCGGGAATCCGCCCGTCCGCTGCTGCGCTCAAGCGCCCGGAGAGCGGACCGGCTCAGCCGCCGGCTTGGGGTCCTCGTCTTCTGATGACCCACCGCCGCGACGGCGTTTGATCAGCAGGTAGATGACGCCGCCGATGATCGCCGCCAGCACCACGTAGTCGAGGTAGCCGAGCTTGTGGCGCCACTGCTCCCAGTTGTCGCCAACCGCTTCTCCGATCAGCGCCAGCATCAGCACCCAGGGGATGCAGCCGGCGAGGGTGTAGGCGGTGAAGCGCCAGAACGGCATCTTCGCCACTCCCGCTGGCAGCGAGATGAAGGTGCGGACGATCGGCAGCATCCGCGAGAAGAAAACCGTAGCGCCGCCGTAGCGCTCGAACCAGTTGTCGGCCCATCTCAGGTGCTTGGGGCTGATGTGGACCAGCTTGTTCTTCTCCAGCAGGTCGAGCCGCCCGTAGTAGCCAACGGCGTAGGCGATCCAGGAGCCGGCCAAGTTGCCGAGCACGCCCGCGGCGACGACCCCGAACAGCGTCAGTTCGCCTTCGGAGACGCTGAAACCGGCGAAGAGCATGATCGCCTCGCTCGGGATCGGGATGCAGGCCGACTCCAGCGTCATCAGCAGGAAGACGGCGACGACACCGGCGGAGCCGATGAAGTCGGTGGCGACGTTGACGATCGGGTCGAGGACCTTGTCGCTGATGCTGGCGATTAGGAGAAGCGGCATTCGTGAAGCGGGGATTGTAGGCGTGAAGCCAGGCAGCATCTAAACTGGCGGGGCCCTATGCGCCGGTTGAACCATCCTGTCTATCGCAACCGGGTACTGCAGGTCTGCGCCGACGGCGTCCTTGTCGCGCTTGCCTTCTACCTGGCTTTTCGCCTCCGCTTCCTCGATCAGAGCGGGTTGCCGCACCGCTATTGGATCCTGTTCGCGCAGTCGGTTGGCTTCGTCGTCGCGATCAAGCTGATCGTCTTTTACGCCTTCGGGCTCTACCAAAAGTGGTGGCGCTACGTCAGCGGTCGCGACTTCCTGCTGATCGTCCGCGCCGTCACGGTCTCCAGCGCGATCCTCGTCGTTGCCTTCACGGTGCTGCGCCCGTTCGCCCACAACCTGCCGCGCTCGGTCGCGGTGATGGACTTCATCCTCACCCTGATGCTGATCGCCGGCGCCCGCCTGGCGGTGCGGCTGATCGTCGAACGACCCTCGCGCGCCGCCCGCGTCCCCAAGCACGAGGTGCTGATCGTCGGTGCCGGCTCCGGCGGCCAGATGGTGGTCCGCGAGCTGCAGCTCAACCCCGACCTCGGCGCCACCGCGATCGGCTTTGTCGACGACGACCCGCGCAAGCGCGGCATGCGCATGTCGGGCGGCCTCAAGGTGCTGGGCTCGACCAAGCAGATCGTCTCGATCCTCGACGAGACCAAGCCCGACGAGGTGGTGATCGCGATCCCCTCGGCGCCGGGCACCCTGCGGGCGAAAGTGGTCGCCGCCTGCCGCGAGCGCGAGATCCGCGTCCGCACCCTGCCGACCGTCTTCGAGCTGCTGCGCGGCGGCGTCCAGCTCAACAAGCAGCTGCGCGAGGTGCGGGTCGAGGACGTGCTCGGCCGCGACCCGATCGTGCGCGAGCTCGACCGGGTCGGCGCCTACCTGCGCGACCGCATCGTCCTCGTCACCGGCGCAGGCGGCTCGATCGGCTCCGAGCTCTGCCGTCAGATCGCCCAGGTCAAACCGCGGCTGCTGGTGATGCTCGACCACGCCGAGGACAACCTCTTCCAGATCGACCGCGAGATGGTCGAGGAGCGCCACTTCACCAACGTCGAGGCGGTGCTCGCCGACTGCAAGGAGCCGGGCCGGATGCTGGAGACGATGCAGCGCTTCAAGCCCAGCGTCGTCTTCCACGCCGCCGCCTACAAGCACGTGCCGCTGATGGAGGCCAACCCGCTGGAGGCCGTCCGCAACAACGCGATCGCGACGCGGATCGCGGCCGAGACCGCCGCCGCCTCCGACGTCGAGCGCTTTGTGCTGATCTCGACCGACAAGGCGGTCAACCCGAAGACGGTGATGGGTGCCTCCAAGGCGATGGCCGAGTGGATCGTCGAGTCGGCCGGGCGCAAACATCCCGGCACCCGCTTCGCCAGCGTCCGCTTCGGCAACGTGCTCGCCTCCTCGGGCAGCGTCGTGCCGATCTTCCGTAGCCAGATCGAGCGCGGCGGCCCGGTCACCGTCACCCACCCGGAGATGACGCGCTACTTCATGACGATCCCCGAGGCGGTGCAGATGGTGATCCGTGCCGGCGACATCGGCGCCGGCAAGGGCGAGGTCTTCGTCCTCGACATGGGTGAGCCGGTCAAGATCGTCGACCTTGCCCACAACATGATTCGGCTCGCCGGGTATGAGCCGGAAACCGATATCGCGGTTGAGTTCACCAAGCCGCGGCCGGGGGAGAAGCTGCACGAGGAGCTCTTCGGCCTGGCCGAGAGCGCCCAGCCGACGGCGGCGAGGCGGATCAGCCGCGCCGTGCGCGAGGCGCCGCTCGATCCCGAGTGGGTCGAGACGACGCTGAACTCGCTCGAGCACCTGGTGCTGGCCGGCGACGAGGCTAACCTGGCGCAGCGCGTGGTCGAGATGATTACCGCCCCGGGTGGCGACGCGGCGGCAGTCCTCTACGACGAGTAGCCTCTCGCCCCCACTTGGAGCTGCTCAAGGAAATCGGCGCCTTCGCAGGCCTGGCAGCGTTTATCGGCCTCGGGTTGCTTGCCATGCTGGCCTTCTCCCAGGCGCGGGACATTCGCCGCCTGCGCGAGTGGGCGGGCTCGGCGCCGGAGCGCGACAGCGAGCGCAAGGAAGCGACCTCGGAAGTCGCCGCCAAACGCGCCGAGGAGTTGCGGGCGCTGGAGGAGTCGCGCACCGCAGAGCGCGACTCGCTCGACCAGCGCGAGGAGCGCCGCAAGCGCCGCGAGGCCGGCCTGCCCGAACTGACCCGTGGCGAGCGCTTGCGCGCGGGGTTCTCCAGCTTCGGCTCCCGTCTCGCCGAACCGCGCTACCTGGCGGTGATCTTCGTCATCGTTGTCGTCGTCATCGGTGGCGGCATTTACCTGGCCACGCAGGGCTCCGACAACGCCGACGGCAAGGGCGGCCACGGCAAGGCCGCGGTTGCGACCAAGCCGAACGAAATCGAAGTGACGGTGCTGAACGGCACCGCCGTGCCGGGCCTCGCCGCCACCTACGGCGACAAGGTCGAGGGCAAGGGCTTCCAGCTCGGCGCCGTCACCAACAGCGCGACCAGCTTCACCGACAGCGTCGTCATGTTCGACCGGGGCCACGCCCGCGAAGCGCACCGCGTCGCCTCCGCGCTGGGGATCTCACAGGTGCAGCTGATGAGCGCCGACATCGCCGCCGTCTCCGGCGGCGCGCCGGTCTCGGTGATCGTCGGCGAGGACAATGCCTCGACCGAAGGCTGAGGTCTGGGCCGGCCTGGTCTTCGCCCTCCTCGTCCTCGCCACACTCGCCGCTTTCGCCTGGTCCCAGCGCCTCAAGCGCGACCCGCTGGTCCTTGACCGCGTCACCTTCGCGGGTGCGCCTCGCATCCACCCGAAAGCGCAGGCGGTGCCGGGTTTCACCCCCAACCACGATTGCCGCTTCGACCATGAGCGGATCCGTTTCCGCGTCACCCGCTCAGATCACGCCACGGTCCAGATCGTCAAGCCGGGCGGCAAGCTGATCGTCACCCTCGCCCGCGACCAGTACCTCAAGCGCTACCACTTCTTCACCTTCTACTGGGACGGCCGCAGCCGCAACGACGGGATCGCCTCGCCGGGCCGCTACAAGCTGCGGGTCAAGCTGCGCGACCAGGACCGGGTGTTGGTGCCGCCGGGCACGATCCGGCTGCACCGGGCGGCGCGGAACCCGACCAAGGGCTGCCGAAGTTGAGCGACTTCCTCGCGGGGACCGGAGTGCTGATCGCCGCGGTAGCGGCGGCCGGAGCGATCCTGCTCCCTCCCGGACGATTGCGGGCTGCAGCGATGCTCGTCGCCCTCGCCCTCTTCCCGGCCCTGATTCTCGGCGACCAGTGGCACTCTCACCAGATCGTCGACCTGCGCGATCACCCGTCGCGCCTGATCGCGCTTGGCGTCCTTGGCCTAGGGGCGTCGGCCGGCCTCGCCTACATCTTCCGCCGTTGGCCGGTGCTTTTGCCGTTGGCGATTGTGGCTGCGCTCCCCTTTCGCGTCCCGCTACACGCGGGTGGAGACACCGCCAATCTCCTCATCCCGCTCTACCTGGTGATCGCCGGGGGTGTTCTCTCTGCGGCGCTCGGGGAGTGGCAGCAGGACGGGGGGGTCGATCTGGGGGCTGGTTTTTTCGCCGGGCGGCGGTCGTCTCTCGCCAAGCCCGTTGTGCGAAAAACAGGACGCCGCCCCCAGATCGACCCCCCCGTCCTGCTGCCATACCTGCTGGCCGGGTTCGTTCTCCTGTACGCGTTGCAGACGCTCTACTCGCTCGATTTCTCGAAGGGGCTTCAGAACGTCTGCTTCTTCTTCGTGCCGTTCTCGCTCGCGTACGGATTGCTGCGAGACGTCACCTGGGATCGGAAGCTTCTTACCTTGGTTCTCTGGGTCGTTGCCGTCGAGGCAGTCGTTTTCGTCTTCATCGGGACCGTCGAGCACTTCACCCGCGAGCTCTTCTGGAACGACCAGGTGATCAGGTCGAACGAATTCCACACCTACTTCAGGGTGAACTCGGTGTTCTGGGACCCCAACATCTACGGGCGGTATTTGGCGCTGGTGGCCGTGGTGGCGATGAGCGCGCTGATGTGGGCGCGCGAACGGCGGGATCTCGCTCTGCTCACAGGCCTCGTCTTCGTCCTCTGGATCGGACTGGTGCCGACCTTCTCGCAGTCGAGCTTCGCGGCGCTGGTGGCTGGCCTTGCCGTCCTCGCCGCTCTTCGCTGGAGCCTCAAATGGACGGCCGTCGTGGTGGCGGTGCTCGTCGTCGCCGGCGCCGCCACCTTCAACCCCGGCCGCCTCAACATCGACACATCCGGCCGCGCAAACCTGGTCTCCGGCGGTGTCCATCTCTTCATCCAGCGCCCCGTCTACGGCTACGGATCGGGCTCCTTTCCCAAGGCCTATCGCGAGCACGTCGAGACCCACAAGGCGCCGGTCTCGGTCTCGCATACCGAGCCGATCACGGTAGCCGCGGAGCAGGGCCTCCTCGGCCTGGCCGCCTACATAGCGCTCGTCGTAGTGGCCCTCTGGACGATGGCGACGGGCCTGCGAGCCAGGCTCTCGGTTGGCAGGGTCGCCGTGCTCGCCACCTTCGTCGCTTTGCTCGTGCACACGATGGCCTACGCCGGCTTCTTCGAGGACCCGATCACCTGGGTCCTTCTGGCCGCCGGGGCCTCACTTGCACCTGCTCTTCCGCGTCCGGGGGAGGCTAGGGTCAGCGCGTGTCCGGATACCTCCGTCGCCTAGCGACCACCGGCGCCGCCTATACGGCGGCGAGCATCGTCTCGAAGCTGATCGCGGTCGCGCTGCTGCCGCTTTACACGCGCTACCTCACCACGGCCGACTATGGCGCCGCCGAGGTGATGTTCGCCGCGGTCGTATCGGCCAGCATCGTCGTCAGGCTCGGCACGATCGAGGCGCTGCTGCGCTTCTACTACAAGGACGGTGAGGATCCGGCCCGCGTCGTCTCGACTTCGTTCGCCGCCCTCTTCTGGCTCGCCACCGGGGCGGCGCTGATCGCCCTGCCCTTCGCCGGGCCGATCTCCGAAGCGCTGCTCAATGAATCCGCACCGGACCTTGCGCGGATCTCGATCGGCGGCCTCTGGGTGCTGACGATGTTCGAGTTCCTGCTCACCCTCTTCCGGCTCGAGGAGCGGGCCCGTGCCTACTTCGTCACGACGTTGCTCAGCGTGCTGGCCGCAATCGGCCTCACCGTCATCCTCGTCGTTGGCCGGGACGAGGGCGCCCGGGGCCTGCTGCTGGGTAGCTACGCCAGCGGCGCCGTCTTCGTCCTTGGCTTGATCTGGGTCCATCGCCGCCGCCTCTCGCTGCGCTTCGAACGACCCCTGCTGCGCCGGCTGATGCGCTTCGGGCTGCCGACGATGCCGGCGGAGCTCTCGCTCTACGGACTCAACTTCGTCGACCGGATCATCATCGTCCACGTGGCCGGGCTGGCCGAGGCCGGCCTCTACTCGCTCGGGGTCAAGTTCGCCCAGGGCGTCAACGTTCTCGTCCGCGGCTTCCAGCTCGCCTGGCCGCCGATCGCCTACTCGATCCGCGACGACGGCGAAGCCCGTCGCACCTACGCCGTCGTCGTCACCCTGTTCACCGCCGGCTGCGCCTTCGTCGTCACCGGCATGTGGCTGCTCTCGCGCTGGATCGTCCGCGCCCTCGCCGCACCCGAGTTCTTCGGCTCCTACGAGGTGATCGGGCTGATCGCCACCGGCGTCACCCTCTACGCCCTCTACATGGTCCTCGTCGTCATCCTTGGCCGCACCGGCCGCACCGAGTTCAACTTCCCGGCCACGGCAGCGGCCCTCGTCGCCAACATCGCGCTCAATCTGGCCCTGGTCCCATCGCTGGGCATCGTCGGCGCCGGCATCGCCCTGGTCGCCTCCTACCTCGTCGTGCTGGCGCTGATGTACGTCTTCACCCAGCGTCTCTTCCCGGTCCCCTACGAATGGGGTCGCCTGGCCCGGGTCGTGCTCGTCTCGGCAGCGATCGTCGGAGCGGGGGAGGCGCTTCTCCCCACCGACGGCTTCGCCGGCCTCCTGGCACGCACCGCCCTCTGGCTCCTCTACCCACTGGCGCTCCTGGCGACCGGCTTCTTCACTCCCCCCGAGCGCCACTGGCTCGCGCGTCTGCGCAACCCCGGCGAGCTTGCTGCCCGGCTGCGAGCCCTGCGCCCGGCGCCAGCAGGCGTGGACGGCCGCGTCCCCGAGACCTACGAGGCCGCCCAACTCGACGACGACGCCCACCTCTAACGCCAAAAGCAGCGGGTGAGTTCGCCTTTACTCGCGCATACCGCGAATAAGTGCGAAGTCACCGTCGAGTTGAGTCGGCGATGCTCGTGCCGCGGTTGGGGAGGAGCGCCTGGCGGGCGTGGGCGAAGTAGATGCGTGCGGGTTGGCCGGGGAGGATTGTTGCCGCGAGCGCTCGCACGGCGTAGGACCAGGCGGTTAGCAGGCGAACGGCAAGGGCGGCGGATCGCCCGTGATGCTTACGCATATAGAGATCGCGGTTGCGGTGGAACTCGACGATGCGGGGGAGGCCGTCCGCGAGGTCGGTGGAGAGCTGGTCGTGGTGGATTGCCTCGGCAGCGGGGACGAAGAGGCTGTGCCAGCCGGCCTCGGCGAGGCGCTTGGCGAAGTCGCACTCGTCGTAGTAGACGAAGAAGTCCGGGTCCATGTAATCGACTGCCGCCGCCGCCTCACGGCGGACCAGCAGGGCGCTCGACTGCGCCCAGTCGACCCGGCGCGTGACGCGTCCCTTGCTTTGAACGGTGAAGAGGCGATGGAGGAAGATGGCGCCGGCGGCCGCCGTGGCGACCCCGGGGAAGCGCCAGGCGCAGGGGACCGGGGCGCCACTCGAGTCCAGCAGCTGCGCACCCGCCGCCGCTGCTTTCGGGTCTGCGTCGAGGGCCGCGATCAGGGCTGAGGTGGCCCCGGGCTGCAGCTCGGAGTCCTCGTTGAGCAGCAGGCAGTAGCGGCCGCCCGATTCCCGCATCAAGGTCGAGTCGTTCTCCGCCTTGCCCGTCTTCCGCTCCAACGCGATCAAACGGATCCCGTTCCCCAGCGCCCGCACCGCATCGGCTGAACCATCATCGGAGGCGTTGTCGAGGACAAGGATCTCGTGCTCAACCCCGGCGGGGTGGGCGCGCTGGATCGCGTTCAGGCAGGCGAGCAGGTGCTCGCGACCGTTCGTGTTCACGACGCAGTAGGAAAGCGTGGGCGCCACCGCGGTCACGATAATCGGCGCTCACTGATTGCTGGATACCGAACATCCCGCTGCGCATGAAGGTGCAGCTGGTCGACCCCTCGGCCTTTACGCCGCCGTACGACCGCGCGCTCGCCGCGGCGCTCGCCCGCGGCGGCGCCGAGGTGGAGCTGCTGACCAGCCGCTTCCTCTACGGGCCGGTGCCCGCTGCCGAGGGCTTCCACGAGCGCGATTGCTTCTACCGCCGCACCGCGGCCCGCGGCCTCGATGCGCCCGGGCGCCGCGTATTCAAGGCGGCCGAGCACGTACCCGACATGCTGCGCCTGCGCCGCCGGATCGACGCCGACGTCGTCCACTACCAGTGGCTCACCGTGCCGGCTCTCGATGCGCGGCTCCTGCCGGCGAAGCGGCCGCGACTAATGACCGCTCACTACATTCTGCCGCTGCGGCCAAGCCGCAGACAGGTAGCGAGCGCTCGCCGCGTCTTTGGCCGTATGGACGCCGTCGTCGCCCACTCCGAGCACGGTGCCGCGCGGCTGCGCGCCGAGGTCGGGCTCGACCCCGGGCGCGTCCACGTCATTCCCCACGGCGCCTTCGACTACCTCACCCGCCTGCCCGAGGAGCGGCCGCTGCCCGAGGAGCTGGAGGGGGCCGAGGGTGCGGTGATCCTCTTCTTCGGGCTGCTGCGCCCCTATAAGGGTCTCGACACCCTGCTGCGGGCGTTTCGCGAGGTCAAAGACGCCCAGCTCTGGATCGTCGGCAACCCGCGGATGGACGTCGAGCCGCTTCACCGTCTCGCCGCCGAAGCCCCGGGCCGCGTCCGCTTCGTCAGTCGTTTTATCGACGACGCCGAGATTCCGGCGATCTTCCGCCGCGCCGACGTCGTCGTCCTGCCCTACCGCGACGCCGAGCACTCCGGCGTCCTCTACACCGGCCTCGCCTTCGGCAAGCCGATGGTGCTCAGCGCCGTCGGCGGCTTCCCCGAGGTGGCGGCGCTCGGCGCCGCGCAACTCGTCCCCCCCGAAGATCCCGCCGCCCTAGCCGCCGCCCTCACCAAACTGACGAGTGATTCCTCCGCCCGCCAACAGCTCGCCACCGCCGCCCGCAAAGCTTCCGACGGCCCTTACTCATGGGACGCAGTCGCCGCCCAGACCCTCGCCCTCTACCGCGACCTGCTCGAAGGCAAACCGTGACGCCCCGTCGTTGCGGTGCGCTTTATCTGGCCCATGGCCGCAAAAGGCGCACCGGAAGCAGATAATCGCCTGATGCTTGCCGCCCTCTTTTGGCTCAGCGCGGCGCTGATCGTCTATACGCACCTCGGTTACCCGCTTGCCCTGCGTGTTCTGCTCGCCCTGCGCCGTCGCCCGCGCCCTTCCTTGCGGGCCCGGGACGAGCTACCGCGAGTCTCCTTGATCGTCGCCGCCTACGACGAGGAGGAGGTGATCGCTGCCAAGGTCGCCAACGCCCTGGCGCTCGACTATCCGCGCGATCAGCTCGAGCTGATCGTCGCCTCCGATGGCTCGAGCGACGCAACCGTGGAGCGCGCCCGCGAGGCCGGCGCTGACCTTGTGCTCGAGTTGCCGCGCGGTGGAAAGCTCGCCGCTCAGAACGCTGCCGCGGAGGCCGCCTCTGGCGAGATTCTCGCCTTCTCCGATGCCAACAGCGCTTGGCGCCCGGATGCGCTGCGGGAGCTGATTGCCCCGTTCCTCGATCCAGCGGTCGGCTACGTCTGCGGCCAGGTCCGTTTCACCGACGCCGGCGGCGACAACCTCGAGGGCGCCTACTGGCGCTACGAGATGGCGGTCCGCGAGATGGAGTCTTCGCTCGCCGGCATCACCGCCGGCAACGGCGCGATCTACGCCGTGCGCACCGCTGCCTACCTGCCGCTCGGCCCCTCCGCCAGCCACGACCTCTCCTTTCCCTTTGAGCTGGCCAAGCGCGGCGAGCGCTCCCTCTACGTGCCGGCTGCGCGTGCCGAAGAGAAGATGGTGCCGACCCTGGAGGGCGAGCTAGCTCGCAAACGGCGGATGATGGTCGGGCTCTGGGACATCGTCGTCGGCGAGCGGATGATCTCGCCGCGCGGTTACCGGCCCCTCTATGCCTTCCAGCTCTTCTCCCATCGGCTGCTGCGCTACCTGACCCCCTTCCTGCACCTGCTCGCGTTCCTCACCAACCTCCTCCTGCTCGACCAGGGCTGGGTCTACATCGCCACCTACGCCGTGCAGCTGGTCGTGATCGCCGCCGCGATCCTCGGTGGCCAGTTCCGCTTCGCGCCCTTCCGCTTCGCCCGCTACTACTCGATGACCACCCTCTCGATCGCCGCCGGCCTCTGGGACCGCTTCCGCCACGGTTCGCCAGCCGCTTGGGAGAAGGCGCCGGGCACGAGATAGCGATGCCTCGCTCCCTCGACATCCTCATCGCCACCATCGCGCTGTTGCTCTTGTCGCCCTTGCTGCTGATCGCCGCGATCGCGATCAAGCTCGGCAGTCGCGGGCCGGTGCTCTATCGCCAGCGTCGGGTCGGTCTGCGCGGCAAGGAGTTCGAGATGTTGAAGCTGCGCACGATGCTCGCCGGCTCCGATCCGGTCGGCGTCGGCACCGTCGTTACCCGTGACGATCCCCGCGTCACGGGGGCCGGCCGCGTTCTGCGCCGCACCTCGCTCGATGAGATCCCCAACCTGGTCAACGTCCTGCGCGGCGAGATGGCGATCGTCGGTCCGCGCCCGACCATCCCGGCCCAGGTCGAGGACTACACACCGCGCCAGCATCGCCGCCACGAGGTCCGCCCCGGCATCACCGGCTGGGCCCAGGTCCAGGGCCGCGCCGGCATCCCCTGGAAGGAGCGAATCGAGCTAGACGTCTACTACGTCGACCGCCGCAGCGCCACCCTAGACGCTCGCATCCTCGCCAAAACCCTCTGGCTCCTCGTAACCGGCCACGGCCTCGCCCCCGACTGAGGCGAGCCGGATGCAACGCCGAGCCGAGCCGAGGTGCAACGCTTTGTGGCGCCCGGGGGACCGTAAAACGTTGCACCCCGCAGCCTCCTCCTCGCCCAATTGCCGGGTGCAACGTTTTGCGTCCCCAGCAGAGCCGTAGGACGTTGCACCTCTGCGGGGGTTGGACGGCATAAGGTTTTTGGTGTGGCCGACCGTCCTCACGTTCGCCTTCGCAGGTTCGAGCCGGCCGATGCGCCAGCGGTGCACCGCTGGTTTAACAACCCCGCGGCGACGGCATCGTTGATGGAGCAGCGGGATGGGTTCTCGCTCGAGGAAGCCGAAGCCTGGGTGGGGCGGGCGATGGGGGTCGAGGGCGAGGATCGCAAGTACGCGATCGTGGTCGAGGGCTACGACGAGCCGGTCGGCTTCACCGCCCTCTACGGCCTTTTCCGCCAGACAGCGCCCGAGCTGGGAGCGTTGATCGGCGACGACGTGCGGGGCAAGGGGGTCGGCCGCCGCGCCGAGGCCCTGACCCTGGCCAAGGCCTTCGACGAGTTCGGCGCTCACCGGGTCTACGGGCGCATCCCCGCCCGCAACGAGGTAGCGAAGAAGACCGTTGCCGGGCTTGGCTGGAAGCACGAGGGGACGATGCGCGGCCACCTGCGCCGCGAGGGCGCTCCGGCTGACGACTGCGAGGTCTGGGGCGTGCTCCCCGATGAGTTTCGCGCCGCCGCCGCGGACCTCCTGACGTGAGCGCACAGGGCTCTGCGGAGCTACTCGCCGATTGGGGCGAGGCTGCAGTCAGCGAGGACTTCTTCCGATCACGACCCTTCTTCGACGCCGAAGGCGTCACCCACACGCTGCGGATCGATGCCGGTAACACGGAGCTATTGGTGCCGCTGATCGTCCGCGAGATCGAAGGGGCCCCGAAGCGCGATGCGATCTCGCCCTACGGCTACCCCGGCGTTGCCGTCCGCGACGCCGCATCCGATATCGACCACACTCCGGGGGGGTCAATGTCGGATGCGCGGATTGACCCGGCCGACGTCGATTTCTCAGCAGCCGGATTGGTCACTGCCTTTGTCCGTCACACCCTCGCCGATCCCCCGCTTGCCGGCGCCAGCGAGCGCAATGTCGTCCAGATCGCCGATCCCGCCTTGCCGCGCAAGAGCCGCGGCAGCGATCGCAACCAGGTCAACAAGAACCTGCGCAACGGCTACGAATTGCGCCTGCTCCGCGGGCCGGAGACGACACCGCTCGATCGGGCCGGCTTCCTCGCCGCCTACGAGCAGACGATGCGCCGCACCGGCGCCGCCGAGCGCTACTTCTTCGGCGGCGCCTACTTCGACCGCATCCTCGAATCGGAGAAGACCTGGCTTGCTCTCGCTTCCGCCCCGGGTGGCGAGATCGCCGCCGCTTCAATCGCCGCTCGCAGCGACGCTTACCTTCACTACTACCTCAGCGGCAGCGCCGACTCCCACCTGCGCGACTCGCCGATGAAGAACGTCGTCTCCGCGCTCGTCGACTTCTCCGCCGAGCAGGGTATGCCGCTCAACCTCGGCGGTGGGATTACCCCTGGCGATCGCCTCGAGGAGTTCAAGCGTGGTTTCGCCAACCGCGAGCTGGCCTGGCGCACCTCGGAGCTGATCTGCGACCCCGAGACCTACGCGCGTCTCTCCGCGGGACGCGAGACCGGGGACTTCTTCCCCGCCTACCGCGCGTAGGGCGCTAGTTGATCGTCGGTTCTTCCGGCGTCGGGCCGGTGAAGGGGAAGCCGGTTACTGGCTCCCTGCCGTCTTTGCCCCAGGTTTCCTTGCCGAAGGCGCGGATCGCATCGAGGGTAATCGAGCCCTTCCATTGGTTGCAGCCGAGCAGGTTGCGCCAAGTGGTCGCGGCAACTTCGTAGGGCATGTTGTCGTTCGGGAAAAGCAGCGTCGCCCCGTACATCGTGTCGTAGAGACCGATCAGTTCAAGCTGCTCGCTTTCGCCAAGTTTTGGGCTGTACTGGATCTCCATCCGACCGTGCTCGAGGGAGTGGACGAAATCGAGTTCCTTCGGCATTTCGCTGTAGGCGCCGTCGGCCTGCATGTAGGGAGGTTCGACGTGGTTGCCGGAGGTCGGCGGGTTCGTGCCGTATTCGACCACCGCCGTGGGGGGAAGGTGGTTGTGACCTTCGTCCGGGAGGTGCAGGCGGAGGTCGCAGCCGGCCATCTTCGCCGCCTTCTGCAGATTCGTGACCTTGGGCGGCGGGACACTGGTGCCGGACCGTTTCTCCGGTTGAATCCCGTTGGTCGAGCCGGTGGCCTGGACGATGTGAGCTTCGCCGCTGTCGTTCTTGCTGGCTGCGGAGACGATCACGAGCCCGAGCCCGACCAGCACCGCAAGCCCGACCACAGCGGCGACCGCGTAGCCCGCCATCAGTCGCCTGCGCGCCGACCCGGCGTGCTTCGTCTCGCTCTCCTGCCGCGCTTGGCGGAGGCGCTCTCTCTCTTCCTCCCTGCGATTTGCCATCAGCCGCGGGCCATTTTACTCAGAGAGACTTGCCAAGTCGTCCGCCGCGCCGCTCTGGCGCTCCCAGGGCCGCGCCGCCTGCAGTGCTCCCAGCACCGCCCGCGTCGCCGGCGCTCGGTTGAGCGCGTAGAAATGAATGCCGGGAACGCCGGCGAGTAGCAGCTCGGAGCACTGCTGAGCCGCATAGGCGACACCAAGCTCAAACTCAGCTCGCTCGTCACCCTCAGCCGCCGCGAACGCCGCTTCCAACCGGCTCGGAATCGAGGCGTCACAGAGATCACAGATGCGCTTCGTCTGGGCGAAGCTGGCGACCGGGATCACCCCCGCCAGGATCGGCACCTCGATTCCCGCCGCCCGCGCCGCGGCTACGAAGTCGAAGTAGACCTGGTTGTCGAAGAAGAGCTGGGTGATCAGGAAGGATGCGCCGGCGTCGACCTTGGTCTTCAGGTAGGCCAGGTCGGTCTCCAGGTCCGGCGCCTCCGGGTGCACCTCGGGGAAGCAGGCGCCGCCAACGGTGAAGTCCCAGCGCGAGCCGATGAAAGCTGCCAGCTCGGCCGCGCTTCCCAGGCCCCCCTCGGGCTGGACGAAATCCTCCTGCCCTCGCGGCGGGTCGCCGCGCAGGGCGAAGACGTTCTCGATCCCGGCGTCGGCGATGCGATCCAGGGTCACAGCCAGCCCGTCGGCGCTCTCGCCGACGCAGCTCAGGTGCGCCATCGTCTCGAAGCCCAGCTCGTCCTTCAGCGCCCGGGTGATCTCGACCGTGCCATCGCGCGTCGAGCCACCGGCGCCGTAGGTGACCGAGACGAAATCGGGGCTCAGCTCACGCAGCGACCTCGCCGTCGCGAACAGTGCCTCGGTCCCCTCCGCCGTCTTCGGCGGGAAGAGCTCGACTGAAAAAGTCGGCGCTTTAGCCGCAATGATTTGGTCTATGCGCATGCCGGGAGCGTAGCCGCCCCTGGCTCAGGTGGACGCTTGCCGCTTGTCGACCCGGTCCTGGAAGATCGCCTGGATGTCCTCGAGCCGCTTTCCCTTGGTCTCGGGGACCAGCACCCAGCAGAAGGCGAGGGTGAGCAGGCCGATGCCCCCGTAGATCCAGAACGCGCCGCTGCGGCCGGCCGCTTCGATCAGCAGCAGGAAGGTGAGCGAGACGATGAAGTTGAAGGTCCAGTTGGCCATCGTGCCCAGGCCGGCTGCCTTGCTGCGCACGCTGAGCGGGTAGATCTCGGCGTTGAGCAGCCAGAAGATCGGCCCGAGGCTGATCGCGAAGGAGGCGACGTAGGTCATCAGGCTGACGATTGCCACAACCGAGGAGAGCGTGCTGCCGCCACCACCGATGAAGGCGGCGCCGAGGGCGAAGAGGGAAATCGACATCCCGGAGACGCCGATCATCAGCAGCGTCCGCCGTCCTGCCCGGTCGAGCAGGCGCAGGGCCAGCACGGTCATGCCGACGTTGATCACGCCAACCCCGACCGCGGCCAGGATCGAGCCTGCCGAGGAATTGACGCCGGTGAATTCGACGATCGTCGGCGCGTAGTAGATGACCGTGTTGATGCCCGTGACCTGCTGCAGAATCGCCAGCCCGACCCCGACCACCAGCGCCGCTTTCACCACCGGCGCCAGCAGCTCACTCCAGGCTCCGGGCTTCTCGTCGAGACTGTCCTTGATCTCCTCCAGCTCGCGGTCGATCGTGTCGGGGTCGTCGACGCGGATCTTTGCCAGCGTCGCCCGCGCGGCAAAGTCGTCGCCGCTCATCACCAGCCAGCGCGGGCTCTGCGGCATCCGCAGCATGCCGAAGCCGAGGGCCAGCGCCGGCACACAGCCGAGCCCGAGCATCCAACGCCAGCCTTCGATCCCGTCGAAGGCGAGCCCGACCAGGTAGGCGACGAGGATGCCGATCGTCACCGCCAGCTGAAAGAAGCTGACCAGGCGACCGCGGCTCTCCGGCGGCGCCACCTCGGAGATGTAGACGGGGGCGGCGGCGGAGGCGAGCCCGATCGCGACGCCGATCACGATCCGGGCGCCAACCAGCACCTCGACCCCGGGCGCCGCGGCGCTGCCGAGGGCGCCGACCATGAAAACCGCGGCGGCGAGCAGGATCATCAGCCGCCGCCCGTAGCGGTCGGCTGCCGGGCCGGCGAAACCGGCCCCGACGACAGCGCCGATCGGCACCGCGGCGACCACCAAACCCTGGGCAAAGCTGCCGAGGTCGAAGTCGCCCTTGATGAAGAGCAGCGCCCCGGCAATGACGCCGGTGTCGTAGCCGAAGAGGAGACCGCCCAGCCCGGCGATCGCTGCCGTCAGTACGACATTGCGCCGCGCCCTCCGCCAAGACGCATCAAGTGCATCGGTCATCCCAAAAGCGACCGTCATGAGTATCCGGTTCGCTCAGGTTGCGACGTCTGCGGTGATCTCGGCGTAGGTGCTCGGCGGGTGCGCCGCGCCGAGCCCCAGCAGCGTCTGGAAGGCGGCCATCGGGGTGCGCCGGC